>JAABUY010001150.1_pt1 | contig 37541 bp, 32 predicted proteins | sample 5560271 | NCBI WGS metagenome assembly JAABUY01 (sample SAMN10711886, study PRJNA513374) | rock metagenome | isolation source: Antarctica rocks | place: Antarctica: Victoria Land, University Valley
GCTTTCAGATGTCGACATGAGATGTTGCTCACCTTCGTGGAAGACAAGGTGCAATCTGAGAGCAACTAGGGACGTCGGCAATGGACATGTTTTTTGGATATCACGGAGAGACACAATTTTATCGCAGGTGAGTAGACTTTGGGAGATGGGTAGGTTGTTGTAGCAAAGCTGATTAAGGGGTTTCTCTTGGGATTCGTGAAGAGTTATGATATTATGGGCATGTGAGTGGACTTCAATGGACGGTGGATGGTAGGTAAGGGCAGTAATATAAAGTGTGATTTTCACTATTCTACTCTACTGAGCGAGGCTTGCTGCTACATCATTGAAAGGGCGGAGGTGGAATCTTCGCAAATTGAATAGGAGACTGAAGGTGGGAGATACGGTAAAACTGCTCACAGTACGGACCGGCTTAGCGATCCGGGAGATTTTGGAAAGGAAGCTTTACTTCTGTTCTGGCTCTGCTAGCTTCTGAATAAGGGGGATCAGAGGGGTGTCCTCAGCAGAGGTGTATGTTAATGTCGAGGCGGTCCGATGAGTGTTTGACGCCGGACTGAATCAGAGGAGTCAGGGCTGTTAGCAATTGTATCTACCAGTTAGGCGCAACCTTTAAGTGTTGGTTCCTTGGCGGCACTGCAGGATGAGAGTGTTGTGAAGCGTTAGAAACAGTCTATACTGAGCCTTCAGAGTATGACCGGCTCCTTTCTCCATCTTTGGGCCGGTTTGACTTCTCTGTAGGTATCGACCTCAGTTGAGCAATTCAACTCCCCCCCAAACGATATCAAGCTGCTTCCTGAGGACCTGTACAGTGTCAAGATGCTCATATTCAGGATAGTTAAAGGCTGCGATGTCCTTCAGGGAGGAATCTTCAGGAAGGGGCTGTATTGTTCGGATCCTCTTGTGCCAACGGAGAACATAGGGCGGCATGTCCGTTAGCTCTAACACAATCAGCATCTCGATATTTTCAATCTTCACTTGTGTAGCTCGCTTAAGGTCCATTTAAGGTGCCCATGAATCTTCCACTGACCATTCATAAACACACAAGCTCACACATCGGTCCTGACGACTTTTGACCCAGAGACCACAAGCACATCGACAGCCTCAAAGGTCACCGTGAGTCCTTGCTCTTTGCAGTATAGCATCTCCGAGAATGACACCAGCTGACTGTAACCCTGAAGACTCAAGACGCCGTTGTAAAGCTGTGTGCCTAGTACAGCTTTCCAATATCACAGGAAACCAGAGGCATGGGTATGCCGAGTAAGCGTAACCTTCCATAGACTCTTCTCCACATGATATAGATATTCTGCTCATATGAACATATCTGTAGTGTATGGTTACAAGCCCGACAACGAAGATGAACAGGTGGTGGACCATACAGACCCAGTGACCGGCTCTAGTCCCGAGTCTCCACCAGAGCCGGTACGACCCCGTATACGCGTGCGTACGAGGAGACCGAGATTCCCACGACCTATTCCGGAACAGATTCGCATTCAAGACGAGCCGGTGGACGCGGTAGCACAGAGCAACATCCAGGTCCTGCGGGTTGGACCACGGTTGAGAGATATCCTTGATGTCCTCGATCCCGCACTCGATCAAGCCCACGCTAGTGAGGATCGGGCGGCACCGAATGATTCCAGACGAGCTATGGAAGTCGCAGCATCTGGCAATGTTTTTACTTGGTTGGCAGCTCGAGAACAGGCTGAAAGGGAGGTCCCGGGTCCTACTGCGGCACCTCGGCGCGTTGGGCGGAGGCTCAGGGACACTCGGCGGTTGTTCATCTCCGATGGAAGGGGGTCAGGGCGGAGCTACGACTGGACGGTCAACGGGGCTCGGGGTGATCTGGACGGACTCGAGGCAGATCGGCTTCAGGAAGCCCCGCGGCGAGAACCTCCTCCTTCTACGGGTCCACTCTCAGAAGCCGAACTGATCGAAAGATTGGCTACAATCGACCAGTCACAGATCGATGCGGTGCAAGGGATGGTGGCCGAGATGACTCCATGGTCGTTGAACGGTGACAGGGACGGACCCACTCCAGAGGATATCTACCGAGAAGCGTATCGTCGATTGGACAACAGTACAGCAACAGGCGAGGAAAGGCGTATACTCCAAATGCACGTCCAGCGCGGGATTGACGGCATGTTGAGGGAGGAACGACAGAGTAGTTTGGATATGTGGCCTAGGGGAATTTGACAGTTGGTTGGTCTGCGCTACACGGCAGTCAGTATCTTCGAGTCAGTTGGTAGTATTTAGCGACTGGAGTCCCGACGCTGGTAGTGAAGGCATTTCTGGATTGTCAGCTGTCCCAAAAGCGGTTTGAATGTACGGTCCGTACCGATTGGAAGATTTCTTTTGGACTTGTGCGGGTTGTATTTATTTCCAGCAACAGGTTGATACTTTTACAATGGAGGTTTCTTAGGGCAACACAATGTATCGCTCCAAATGCGAGGGTATGGCTCCAAGCAGCTTCTTCTCTTCCAACCACTTCTTGGAGAATAGCCGATCGGCATATCGGTGTGCACCATCACATAATATCGTGACAACAGTGTGTCCTTTGCCCAGCTTTTCTGCAACCTCTTTCGCTGCCACCACGTTCAAACAGGAGCTCGCTCCTAGGTAAAGGCCCTCCTCATCCAAACATCTGTACACCATTTGTATCGTTTTCTCGTCGCTGATGTGCAGCGCGCCATCGACCAGGTCAATATCTGGTTTCAAGTTATCCGTTATCCGGCCCTGACCTATACCTTCAGTAATAGATGATCCTTTCCGCTCAACCAACTTGCCACCGCTGGTGATGTATGTATGAAGTACGCTTCCCGGTGGATCTGCCAAGAAAGTTTTCACTCTTCCGTCTGACACTGTTTTCAGATATCTTGTCACACCCGCTAGTGTTCCTCCTGTCCCTGTAGCACAAGTAAAGGCATCGACCTTTCCTTCTGTTTGGTACCAGATTTCTGGACCCGTCGTCTCAATGTGCGCTTTTCTATTCGCTGTGTTATCGAACTGATTCGTCCAGACTGCGTTATCCATTCCTTCTACATGTCTCTTGGCCTGGTGGTTGTAGTTTTCGGGATTTTCGAAGGGTACAGCTGGTACTGGGTACACCTTCGCACCAAGTAACCTTAACAAGTCCACCTTTCCTTGACTTTGCGTGTTGGGCATGTAGATGACAAGCTGATAGCCTTTAGAGCGACAGACATGTGCAAGTCCGATACCAGTGTTGCCGGCAGTCCCTTCAACAACGGTACCACCAGGTCTGAGCAGACCACGCTCTTCAGCGTCTTTAATCACATAGAGAGCTGCGCGATCCTTGACGCTACCGCCGGGATTTTGAAACTCGGCTTTGCCGAGTATCTCGCAACCCGTTTCGGCGGAAAGACGGTTCAAGCGGATCAGGGGAGTGTTCCCAATTGCTTCACAGATTATCCGTCAATAATTTCACGGAGCGTTGAACGAGTATTCAGGTCGCCGCTGAGGGGACTGTCGCATACCTCCAACGAAGCCATTAACCGCGCGCTGAGCTTTGGCCACTTGTATGCCATATTGATTGGGTCCTTCCATCTGTGCGAGTGTCTCTGCAGCTTTGTAGGCTGTTGTTGTAAAGCGCTTCAAAGCATGTCTGAACATAGTCGAGAAGGAAGCCTGCGGAGTTGGTGCACACTAATCGAAGGGCAACAGATGAAGTCTGTACTGTGGCTTGCGCTAGCACACATCGGCATTAGCGTATCTGTGGCTTTGTTTACTTTCGCTCTCCGCCCAAAACTTCAGTCAATCAACCACATAGTATTCGCAACTGTGTAATTGCATAAAAGCTTTCGAGGGGCAAGCACACATCGCAATGCCTGGACGAATAACTACGCGTACATCTGCTGCCTCGAGACCTTCCCAGAAACCTTCTGCGCAAACCTTGAGTTCACACGCGTCCGCTACATCACGAATCTCATCACCTACAATCGATGCTCTCGACGAGGGGCCTTCAACACAACTGCGCACACGGATTTGTGCGATCTTCGCTGATGCACAAAGGATAACAGGTGGGCATCGAAAGTTGGTCATTAAGTTGAGAAAGATCCAGGAAGCGTGTTGCTATGAGCCTACGAAGGCACGGAAGGAGGGGGCGGAGGATGGGAGTGAAGATGACTTCAACCTGGAGATTTCCAGATGCATTATCCGATTAATGGGTGTAAGAAAGAGTGAGATAGTCGGTGACCGGATTATCAGGTTTTGGGGAATGTTTCTGCGGCATGCGAACGAGTTGGGTACTAGACTCCTGCAGTGGTAACACGGATCTGGTGAGCGAAGCATTACTAAGTCAGTATGCAGACAACTCCCTTTCATCTGAATCCGGAGCAGACGAGAGTCAGGCCACATTGGACACACCGAGCACGCGCTTGGCATCAATTATTCTCTCGACCCTCCTGCCACTCATGATCTCGAAAGAAAAGACTGTTAGATACCGCTCCACACAGATACTATCACATATGATCAACACGCTTGATTCCATCGATGACGAATACTACCAACTTCTGCGCGCAGGTCTCCTCAAACGCATCAGGGATAAGGAGCCCATGGTCCGGGTACAGGCAATCCTCGGACTCGGACGGCTCGCAGGGAATGAAGCAGAGGAAGATATCGAAGACGGAGATAGCGACAATGACGACAGAGGAGGGCTTCTAGAGAAGCTGCTTGAGGTCCTTCAGAACGATCCGAGCGCCGATGTTCGGCGTTCGCTGCTTCTAAATCTTCCACTTACGCCGAGTACGTTGCCGTACTTACTTGAGCGCGCCAGAGATGTGGATCCCGCAACGCGGAGGGCTCTCTACTCGCGTCTGCTGCCAGCCCTTGGGGACTTCCGCCATCTGTCACTCTCGATGCGGGAGAAGTTGCTTCGCTGGGGGTTACGAGACCGAGACGAGAACGTACGGAAAGCAGCCGCCAAACTTTTCCGGGAGCGATGGATTGAAGATTGTGCCGGCACGCGCGAAGCTATTGCAGGTGCACTAGCTGACGAGGCTGCTCCGCCCAGTATTGACGGCCTTCTTGAGTTGTTAGAGAGGATCGATGTCGTCAATTCGGGTGTGGAGAACGGGATAGCGTTGGAGGCCATGAAAGGATTCTGGGAGGGCCGACCGGACTACCGTGATACCGTGGTATTTGATGACGCATTTTGGGCCGCATTAAACGCTGAAAAGGTGTTCATGGCAAGGACTTTCAATGACTTTTGCCGTTCCGAGGGTGGTGGAAAATTTGAAGCTTTAGTGGAAGGGAAGTTGCCAGAGGTTACCAAGCTAGCTTTCTATCTGCAAAGATCGTGCGACAGTCTTACCGAGAGTATCAGGAAGGTGGCCGAAGCTGAAGAAGGAGAAGAGGAGGATGTTACAGTCGAACAAGAATTCATCGTGGAACAGCTCTTGCACATTGCGCACACGTTGGACTACAGTGACGAAGTGGGAAGGAGGAAGATGTTTGCCCTATTGCGAGAAACTTTGGCGATCCCCGAACTACCGGAAGGTGTGACGAAACTTGTGATTGAGGTGCTACGGGGAGTTTGCGGAGGTGGGCTGGCGGGGGAGAGGGAATTCTGTGGAATTGTGCTCGAGGCTGTTGCTGAGGTACACGACACGATCACAGGCGACGAAGCAATGGATGAAATGGACGACGAAAGCTTTCATTCCGCCAAGTCGGAACTGAGCGACGACACTCCAACAAAGTCTAAGAAGAAGAGTAAGCAGAGCCCGGATGGCGCGGACGAGGAGGAAGATGAGGAGAAGGCGATCAAGGAGATCATGATCAACATGCAGTGTCTGCGTATCGCGCAGTGTATGCTGGAGAACATTGAAGGCAACCTGCAGCAGAACGTTCATCTGGTTACGATGCTGAACAACCTGGTGGTGCCAGCGGTCCGAAGCCACGAAGCTCCGATTAGAGAAAGGGGGCTCTTGTGCTTGGGTTTATGCTGTCTTCTGGACAAGACCTTAGCGGAAGAGAACCTCAGTCTGTTCTTGCACTGTTTCAACAAAGGTCATGACGCTCTCCAAGTCACATCACTACACGTCCTGTCCGACATTCTCACCGCGCATCCTACAATCCTGGTGCCGCAGCCATCTTCCTCCACCGATGACGCTTCCGTCTCGGCCATGGCCGGAAACCAGAAAGCCGTCTTCAAAATCTTCGCCAAAGCCCTGAAAGCGTCGTCGACTCCAGACGTCCAATCAGCAGGTACGACCGCTCTCTGCAAGCTCATGCTCGGCAGCATCATCAAAGACGAAGACCTCCTCAGAGCCCTGGTGATCTCCTATTTCGAGCCGTCGACGGCCGAGAACGCCGCGGTCCGACAGGCGCTGTCCTACTTCCTGCCCGTGTACTGCCACTCGCGACGAGAAAACATGGAGCGGATGGGTAAGGTCGGGGTGGCGGTCGTGCATGCTCTGATGGGGATCGTGGACGAGCTGGACGAAGAGGAGGAGATGGTAGGCATGAGCGTCGTGGGGGCGCATGTGGTCGACTGGACGGACGCCAGAAAGCTAGTCGTGCCGGACGCGCGGAGTGTGAGTTGGGACGAGATGGGCCGGAAGGAGGTCAAGGCCCTCAATGCGGACATCCACCTCGATCTGGCGGTCGATATCCTCGAGAAGATCGTGAGCACCAGTTGTCCAAGTAATTATCCCTTCCCCAGCCTCATTTTACCCAGACGCCGTTTCCCTGCACCGTATCTCCTCGAAAAGTTATCCTGACTAACATACTGCTTCCTCGCGCCACAGAAGAAGAAAAGAAGATCCTCGCCTCCATGCTCGGCAAACTCTACGTCTCGCCGACATCGACCCCGCAGAAACTGCACGCGGCGCACGAGCTCCTGACCGACGCCATCGAAGCTCGAACCGCCAGCGACGCGCCCTCGCGCAACGCTTTGAACAAACTCTTGACGGCGCTGACGAAAGCGATGGGGTCAAGCGGTGCCGCCAATGTGACCACGACGGCAACGGCAACGGCGACGGCGGCGAAGAATGGTGCAGATGAGGGCCATGGGAATGTGACGGTGTGCGAGGATGTCGTGACGGGAATGAAGGCGGAAGAGGAGGAGGAGGTGGTGGAGAAGATGGAGGGTGTGGAAGGCGCCAAAAGCGAGGACTCGGTTCGGGATGAGGCGGAGGCGGCGGAAGAGCTATAACGTAGACTGTCCGATATGAATATACATTTAGGGCAATGGTGTAGCAGGAGATTTGGGTTGGTATCGAGGTGTTCGGGGAGATAGGGTTAGGGCTTTTGTTGGCGTATGCTGTTCGGAACCTGGGAATCTGATAACGGTTCTGACACCGTTCGAGTCCTCATGATTCTAGTAACCTCGGTCTTCGACTACTGTGAAATGAAGTGGATGATCTCGGCGAGCAGTACGAGGTAACGGTAGCGATCGCGGATGAACGGTCCATTTTCGAGTGAGAGCATTTTACATCCCAACCCACGAGTCCTGGCTCGTCGATACTTGTTGTACACTGCCCGATGCATGGCCGGCACGGATACACAAACACACAGAGCCTGCATGTGCTTCGACAACATGCCTTGAAGCGCCGAAGAGATGGTTCAAAGGTGACTACCAAACATGATATAAGCCGCCCTCAACCACCTAAGTGAAGTAAGCGATCCAAAGCCCAGCGATAAGCTCTAGCTCGGTCTCCCAAGTCGCCGGTCTGACCCCAGCCAGAGCTCTTCTTTTCTCCCCATCGTACAAGGATACACCGCCCTCCATTCTTGGATTGTGACCACAACACATATTGACGCGAGAGAGGAGGAAATAAACATCAAACGATGGAAGAACAGACGAAAGGAAACCACCCGCGACACAGAACGCTTCCCACCACCAATCTTTCAAAGCTTCGCCCCGCGCTTCAGAAAACCCCGCCCAACACCACCGAGGCGCACTCGCCATCCCGCTATGCTGACGAAGACGAAGGATCTATTGCCCGCAGAACCGTCCCGACCGTACGTATCGCACCCACATTAAGCCGTCACCATGTCGAACCTAAGGAAGGAACTCTAGGGAGTCTGCACACGCCCACACTGGGGTTTCCCCCGAACTTTCCCCAACCATACCCGAAAAGCTATTCGCGACAAAAGTACACTGACGGAATGAAATCCGACGTACGGATCTGGGCAAGTTCTAAGCTGGAGATTTGTTGGCGTTTGCACCATTTCTCCGTACGTCATCACTCATACTCAATCCACCGAGACCGGATGATAAGAAGGCGAAGGGGTCAGACGATCCGTCCATACCGCCGTAGAAACCACCGTTCGAAGCCCCTGCAGACGACGGTCCATGGCCGGCCGAGCTGAAAGCAGCCTCAGCGGCACGGCTATCGAACGGTCCTGCCGAGTGCGAACCACCGCCGTGACCGTAGCCGGTGTTGATGGGTGGGTACGGACCGGTGGGGGCACCGAGTCCAGATGGTAGAGCGTACGTGCTGTGGGGTCCACGATATTGTTGGCCGCCAAACCCTCCGGAACCGAACGCACCGGCCGCTGCGGCGAAAGGCCCCGGACCCGGAGTGCCACCCATCGATGGCGGTCCCATCCCGTAACCGGAGGGCGCTTCGAGTGGAGAGGGAAACGCCGAGTCCGCCACGACGGCGGCACCCGCACGGCTTGCGCCGCATCGCAGACAGCTGACGTTCTTCGCGAAGTTGTGATAGTTACACCCCTCCGATCCGCACTGCCAGTCGCCCGCCCGGAAAGGAACGGTTCCACCATTTCCACCCATCCCACGGCTGTGGCCCATACCGTGACCCCCGTGGTGACCCATGTGGTGCGGTGGGTGCATCATGTGCGGTGCGCCATAGCCATAACCGGGATATCCCATCGGGTCACCACCTGGAGCGGCGGAGACCGCTGGGAAGGAGCAGCGGAAGCAGGCGGTGCGACGCTGGAAGTTCGAAAAGCCGCACGACGGACAAGTCCAGTCACCTGGTCTCGGGCGATTCTTGCTCGGTGGGAAGGGGGTGAGGATCTCGGCCGCACGATCGAGGACCCTGCTTGATGACGGAGAGACCTCGATCGCCTTCTCGTTGAGCGCTCGCCCATTCATACACAGACTCTCGGCGGCCTAAGGCATGTCAGCGAATGTTGAGACGAACCAAACCATTGTATATTGGATTGGTAGCGTTGGGTAGTCCGTGATGAAACGTCAAGGGTAATGGGAGCTTCGAGAGCAGGGAACGTGAACGTGAGAAGGGCGAGACTTACCTCCTCGTGCGAGGAGAACACTGCGAAACCGGAGCCGGTAGGCTTGTGCTGATCGGGGGTGCGCAGCGTCCAGAATGCAATCGGCCTCCCACCAAACTGCGTGTACCAGCTCTCAAGTTCCGACTGGGTTGTGTCGTGGGGAAGTCCGCTCATGTGCAGGACCTTGCTCCGCTCCGACAAGAACGCTCTCACATCCGCCCTGGCGTCCATCGGCCTCGTCAACACATCGGGATGCTCGTGGGGCGGCTGAGATTTTCGGATGAGCCCACGGAGCACTCTCGCGAGGGTGACGGCCTCCTCCATCGCGCGCCGTGGCGAAGCTGGGGCCAGAGCTTGCAGGTGGAAGGGAAGATTGTGCTTGATCGGTGCCGAGGACTGGACCGGCTCGACCTCCAAGGCCGCACAGATGTTGGCGAGGGAGCTCGGTCCGAAGGGCAGAGACTCGGGGTGGTGCTGTTGCCAACGCTGATATTCGGTACGAAGGTCGAAGGTCCGAGAATGCTGAAGGTATGGGGGCAGGACGACGGCTTTGTCCCGTGCCTCTCGCGGAAGTTGGACGCGGAGGTCCCACGAGTCCAGCGTGACAAAAGAGAATTCGAGGTCATCCGGCAGCAAGTGTTTCTGCGCGAAGGTGTCGAAGCGGTTGATCGCGTCACGGAATGAACCGGCGGTGCGGACATGTTCCCACGTCAGAGTTGTCAAGCTAGCTGTACGAGGAACGACGTCAGTGATGACTGTGCTGACGTTGTGTCGTTTTTGAGCATCATGAAGAAGGTGGCGGTAGAGAATGACATGTACTAACTGCAGAGAGGCGTGATCGGTGTGTTGACCGGTTTAACCAGGACGCTTTCGCGGTGGAGCTTCGGATCCGAGCCGTCAGCAGGAGCATTCACTCGCAGGCAGGAAGGTGCGTCTTACCTCCTCGCAACTCTTCGCGTCTAAGAGAATCCACCCGAGCTCGATGACCTCGGCCGAGTCCTTAGTCACGTACACTCCGTGTTCATCACAAGTCGTTGCGACATGTATGACCACGTAACGGTCCAACTTGGGCTGTTGACCGGTACTATTTGCCATTTCTGGATGAAGGACTAAACAAGACACGGACTTTCAAGGGTTGGTGACGGTTGCCGACTGCGCGTGTGGCTACGACGACCTGATATCGGACGGGAGGTTGTGTGAGAGCGATGCTGCAGGAGAAGTCGAAGAGCTTGCTGGATGGAAGTGGGAAGTTGTAACAGGGATGCGCGCTTTTCGGGTATTGCCTGAGATAGTCTCTCTCTCTTCGTCTTCCTCCTTTACGTAGCCACGAAGCTGGGGGAACGACGTAGCACACGTGTTTCTGAGGAAAGAAAGAATCGAGCACACTGGACGAAAGGAGAGTGACTGAGTGAGAGACGGACTCAGAGCAGAGTCGAGACTGCAGTGTTGATGGTGGGAGGAAATTACTAAAGTAGGGTTTTGCATTTTTGCGTTTCAGCAAAACTTTGGCACTAAGTCAACTTAGGTTAGTCTGGCCACGAGGGAGATGTTACCTACAATAATTATTATGGTATACAGATGACAATACTGTACTGTACTGTAATGTATTGTACAAGTACTGCACGATCGAGCTCGTCGATAGACTTTTCAAATGATGGTGTATCAAATAAAAAAGAAAATGGATCAAATGAAGGAATAATCACTAAGCAGTTACCTAACGTTACCGTTGTCAAGGACTGTGTTGCTGCCCGAAACGCATCTGTGGACAAACGTCTCAGGGGCTCGTTCAGGGGATGGCTCCATGTGACCATGTCTATTCCCTATTATTGGCGTGAAAGGTACTTGCGTATCTTACCTACGAAGTACCTCAAGTAAGAGTGAAGAGCTTCCGAGAGAGAAGCTGGAAATCTAGACCAGTCCCTGAAGGATGTACTAGGTACCTACTGTACCTTAAGGTACCTACGGAGTATAAGATATTTTATGTACTAATATATCAGTCTACTCCTTCTGAGCTAACCAGAGTAGGCAATAAAGCAGATTCGCAAGAGCTGGTTCGAAAATGTGAAAGTGAAACCTTCGCGTCTCGTGGCCCGCACCTCAGGTTCGGGTGCTGCATGTCGGCAGTACAGGTAGGTAAGGTACTTACGGGTAAGTCCTTGTCAGTCATGTATGGTAAGGAAAGGTCATGTATTATTTATTACCTACCTACCCTGACTTACGATACACAAAGTTGTCCCACTGCGACCACGTCTTAAGGTACCTACCTACCTTACCCCGGAATCAGGGGCATAAGGTATGGAGAACAGGTACCTTCCCAGGTCAGCGTGGCCCTACCCATGAGCTTGCAATTCAGTTGCAGGAAAAGTACACGTGGGCCACCGGTAACTTGGTTCGAATCCCCTTCAGTCGCCTCTGTTTTGTCCCGATGGAATGCATTGGGGTAGCCGGCCAGTAGGAACCACGTGGACCATCTTTGATAACTTGAAGGCCTCGCCATGCTTTGAGATGCACGTCGATAGGAGCTGATCACCGTGACGGAAAGGTCTGGTCGGTCGATTCACAAGTCGGTCAAGCACGGAGTGGCTACTCATCACATCTCCATCTAAGCACCATGGGCATGCATGCTCCAGTCGCCGAACAAGTCCGCCAATCGGGAACCGGCCCCGAGCGATGGAAAGACGGAAAGACGAAAGATGGAAACTTCTTCTTTTCCGATCTAACCTTGAATATCGTTGGCCCGAGCCTGCTGCCGTTCGGCGTAAGTGAGGGGGTGATGACTGCCAGTTGTTCCCTTGGGTCCCAATCCCAAGATATGCTCTGCATTCAAGGAGACGTGAAACTTTCTCTGCCGGGGGTATCTAAGCATAGATCGGCCTGGGTCAAGAAATATCAACCCGTATTCCTCCGGACCCCCTTTCTCGTACCGAGAGAACTATTACCCCATTGCCCCAGTTCACCCCGCCGATCCCAAACAATCATTCCCAGACAATCGTTAGGTGAGTCGTTCCTCAATGTAAGACAGTCGCTCCCGTCATCCCATCCATGCCTCGGATTGACTTCGGCTCCTCCCGTGCCCTTTCTTACCGACGGGGCTCCCGACTCTCCCGCCCCCGCTTCCCTCGCCGGGGACGGCCAAGAACCCACCGAACCCATTCCCGACCATGGAGCTACGTCGACCGTCTCCGCTCCATGTCGGACTCAGCGACGCCCCGTACGAGTACGCGCTGATGGGTCGGGTGACGCTCGCGCTGCCTCGCCGTCCGGGTGCGGTGGGAGGAAAGACCGAAGTCAGGTTCCACTCCAGTTCATCGAGACCTTTGCTGTAAACCGAGAGAGGGTGCGGAAGCCCTCTTGGGATGCAATCGGCCTGTTGCCGAGCAAAAGGGGCTGCTGGAGGCGCAAGCAGCGTTTCTGGAAATGTATTGGAGCGGACGTAGAGAGTGTCGAGTGACGGCAGAGAGTGGCTTAGGAGAGACTCGGCCAGGTAGCTGTAGTATGACTCTGCTGGTTGCCGTACCCCGTAAGAGGACGTCGAAGAGACGACTTCAAAGTGTAGTGAGTGTAGGGATCGGGAGCGGAGCGGAGGGACAGGTTCCGCCGGGAGGGAACGGTTGACACTCTCGTTGACTGAGAGATAAGCGAGATATGAAGCGCTAGCAAGGACTAGATGAAGAGATTGCAGGAGGACGCCAGTGGAATTTAAGCTGAGGGTCGATAGTATCTCCCGTATCTCCGGCCGCGCAAGATATAGTTGAAGACCGTTGGCGGTAAGATTTGGTGCGTCTTGGATTGAGAGGCTTTGTAGAGGTGGCATGGATGGTGACGAGGATGTAACCTGGAATGTCGAGTCATTGAGCCAGGGGGCGTCGACAACCTTGAGCTGATGCAAAGCAGGAAAAGAGCTGACGACGTGCAAAAAGGTATTGGATTCAACCATCAGATGCGATAGTTCCAGTATCTCCATACATTGCCATTGCCGTGATTGCGCCAAATTCGTGAAGCTTTGCTCGGCCCCGTTGTGGTATTTCATTTTCCGCAGGTCATGGCAACGGGCCTGCAGCTCTTGCTTCAGCGTACTCGATGCAGGATCATCGCTGTAGAATCCTTCCGGCAGATCCACACACCGCAAGTTGGGTAGTACCGAAACCGTCCGGGCAAGGTCAGCTTTACACGTTTCTCGCGTCATGTAAGGCATCTTGAGTAGCAGGACCATCATCGCCAGGGACTCATCATTTCTGACTGTCCTGGAGAACAGCTGAAGCCGCTGCTGAGGTGCATCCTTAGGATCTCCGTTGCGTTCGAAGAACGATCGTCGCTTACGGCTCTTGGCCAGCTCGATCTCTCGCTCGCAGTAGTGGACCGCATCGATCCGGACACTATGGTATCTATGACCGGGTTACAGTCAGTCAAGCAAGGCTCACATCAGTGGCTGCACAACACACCCTAACCCCACTCACAATAAGTTCTGCGCGACTTCTGCCCACCGTCGACACACCAAGGCGCACTGCGCCAGGTTGCGCATGTCACACAACATGCATCCATCGCCCATGACAGATTCCTCAGAAGACTCATACGTCGTATCTCTTGTATGTGGGCAAATATAGGTGAGTATCCTTTCCAGGACCGGGGTGGGAAGTGTCGCAGAGACATCCAAGCCAGAGGATCCAGTTGCAGCAAAAGTGGGCGGCGCATAGTGAGTGTAAACTTGAGCTTCGGCGCCGTTACTCTTCAGCTTCGATCTGGAACGTATATGCTTGAGAAATCTCATGATGTTGAAGAGCGCCAGCTTGTAACGATCGGATGACAGGCTTCAAGCTGGCGGTGACACAGAGTGCTCAATGGGGTGTCGGGGCCTCCTTCAGCTGTAAGATGCTCACCTCGGGTTCTGAGCGAGGTACGATACCCACAGTATGAGTGAGACACTGTGTAGCCCTGGCGACTGCACAAGCAGTCCGGAATGTGTGGGGCTGAGATAGGTACCAGGTATGTAAGTATGGCTTCCCTTCATTAGGTCTCGAGTATGAGATGGCCTGTTTTGGCTGATGCTGCGATTCAATTGTCGTCAGTACAGTAGTAGTGGCCAGAGATTACTATCACTTCCACAGTTCAGAGCTTTGTACGAGTATGCCGCTACTGTCTCAATCACACTCCTACGCGCTTACATGTATAGTTCCTACCTCTTATTTTGTAGTACATATTTGATGAAGACCTGCGGACAGCACTAAGGTACTACTACAGCTATTCTTAGAATGTTGGCTCCAAGGGGCGCATAGCAAGAATTTGTAGAAAATAAACAGTAAAACCTGTTTAAATTCTCTTTTTTCTAATCATCATTCACAAAATCAATCTCACTGTCTTTCTCAACATCATCATCATCACTGTCATTATGAGACATCCTTATAATCTCAATCACAACATTAAAAACAATATATAAATGAATCTGAAGTGTGAAATGTCACTTAAAGTCATAGTGAAGATCACAGAATATAGTTGAAAGTACATTAAGAAAATGTAAAGAAATTTATAAAATTAAGAATTAGTTACTGTACTTAAATTATTTAAATTAAGAACATCAAGACTATTCATAATTACTATAACAGAGATAGATCTTAATCTAAAGAGAGAGATCTGATTTATTAATAATTAATATAGAAAATACTTAATTTTCTTAAAAATCAATTTACAGCATATCTGAATAAGATGTAGAGATATATTTAATATAAATATGAGATTTAAATCAGCATTAATACTGTTAATCTCATCATTAAATGAATTAACTGATCAAAAAAGCAGATAAGTATTCTTTTATTATTGTTATTGTCATTAAGAAAATGATTTTTAATGTTAAAAATAAATCATTAAACATTCTTAAAAGATCTATAATAACTAAATGATGCAGCTAAATAGCTAACATATTAATTAGTTAATCTTTATTAACAAAAACATCATTAATCTCTGTACTGCAGACAGAAAGTTTGACTGAGTTATTATAAGAAAGTAAGCAGTCATAAAGAAGTTCTTTTAAAAAGAAAAGCATTACAGCATTCTTTCAGCATATATAATTGATGACTATATTGCTTAAAAGATCTATGAGAAAAAAATGAACAAGAAAATGTTCAATATTTTCATTTAAAAGAAGATCTTATCTTTATATAAGTAATTTTCAGAGTTATGCAGTGTTCTATGCATGAATAATTGTGAAATATATCATTCAAAGATAAGTCTTCATATTAATATAAGTATTCTTGTTATTGCTATTGCTAATCTCAATAATAGAAGCTTACAATTATATATTATAAAATTAGCATCATTTTTACATTTCTTTCTTTCTATTCATCAAACTACAACTCTATCAAGAAGTTGTTTAGTGAGCTAAAGATATAAATGTAAAGACATAAAACATTAATAAAGAGATTTAAAAGCAAATTTTCAGCATTTATTTATATGACTGTACAGAAGTATAAGACAGAAGACAATTTAGAGAGATATTTTTAAAATAGCTTTATTAATTATACATAAATATATTATTATAATGAATTAACTATCATTTCTCATTGTCTTTAACACTTATAATGTTTTTTGCTTCTTCTTAAAATTATAAATCTCTGTAAAATAAATTTCTGTAGTTATTATATATCTTCTTTTCTTTTAATATGAATGTAAAACTTTCTTTAATTATCATTTAAGATTAACTGAAATGCTTAGCTCTCTTTATATTTACTTAATGATTAACTGTATACTTTATAAATTGTACATCTCTTTTAAAAGAATATCACAATAATTCATTAATTATATTTTTAAAATAAAATATTTTCACTTAAATTAAGTAAAGAAGTTCTGCAATTATGTTTTAGAATCAGTGTTTAAGTTAAATGAACTGCTAACAAGTAATATTACAGACAGTGCTGACAGAAATATAATGAAATGTATTTTTTATAAAGACTGTAAAGTCTATAATGAAGATGATGAAGACAGTGAAGATAATAAAGATAATGAAAAAGATAATGAAGATATAAACTGTAAAGAAAGCAGTTGAGAAGAAGATAAAGAAGAAGAGTATTGAGTTAAAATGTATAAAATATAATGTGAAGATTGTAAAGACTGTAAAGACTGTAAAGAAGAAGAAAAATGCTGTAATGCTGTAATTAATGAAGTTAATAGTTTTAGTATAGTCTTAACATCACTGAAAGAAACTGTAAAAGTAAAGATTTTTGATGTTGATGTTGATGTTGATGAGAAAGTGTAAATTTGAATGAGATAAGATGATGAAGATGTTATAAATATTGATGACATAAGAAAGAGAAAAAACAATGTAATTAATAATAAGATTCTCTTCTTTAACTGATTAACTGATATAATCTTTATGCTAATGAATAATGTATAAATTGTTGCTTCATTCTTATTAACAATCTTTGCTTACATTTAAATAACTGCAGAGTCAAGAATCTTATGAATGCTGTTGTGAAAAAGATAATAATGATTATAGTTAAGATATGTTTTGTCATTACATCAATAATGAATAACAATAATATTTAATGTGTAATCAACATTCTTTAAAGTCTTTACACATTGATCTGTATTCTTCTTATATATCACAGTAGCTGTTCTCTGATATTTATTAACAAAGACATTAAAAATCAATGAAGAAAGAAAATAAATTTATATTTAATGCTTAAACTTATTTTTCTTCTTTATAATTTCTTTCTTCATTAACTTTTTACTTACTGTAGTGATATTCTCTGCTGTCTTTCTATTTTAATTAATTCTTATAATGACTATTATTTCTTTTCTTTTATTACTATCTTACAATTTTACAAGATTCTTCACTTTCTATTAGTCATTTATGTCTTTAAGAGTCACAATAATCACAGCATTCTTTTTTGTAGCTAAACAGTTAATTTTAATTCTTATTTAATGTCTATAATAAAAATATCTTTTCTTATTATAATATTTCTTAACTGCTGCTGACTGCTTAAGATCTTAAATTCTTTATATAAAGCTTTTTTCTTTCTCATTTAATTTAAAAACATTCAAATTCTCATTCATTAATTTTCTGTTCAAATATACTGTGTGAGATACAGTATATTATATAAATGATATTGAATCTTTGTTGACAGCAACATTAAGATTAAGAATCTTAATAAAATTATTGTTAAGATTCAGTGAACAGACTAATGTAAGTATTGATATAAACACTGATTTTTGTGTTACAGAAGACTTCTTCTTTACAGAAGAAATCTTTACAAGAATTTTTCATTTTGTCATAGTGATGATGACAATGACAATGTTGAGAAAGGCAGTGAGGTTGATTTTGTGAATGATGATTAGAAAAAAGAAAATTTAGACAGATTTTACTGTTTATTTTCTACAAATTCTTGCTATGCGCCCCTTGAAGCCAACATTCTAAGAATAGCTGTAGTAGTAAGTAAGGAAGTATTGCAGATACGATGTATGGGTAGCCAAAAATAAATCAATCCGAGGGCGCGTAAAAAGCAGCTTCGTTCCTGCCAGCTCATCTACCTAAGGTACTTAGGTAGGCATATGTGTTGAGCTATTTCTCATGACCTCTTTGTGAATCCTCCCATTGCGTTGGGCTTACGATGACTACAAGGTAACCTGATTGTGATTCCGATTCGTAGAACTTCCTCGACAACATGACCCAATCCGTTCGACAAGATTGTCACCCGTTAGTGCGGCTCGACTGTGACTGCATCTACGATGGTACGTCACCATCAACGTGATAGCAAAGAAGCTGATATCTGGAGGTTGCCCCATCAGACGACACATTCTGTGTAATGTGGGAGAAAGAATGTCTGACCGAGTCAGCTTGTTTTTGTATCTACGCATCAGTATAGTTTCATAATCTCGACGCCTCAAGTCCAGGCAGAAGTGCATCCTCTTGGATGACTCGCCATTTGAACGCCGCAAATGCCGCTAATAGATGCGCCATTGCATGACGGAAGACGGGACCTGAACAGTCTCTTGCCGAAATGCATCTCCTCGAGGCACCTCAAACTTCCTCTTTCGGTCTCTCTCCACTCTTGGAGTCCTCATCTTTGGAGTCTCCACTGTCTCTACCACCATTCTCGTTTCTGGAAACTCTCTGAATGAGCTCCAACATGACACGTTCCGCTTCCGCCGCATATTTGCATCTTTTCCTGATGGCGGATCCGTACCGGTAAAAAAGGAACGGGAACGGCACGCACATAAGCGCCAAGAACGCGGGAATGCTGCTGGCCCAGTGGATACCCAGATTCTTATACATATACGTCGTGAAGAGCGGGAAAGCGGCGCCGAAGAGACTGCGGAGAACGGAATTGGCAGCCAAGACAGAAGCGGCGTAAATGGTGTAGGAGTCAATCAGATAGTTGATGATGCTTAGGAAGACCAGGACCATGCCGAATCCAAACGGGACCGTGGCGATGATGCACACGATCCAGTGGATGGATGAGCAATTCGTCCAGGCGAATATGAACAACCCGACCGGGATGCAGACGGCACCGATCAAGCTAGGTGGCAGTCGCACTTCGGGGGGTGTGCTGGTAGCCCCGTCCTTTCGGTACTGTTCCGCCGCCCGTTGATAGCGTGTGTTGTCGGGGATGGTGTATATGACTGCTGCCAGCATCCCCACGGCCACGCCGAGGAAAGCGAGACCACCGATGCCTGCGCTCCAACCCCGTTGCTCTTGGAAGACGATTGGGAAGGCGGCGAACATCATATAGAGAGTTCCATAGATGATGCTCATATACACGCTCAGGAGGAGGACGATCGGCTCACGGAAGAGCAGGATCCACGGCCTGGAGAGAGCTGTCTTGAACGCCTCGCCGGCCGACGGCCTTTTACCTGACTGCACGTCCATCCTCGTACGATAGACTTTACCGGTCGCCCTCGATAGGGCGGCTGCGCGTTTGCGCAGGAGAACGGGTGGATACGTTTCGGGGATGGTCAGAGAACCGATGATCCAGACGGCGCCGGTGAAGATGGCCATCAGGCCTTCGACCCATCGCCATCCCTTCGTTTGGCCCAAGAAGCCACCGACGATGGGGCCGAGGGTAGGACCCATGAAAGGTGCCGCGGCGAATATACTCATGGCCAAGCCTCGCTGCGAAGCGGGAAACATGTCAGCAATGACACCCCCGGCGTTCGTCAGAGGCGAAGATCCAAAGGCGCCAGCGAAGAAGCGAAGGATGACAAGCGTCTGAACATTCTGCGAGCCAGCGGCACCCGCGTTGAAAGCGGTGAGGGCGCCATAGGTGCCGAAGAAAAGGACTTGCCGACCGAACAGCTCCGAGAGCGGGGCCCAGAGCAGCGGGCCGATGGCGAAGCCCAGGACGAAGAGCGAGACGCCCAGGATGGCAACTTCTTGGCTGGCGGCGAAGTCTCCAATGATCTGGCGGACACCACCGATGTATGCAGAGGAGGCGAACGAGACCGCCAAAGTCGCGATGGCAACGAGGATGGTAAGGGTCCATTTCTTCCACATGGAAAAGAGCATCGGGTTCCGAGGATCGTCCGGAATGAACTCGACGAGGTATGGCTCGTCTTCGGTCCCGCAGCCGGCATAGCTATAATTCAGTACTGCAGGCGTGACGAGGGAATGGGAAGCGACGATTCGCCAGTGAGACATCCTGTTCGGTCCTCTTTGTGTTCGTGATGCTGCTTCGGTCAGAGCATGGACGGACGCATTGTCATCGCAGTGGTCGTTCATCATCCTCGGCGATACGGTAAGCCTCACGTGGGTGATGCTTCTGATATTCTCTTAGGACAGGGGCGAAATCGACTGAGATGAATCCGTCCTCCGAACATGCAGATGCGACGAAGAGAAGGTACATATAAAGAAAGGAATAGAACTTCATTGCGGAGCAGATTGGCACATTTCTCTTCTTCTTTCTTTCTTTCTTCGGCGGCGGAGCTGAGACGGATGTTGATGGCATACATCTCATACATATTTCTTTCATAACTTGGATACTATCTGCTGCTGTCATAGTGGTGGCTTTATTAGTAAGGTACTTAACTTTACCTTAATTCCGCGTGCTTAGACGACTAACAACACCCAGAACACGGCTATCCGGCTCCGAAGTTACCTAACTAGGTAAGGTGCCTACCGGGAAGTAGCTTAGTAGTATCTTAATTTAGGTACCTAAAGTATTTTGTACAGTACCTTACCTCATCCCGCCTTAGCTCATCTTTGCCTTACCGATGCAAGAGTACAAGTACCTCAAGGAGGTAAGGTAATCTCCGAGTCCATACTGTAGGTAGGTAGGTAGTCTCGGCTTCCGCTTTATGGCTTATCCCCATATATGCCAAGGTTGACTGTGGAACTGGGAACCTTGCGGAAGGTTGCTACACCCCTTAGATAAAGGCCCTTGAGGTTTCCACCCAATGGGTATCTGAACGAGAATGCGCAATTGGTGTATAGTTAAAGTATAAGACTGGTCCCAGTTTCGATGCGTCAATGATTACAGGTAGACCGCTGTCTCGGAGATCACAACCCCTCGCCAACCGCCATATTGACCTCCATCCTCTTCTCTCTCTCAATCACCGGCCGGCCACTACTGGTGGTATTCTGCTCCACATGCGCCAGGAGGCTTCCCGGCAGAAATCGACTCTTTTCGCTAACATCCAGCATCGGCCCACTCGCATGCCTGTCACCCGTCACCAACCCCCTGCCTTTGCCCGTACCACCTTGGCTACTTCCTGTCTTTGCTAGGAGGCCACCCGTGAAAGCCTCTACTTCCTCCTGGGCCGAACTGTGTGTGGTATCAATCGAAGGTCGCGCTGCGCTTGTCCGTTGTAACAAAGTCCCGTCGTCATTGCTCGTGCCGGGCCTCCGCCATGCGACAGCGGAAGGAATGGGAATTGGGACCACGGGCGACGTCGCTATGTCGACTAGACCCCCGGGCGGGATCTGCTGCGGCATCACGCCATGCCCTCTTCGTGTGTGCTGTGAGGCTTCCTTATACTCCGGGGTTAGATCGATAAGAGGTTTCGGCTTCTGGTGCTGTGAAGCGATGCGCTTTAGCCCGTCTGACGCCTTTCGCGTCGAGCGTGCTGTCGCAGTCCGGTTGAGGGTCGGCCTCTCCTTAGTATCCGTGTACGCCGGCATAGACCCATCAGATGGCCCGCCCAACGACCCGGTGAGGGGAGTTGCAGCATTAGTAACGGTTGACGATATCTCGCGCTCAAATCGAGTTTTGTGCCGCTGGCTGTAAGTTCGACCAAGTAGACTCGTGGGCGCAAAGGTTGTAGCTTCAAGTGTCTGAAGTGGCAGTCCTCCAGTACGTGGCGAAGACTGAGGGTCAAACTTGGCATTGACAACGAGGGTCTCTTCCGTGCACTCCTTGGGAGCTGCTGGGGCACCGGCCGGAGCGCACTTCACACGTATTGACATTTTCCGTGTGTGCAACGCGTTGGTAGGCACCGGTGGCGCCTCAGCGGAAGAAGTATGCGGGCGGTCGGTCGTGATGAGATCGGATTGAAAGTGGCCGGGCGGCAGAAGAGGCCTAAACGAGCCGATCTGGTACGGTATAGAATTGGTTGAGGAACCTTTTTGATGCCGTGTGGTTTCATGAGTGACGCCAGTTCCTGTCACTTGATTCAAGCCCGCGAAAACGTTGACGTCAGGCTCGCCCCTCGGCTTGCCCTTGCCCATAACGTTCACAAAATACCAGCTCCTCCACCCCTGCACTGCGCTATACCACGATGCTGCAACTTTCTTATCATTGGTCGCAAAGAAGTGCACGAAGTTAGCCGTGCTGAGAAATATGGAGGACTTCTGTTGGCTTTTCACGGCGAAGCATATTCTCTTAGGTGGTCTGATCCTTTTCGATAACTGGCGTCGCGTCGGAGCGTATATGTCAAAGTCGGACAAATGGCAGATGCTAAATGCTTCGGCCCCGTCTCTCTTGGAAACTTGGACTTGCCCATCCGATCTTAGCGTTACCCAGCGCTTGTCCCACTTCCCTGGCTTTTGAGAGTAGTAAACGTATACGGAGGTGTCTGATGGTCGTTCCTCGGCGACGTTCTTGACATCCAGGTCCTCGTCATCGCTTTCCGTTGTCGACGGTGTTAGCTGCAGGCTATTCTGCGCATCATGATCCCAGGAATTCATGATATCTCGAACATGTTCGTATTTCCGAATTCGTCGTTCGAGGCCAAGTTGTGTGAAGGACTCCAGCAGGATCGAGGTCGAGGGTTGAACGCTCTCGGGAAGAAGATCAGCGGCCGAGGAAATGAGATCCAGCGGGGTTGTGGTTGGGTTGATAGGGAGGTCTATCTCAGAGTTATTGCATCTAATCAAGACTCTCTAACCTTGCTATTAGCGCCAAATGAGGAATTTCTGGGGAATCGAGCTTACCCGTTCCCCAGCGTTGACCGCCGACAGCGGCGCATCTAGCCCAGACACGACCCCTCCGCCCCCTAGTTCTAGATGTACAGGCGACGAGATCGACCTATTTGGCGCCTCCCCCTTCTTCGCTCTACCGTCGGACATTGCAGGGGGATGTCTGTCGCAATCTAAGCTTGGCAACATTCTGGTTTCACTCTCCGGGATATTGTTCGGAGATGATGAGGTAGACCGAACGACACCGCGTTTCGGACCTGACCGCTTGTGCTTCTCTCCTTCCTGGATTTCTAGCTTCTTCACTCGTTTCATATCTCCTCCAAGTGTTCCAAGGCTTTTCTGAAAAGTTATCCCCGCATCTTTACGACAAAGAGAGTCCTGTCGGGGTATTTGCTGCGTTTCACTTGGTGGTAGTTGCCGCCCTTCGTGCCTTGCCGTGCCCTCATGGCCTTGCTGCCGTGACTCCCACCCGCCTGTGCGTTGTGGACTCTCTGCAGTAGAATCGGATGGAGTATCAAGGGGCTTGGTATACATATGTCGGCTGTGGTTGTTACGCTGTAATGTTGGTACCGGGGGAGTTGCAGGGTTGGAACAATCAGCGTCGGGAGAACGAGGCAACTCATGTGCCCCTTTTGTCGCCAACGACACTGTGTGTTTCCCTGATGGGAACGTCTGGCGAGTCGAGGCAATGGGCCTCGAATCATAGCCTTTAGGGCTGGGTGCCTGCTCTATACCATGGCCCAGCACCGGCTCCAGAACCAGGTTCGAGGAAGAAGTCGGCGGTAGCTTCCCAGAACGAGTGGTTCGGTAGCGAGAGAAACTCTGCGAAGTAGGATTGAGCCTAGGAGAGGGAGTTGGCATAGACAACGGGGCCAAAGGCAACGGCAATGTGTCCCTGGCCAAAGCCTTCTTCACCGAACGATACCTTGAGAATTTAGGTTCCGGCAAAGGCGCCGTCTGTGTTTCTGATGCCATCGAAATATGAATTGACAATGATGTGCGCGTTGGCAAGGCATTGGTGATAGAGATCTATTTGGCAGTGTGGGTAGAGAGGAATGGGCTGTTAATTAAATTTTGGCGGGGGTTGACATCTTGGAAGAACGAGATTTACCACAGGTACTTCGTACTGTGTGGAAAGTTTGGTAGCTGGTATTATACTTACGTCAGCCGCGCATTAGGTGGAACCTTTAATATCCTTGAGGTGAGGTATGCATTTGCTGGAGGCCTACCACAGTGAGTTTACCACGGTACAGTACTACCTAGTCGGTAAGTGTTTATCCCTCCTGGGTAGGGGAAAGTGGATAAACACTTACCGACCGGTACTGTAGGTATGTACAGTGAACAGCATGTGGAGATTGCGAGTTTCCATACCTTACTTCGGCATGGGGCAAGATATGTGTTTGAAACTAATTAACTTACAGGTGGCATCACCTTCCCGGGCGCGTCGTCGTGAAGCAGGTATCCAAGCTCTCTGCAACTCAGTATCGATCACGTAACTGCATTGGCTCTGCCAGCATCAATGCATATGCGGCTCTCCACAACTCATGCCGGCATCTGTGATCCTACCTTCCCCGTACTCGATATAAGGATCCAAATAGATTGAGCCTGGGCTACGAGGAAGACTCGCTCATTGCAAGTCAGACGGGTCACAACGGGCCTCATCGCATCTATGTCTATTTCCGCACTGCTCGAACCTCCCGTCTCCTGCTTGGCGGTCAGTATCAGTTTTGTGGCTTGCGGCGCTTGGCGAACTAACCACCAATCCTTGAAGTTTTGCGTCTGCACATCGATTCCTAATTCCTTCAATGCCCTCGTAGATAAATGCGTGTCATATGGCCGCTGTACGCCTCCGCTCGGAGCGTTGCCATGCTTGTTCCTCACCATCCCGTCAAGGGGCAATCCCATGATCTCCGCCAGCAGTTCGCAAATCTCATACTTCGTGTACCGGTCTTCTGAGGAGAATTGCAATATCCTCGGCAGCGAAGACCTCCCTGACCCAGTCTCCAGGTATTTGACTGCAACATCCTGACAGACTCTTCCCACATCTTCTGTGTTGGTAGGATACCTCAGGGCCCAGTCGTCCATGCTGATCTGGGCGCCTTTGTCTTGTGCTTTCCACACAGCATCCAGCAGCACGTTAACCGCGCTTTCCTGGTTATTCTCTGCGTGTCCGTAAAGTACGGGTACTCTCAGGACAAGGCCCAAGCCCGTATCTGCAGTCTCTTCTAGGACAGCGCTTTCGCCGTCGAGCTTTGTCTGACCGTATAGATTGGGAGGATTGGTCGGCGTATCATTCTCATAAGGAGCATCACCACGAGTACCAGAGAAGACGTAGTCCGTAGAAATATAAAGCAGTAGTATAGAGCGGGCTGAGGTGGCGCGTGCAAGAAGACGAGAGGCAGTGATGTTAATGGCCCGGGCAGCGCTGGGATCGGCGTCACACTTGTCAGGGGACCGGTTGGCAGCACCTAGATAATGAGCTTTGGACTCTGCAACAAAGCTTGTATATGGTCCATACAGTGAACGACTACCTGTGGCCTTCAGACCCGTCAGTTTCAGCGACTTGAGAAGAGGTGATCTCGTATCGAGCATGCTGGGGTTCGTACTTGACGCTGTCAAGAGCAGCCACAATCTCTTTTTCACTCCCTAAATCGACCTTGAGAGTGGAAGGCGGTCGAGCTCTGGTAAAGCCGGTCCCGACAACCTCCCACCCAGCTCTCTGGAAAGCTCTCACGACTTCACGGCCAAGTAAACCTGTCGCTCCAGTCACCAACACCGTTCTTGTCATTCTGTTCGGTTCAAAGAGTGAAAAAGAATAAGATGATCAGTCCACGGCCACCGGATGTAGGCTGAGCAATATTGCATGCAACTAATCCTTACCTAGGTAGCATTCTTCACGGCATGACTGGTAACCTGGACTGGCAGACAGGCTCTCTAATACTTTTACAAACTCTACCATGTATGGTGGTGAGTCAGGTAGTGTTGATCTCTCGGGTCTCAAGCATTGCATCTACAGCCAGCTCTCTCTTCTCTACAGTGACTCGCAAGGAGTTTCAGTAATGAAAAGGCTTTTCTTCTACGAGGGAAGCTGTGTTTTGTCCAAAAATTCCCAGTCGATCCGAAGACCAAGAGGAGTGGTCAAAGGTAGTTTTCAACTAGCAAAAACACGATCTCGGACGAATCCTCACTGATACGCGTAATGCCCGTGCACTAGGTTAAGGAGAAAAGGAAAAGAAGAAGAAGAGTTGTTGTTCAAGAAAGTTGAGACTTATATAGGCGCGAGTGGCGCTAGCTAAGCGAGAAGTTTATCTATTGCTGGCGAGTGAATAAGGTACTTTGTACAGTGGGTACCTGGTACCTACTGTGAATGACCAGGGACCTTACCAGGTACCTTACCTTAGATAGGTCGTCCCAGTGCTCTCAATGAATACGTTAGTTATTAATTTAACGACAACACAAATGGCCAGTTTCAAGTGTTGCCGATATCTACCTCTAGTCCTATACTAGATTCCTTAACCGTAGCTCAACTCCCTACTGCGCTGCTACTCTCTGAATGCATTATTCCCTCGACTCCCCTTTCGAACACCCCATCGCGCCATTCCGCCTCACCAGCACCCTACCTCTATTGGCGGCGACAAGACAACAGTTACCATGTGACACCTCGCCCCGTAAACACAAAGCTCCTAAACTCCATTTTGTATCCTTGAAAGCAATAACATATCTGGCAGCTACATTACTACACGTCCCTCGTCAGCTAGCCTTACTGAGTATAAGAGAGTTCACGTCCGGCCCATTGCCCGCACAGAGCATGAATCGCGTTGATGCTCTAGGTAGTTGTGGAGACTGTCGTCTTTGCCGCACTCGTTCGGGAATCTAGCGAATGTTATGTTTCGGGAATAGGATTTTGCTTGTCTCTCGTAGCACTATCAGCAGGAACGAAAGAGCGTGCCACAACCAACACGGATGCCCTCAATAAGCCACTCTAGCATGTGGACCGGTCCTGAGTAATCGGGGAATGTCTCAGGTAGGTACCTATCGAAGGGGTTTCCTGGACATGTGTACAGCCTCCAATGTCGCCCGATGCCTTCCCATGTTCAGCAACACGACCTTGAACTCCACAGCCCGCGATGCCCTCAGTATCATCAAGTCTCCTTCCTTCTAGTGTTCGTTGCATGGCTCTCTGCATGGTGATGTGAGGTCCAGTTGTGGCGGTATTGACAGCTCCTAAGGTACGGAACAAATTCGAGACCCGTAAAGCATACAAAAGGTATCGGCACCTAATATGCACTACGAACGCAATGCATGTTGGCGACCATTGAACGGATCAACTGCAAACGACTGGCTAGCGAATTCTTCACTCGAGCGCTGTCTATGAGCAGCGTGTAGTGGACTTGACCTGCCGAAACCGTTGGTTCGATATCCGAGGCAGATATCTCAATTTTTTTAGGTCAGTCACTGTTGATCGAATGTCTATAACTGCATCCAACGACTTCTTATGATTTGTTTCCACTCTCTTTCCCTTGCTTATCGGAAAGTCTCTGTAACACCTGCCATTGCAACCCGGAAAATCCAATGATTGTGTTAAAAGCCTCGTCCCGGTCCTTCATGGCCTCCATACGCAATATCACACCGTCCGTGCAGGTGAATTCGAGTTGCCCTAGAGCCTTCATGACGAGTTTGGAGAGACTCAAGCCTTGAAGCTTTCTCATCTCCACCAAATCCAGAAAAGACCGATTCCAAAGCTCTTTTTTAGGCAGACTTCGCACAAAGCGTATACCACTCGAGTGGACGATAAGCCGACCTATATGGCGGTTCCACTGAGCACGGAAGGAGATGACATCCTGGCTATCCAGTATACTCGTCCTGGATACCACGCTTTGTGAATCGTCGTTCCCGCTATCCACCCCAGTTAATTCTGTCTCAGGTTCTTGGACAAACCCAGTTCGAAATTTTCCCCGGAGTGTCTCCTCAGCCGCGTTTGAGTGGCTGTCGGGAAGATTTGTTTCGAGAGAGTAGCCTTTCTCGACCTTGCGCTTGATCAGTTCTTCGCGAGCTTCCTGCGCCTGTCTCCGCAGGTATTGGAAGGACCATTCCGCTGGGTAATAGTCAGTATCAATGGCACTCTTATTCATACGCGAGATCCCGGGAAGCATACCATCTGTAGGGATGTCCCAAAAGATCCACTTGAAAGGCGAAACGAGTTTACGATACTTCGGATACAAACTCGCGATAGGCCAGGAGATGAAGAATCCGCCCCCGCCGATGAAAGAAAACACTTTCATGCAGAACGCCATATCTGCGAACAAGGCCAGGGAAAGACAAGCAGCGAAGAAACACAAAGAGTTCATCGTCTTCTTCGGTGATGTCCACGCATAAAAGCTGGCTTCAGTTAACTTGGAACCAACGATATGCACTTCATTGGGACTACTGACTTTGCAAAAACCTCTAGCATATTTGCCAAATCATTCAGCTGAAGTTGCACATATGGTCCAAGTTCGTCGATGAGCGGCTTCAACCATTCCTTACGGCCGTGCTTGCTGATCAATTCGTCGAAATTGTAGGCCGTCTTTCCTCCGTGGAGAGTCCGATCCATAGAATCATGTAGAGACTCGACAGTTGATGGAAAATATCGATGCTTAACAACAATGTAAATGATATATGCCCACTGTTGACTATTAGCGGATGTGAGAAACGATAAGAATCAGTAACGAACCAGAAATGCTGTCAGATGTTGGGTGTACCATAACATTGAATATAGTGCAAGCCATTTCCCCGTCGTCGTAGGGTTCTCCCAGCGGTACACACTACGGACGTCCATTGCCCAAGCCTGCCACGGCGTGCTAGCCATGACGACCCGTTCGGCGTGATGCTTCAAGGAGTCTAGTTCAAAGGGCAGCTCGTCGAAATCATCAACATACTGACCACTGAAGTCTTGTGTATAGTAGAGACTCATCTGATAATAATGCCTTTGTCAGCTTAGGCATTCATCATTTCATTATGAAGCAATCGTGCTATACTTACATATCCCAACCATTTCAGCCATTCGTAGCGTAAAACTGCACCGTGGATGTCCCTTTCCACGAACGCCTCACTATTGGGATAGCCCACGTGTCTCTTTGGAACCACACGCACACGGTCGACATGCCTGCTGGTGACCCATGCAACGCGAAGACCCTGTCTGTGTGCTTCAATATCCTCCACTTTTTGCCTGAGCTCGTTCTCCAAGGAATCCTGTTCTTGCGCATTGAGATCGAGTCTGGACGAGCTCGATGCTTGCACTTGGTTGAGATCTATTTGCGCTTGCAAGAGATTGGCGTCGGATTCTTGAGATGGTTTTGGCCGCTCCGCTTCTGAAAGCATGCCCGCCGTTGTTCTTGTCGTTTTCGACTTGACGGCGTCTATAGGATGGGCTATGGTCTCCACAACGGTGTTCAAAGTCGCCGATGCTTTACCAGTGGCTCCACCGATACTTGCGCGATCCTTCTTGACAGCCTTGCTGGCGTTGAAGGCGGGGTTCTTATCGATCTGTTCGGACACACTTTCGTCCTGCCGGCAACCCTCGTCGTCCCGATCATGCCGCTTCTCAAGCTTCAAAAGGGCCTTAGCTTTAGTCTTGGTCCGGCTTGTGAGACTGTGGAGTGGTCCACGCCGCGATTGAAACCCAGCTCTGCCGGTACTGCCATAGTCGGCTGGTTTCCGTTCACCCGCCGAGTCCATTGATTTGAAGAGAGAAACTGGGCTGTGGGCGTCGACGTCTGGCGGGGATGACCGAAAAACTGCAGGCATATTTGCTTGTCGTTCAGGACTCGGTTCGACCGTGCGAAGGTCAGTTTGCCATCAGACCACAATGATTCGGGATTGTGACAGCGTTCGTCGACTAGCCTCCAACCATTCCAGGCTGCAGTATCCGCAGACAAGTGGAGATGAAAGGGTTCATAAATGTAGAGCCTTCCAAAGGCGTTACCGCATCGTTGTAAGGTACAAGTAAGCTACCTACAAGCCTTGAACGAGGCGGCAATAAAGGTCTGTTGGTAGTAATTGTGTCATGGTATCTGACACATATTGCCAAGGATAGGAAAAAGCGTTATGATCTTTGAATTGATCCTGGTGTGATGAATCAACGCCATACCTTAACTTGCTATCTACCTTACAGGATAGTAGCGGGTCCTTTCCACGATGACGATATGTGGTGGTGGTAGGTACAAAGTACTTCTCAAGTAAGGTACCTCTTAGGTAAGGTACTTCGTACATAGACCTCCAGCGCAACAAACCACCTCCCCGTGTTCCCCGTCTTCCTTCATCGCTCTACCGTATCCAATCAATATATATACAGCTATATATACTCCCGCCATACCGCTCGGCCTTCCTGACACTTTACTTGGAAACAGGCGAAGGCAACATGTGATTTCCATTTTCCCAAGCCCTGACATGTTCACGCCGGCTCTGAGAAGGACATCCCTCAACCTAGGGCCGTTCCATGAGGTATACAATTCATCACAGCGCCATCATCCCAGTACATACCATCGACCACTTTTAGGACCGTCCTCATTGTATGTCGGCGAATTCCGGCACACTGTAAAGCGCAGATGATCTCATGTTGCTGGATACCGTGTTTGACTTGCGCGATTGTGAGCCCCCAGTACCTTTGTGGCTCCTCCATCAACGCGGACAACGTGACTGTCCGCATCGAGGTGAGCTATAGGACCGTGACTTTTCGCAACGTGTATTATCAAGCCGGAGCCGCCGAAGATTACTTTCCTCGAGACGAGCGGATCCTCCACCGCGTACTGCGTCTACAACATGCTCTCCTTTAGTCATTCAGAAGGTCCGCGAGAGATCAGACAGATGTGGGATAGTTCGAATGATACTAAGTTGTACCAATTTCGCAACGAAGGGCTGTCACGAGAGCGTGGTTGAATCCTAAATCCAGACAGGATGTTCAACATCTCCAGAAGTACGTCGAAGCAGCTGTCCTTCCTTGGAGGGGTCGGTCAGAGGCCGACCCGCTCCTCAGTCAAGTGCGAGGGTTTCTTGACTCGATTAAGGGTCACCATAGTAAGGATAGGTGGTAAGGTCTCCTTGGGAGATCTGGGCCATCTTCCGGAAGCTGATGTAGGTGGGCATCAGCTACTCTCCTAAGATACAAATACCTAGGTAGGTACTAACTCATGTCCGTGAGCTGAGCGTCTGCACACCTGCAGTCTTCTTCGCCAGGAAAGCACCATGCCGTACCCCCCGAGCACAGACTGGTCTCCGTACAAGGCCGTAGGATGGATGTGCATCACTTGGATCATAACGCCACCTGTCCAGAGAGCGGCGGTTGAAGATTTGAGTGTGTTTTCGGTCATTGTTATAGATATGACCGAGTCTGTACAATTATACAATATTAAAGCCTTGATCTCTACCCTAGTCCTCCGGACGCCTGTTGCAGAAACAAACTTTCGATCCTTCGATGTTGTACAGCCGTCCATCTATGAGCCGAAACGCCGTCATTTTTCGAGAGTTGTGATTGAACTTAATGTACCAGCTGTAATAGATCAGCCATCTGACGGCATCCGCATGTAGTAGTCTATCGCTGCGCTGAAGGCCGCGAAGCCTGCACATCCCAGAGCTGCTGCTTGGGGCCCGGCCTTCGCGCCTAACACTCCGCCAGTTATACAGCCGGCCGCTATGCCATTCTTCAGATCATTCTTGGCTCGGAACTATGGGGGGCTGCGGTCAGAACTCCGTAAGGTCTGATAGCGGACTACATACCCCTTCTATGCAGCACTCCGTCCCTGAAAATATCGCCCCAACCAGCGCAAAGTTCTTCGCCGAACTGAATGACCGACTGCCCATGTCTTTGAATCCTCTACGCAGTTGCTCTCTGAGAGGCAAAGCTGCGAGCTGCTGCCCTTGCGCAGTCAGAGGCGTATCGTAGCTCATCTGCGCAATCAAACCTTCTTCATCAGCTTCATGACACGTCAGGACAGAGCTGGGGATAGGCGGACACTTGACATGAACAATCCGAATGCACCACCAAGGGCAAAGCCCATCCCACCAGCTATCACGGTCTTGGCCGGGCAGCTTTCCATTGCCGCTTGCATCTGCGGACGATCAGTTATCTGTCTCCCAGCAGTATTATTTCGGATCCAGCCAGACGCTCTACATTCTTGACCATATTCTGCTCCTGTGCACTCATCCCAGCCGTCTCAGCCCCACCGGCCAAGCCCTGGCCAGGCATCCCTGGGAAACTCATCTCGTCCTGGTTCGGATGTGTATGTTGCCTTGTGGACGGGGAACGGTGGTACATGTACGGTAAGTTGCGCTTACATAAGGTTCACTACTTTGAAATTGCGAAGCCTACCCATCAAAGATGGCGCATTCGAAAAGCACTTCATACGAGAACATTGACCAAATCTCCCTATGTTGAATTTGATGCTAAATGCTTACGTATGGTACAAGCGCCATCTGGAGCATGGCGACTATCATTAATAATATTGTTAAGCTATACTGCATAAGCTATACTACAAGGTATATACGAGGATTCTAGGTATATACAGGTGGGCAGCCCATGATTCATGGCTGTCAAAATACACTTGCTAGTCCTCCTTCTTGTCTGACATCGAAGACGGAGATATGCTCCGAGATCTCTCCTTTTTTGAATCTGTACGGGGTGGCGTGAGGGACTTTTCCCACTCCTTCATGAGCGTTGATGCAGTTCGCTTGAGACTTCCAGGAGATAATTTCGTCAGCAATGGCCGAGGGATCTCATCCCGATTCGTTGTAGTCATGGGCTCAGGCGAGCGTGGAGTAGGGTCTGTCGAGCTCTGTCCTTTACTTTATCACTATCAGCTTCCTTGATCAGTCCAGGAGTTTTGGCAGAGGAAGGCGACCATGAACCTGAGCAGGGAGTCGGGGTCTCCAGCTTTATTGTTATGATATGGCCAAACGTTATGACGAAGAAGTGAAAAGAGTAGCACCTGACGCTACCGGCTCGATAATTATTGCCTTGGAGAGAGGAAGAGTCGAAATATGACCGCAACCAGGGGAATGTAGCGAAACCTCGCCCCCACATACCATGTGCTCCTTATGCCTTCGTGAAGCGGTGATGAGAATCCTGTGTCTGATAGCCAAGTGTTGCCTGTCCAATCCGATGTCTGCGTTTTCGAGCTTGGCGAATCCCAGCTCTCCCAGCTTTCATCATCGAACCCGCCGTCTCCCTGTGCGGGTTGTTGAACGCGGCCTGAAGTCGATACGATCGCCTTAGGTCTAGCGTTATCATTTGTTTCGGACGCTGTCTTTAACCTGCTGCCAACATCGATCAAGGCTGACTCATCCACAGCGTTTCGGGAAGGCGCTTCGGTAATATCGGCTTTGAGAGGTTGCCGCACAGGGGATTGGGTCTCTTTATTACGAAGGCCCATCTTACTAGGTTGCCTATGAGCCTTCGCGGGTGATGCTGACATCGTCCGGGACTGAGTCGCATTGACTCCCTCATCCCCCACGGTCGCTTGTCGCAGATCTTCAATAAAGGTCCAAAGGCCCTCTTTAAAGTCGACAGCTATCTGCTTACCCGTGCGTAGAAGAGCATCTCTAGGCGGGTCCCGTGTTGACGGTCTGTTATTGGACCCCTTGTTCGTTGTTATGTCTCTCGGTTGCGGAAGTAAGATCGGCATAGTGGACGACCGGGACAACGAGCCTGCTGGATCTCCGTCGTTGTCCGATTGAGATGAGTTTCCGCCTGAATTCAACGGCTGGCTGTAATTGTTTCTCGCATTGGAAGAGAGTAGTGAAAGGGTTCGCATGTGCCGTGAACCCGAAAAGACCTTCCGCTTGGCTGGGCTCGTATCACCACCCATGGCCTTCCTCCGATCGAGCTCTATACTGAATCCTGCGAGTTCGCGTTTTCCTTCGACGCAACCGTCTGTGTCGCCCCGTAGTACCCCAAACGTCTGGAGCTGCTCCACGTGCTGAACTTCATAGCGCTTCCTGGTCATTTCATGCAGCGCCCATTGGCTCTTCAATTGCGCAAGGTCTGCTTCCGCTCGCTGAAGATCCTCCCTGAGCTCCAACACGCGCCGTTCTTGGGCCGCGAGGGCGGTGAGAAAGCTACCGGTGCCGCCTGGCGACACCTGGGTGTCAGAAGACGTTACGGAGCCAGTAGTCGTTGTCGGGGTAGCCGAAGCTGATGAAGAGGGAGTATGCCGCGCGAAAGTGTAGACACCGCTGGGTTGTAACGGCAGATTGAGGGACAATCTCTTGTCGTTGCGGCTGCCGCCTGCAGCCGATGCCGTCCTGGCCGGTCCCATCGTCGGTCTTTGTGGTGGGGACATTGGTGTCCATGTTGGTATTACGGCGCCTTCTTGGCTAATTGTACGGGCAGGAGACATAGGGAGCTTCGCCTGCGTTGTGCCAGCAAGGAGTTGATGCTAAGTTGTTCCGAATCTTGAGGCTTTCCAGTTAAAACCAGGCAATGTCTACATTAAGCGTGACGAAATGCGTTTTTGGAGTACAGCTATTCCTAGAATGTTGGCTCCAAGGGGCGCGTAGCGAGAATTTGTAGAAAATAAACAGTAAAACCTGCCTAAATTTCCTTCTCCCTAATCAAAATCAACCTTGCTGCCTTCCTCAACATCATCATCATCACTGTCACCATGAGACGTCCTCATAGTCTCAATCACAACATCAGAGACAATATACAAATGAATCTGAAGTGTGAAATGTCATTCAAGGTCATAGTGAAGATCACAGAATATAGTTGAAAGTACATTGAGAGAATGTGAAGAAATTTATAAAATTGAGAATTAATTACTGTACTTAAATTGTTTAAATTGAGAGCATCAAGACTACTCATAGTTGCTATGACAGAGATAGATCTCAATTTAGAGAGAGAAATCTGATTTTTATTAACAATTAATATAAAAAGTACTCAATTTTCTTGAGAATTGATTCACAGCATATCTGAATGAGATGCAGAAATATATTTCATATAAATATGAAATTTAGATCAGCATTAATACTGTCAATCTCATCATTAAATGAACTGACTAATCAAGAAAGCAGATAAGCATTCTTTTGTCACTGTTACTATTATTAAGAAGATGATTTTTAATGTTAAAAATGAGTCATTAAATGCTTTTAAAAGATCTATAAGAATTAAATGATGCAGCTAAGTAGCTAACATGCTAATTAGCTAGTTTTTGTTGATAAAAATGCTGTTAATCTTTATATTGCAGACAGAAAGTTTGACTGAGCTGTTATGAAGAAGTAAGCAGTTATAAAGAAGTTCTTTTAAAAAGAAAAGCACTACAGCATTCTTTCAGCATATATAATTGATAATTATATTGCTTGAGAGATCTATGAGAAGAAGATGAACAAAAAAATGTTTAATACTTTCATTTAAAAGAAGATCTTATCTTTATATAAGTAATTTTCAGAGTCATGTAGTGTTCTATGCATAAATAATTGTGAAATACATCATTCAGAGATAAGTCTTCATACTAATATAAGTATTCTTGCTATTGCTATTGCTAATCTCAGTGACAAAAACTTACAGCTATATGTTATAAGATCAGTGTTGTTTTTGCATTTCTTTTTCTCTATTTGTCAGATTACAACTCTATTAAGAAGTCATTTAGTGAACTAAAGACATGAATGTGAAGATATAAGACATTGATGAAGAGATTTAAGAACAAGTTTTCAGTATTTATTTATATGACTGTACAGAAGTATAAGACAGAAGGCAATTCAGAGAAACATTTTTGAAATAGCTTTATTAATTATACATAAATATATTATTATAATGAATTAATTATCATTTCTCATTATCTTTAACACTTACAATGCTTTCTGCTTCTTCTTAAAATCATAAATCTCTGTAAAATAAATCTCTGTAGTTATTATATATTTTCTTTTCTTCTAATATGAATGTAAGACTTTCTTTAATCATCATTTAAGATTGACTGAAATGCTTAATTCTCTTTATATCTGCTCAGTGATTAGCTATATACTCTGTGAATTGTATATTTCTTTCAAAAGAATATCACAATAATTCATTAATTATGTCTTCAAAGTAGAGTGTTTTCATTTAAATTAAGCAAAGAAGTTCTGCAGTTATGTTTTAGAATCAATGTTTAAATTAAGTGAACTGCTAATAAGTGATACTGCAGACAGTGCTGACAGAGATATGATGAGATGTGTTTTTTGTGAAGATTGTAAAGTCTGTAATGAAGATGATGAAGACAGTGAAGATAATGAAGATGATGAAGAAGACAGTGAAGACATGAACTGCAGAGAAAGCAGTTAAGAAGAAGATAAAGAAAAAGAATATTGAGCTGAGATATATAAAACATAATGTGAAGACTGTGAAGACTGTAAAGACTATAAAGAAAAAGAAGAACACTGTAATGCTATAATTAGTAAAGTTAATAGTTTTAGTATAGTCTCAACATCACTGAAAGAAACTGCAAGAATAAGAATTTCTGATGTTGATGTTGATGCTGATGAGAAAGTGTAAATTTGAATGAGATAAGATGATGAAGATGTTGTAAATATTAATGACATAAAAAAAAAGAAAGACAATGTAATTAATAATGAGATTCTCTTCTTTAACTGATCAGCTAACATGATCTTTATATTGATGAGTAATGCATAAATTGTTGCTTCATTCTTATTAACAGTCTTTGCTTACATTTAAATAGCTGCAGAGTTGAGAATTTTATAAATGTTATTGTGAGAAAAATAGTAGTGATTATAGTTAAGATATATCTTGTCATCACATTGATAATGAACAACAATAACATTTAATGTATAATCAATGTTCTTTAAAGTCTTTGCACATTGATCTGCATTCTTTTTATGTATTACAGTAGCTGTTCTCTGATATTTGTTAGCAAAGACATTAAAAATCAATGAAGAAAGAAAATAGATTTATATTTAATGCTTAAACTTATTTTTCTTTTTTACAACTTCTTTCTTTGCTGACTTCTCACTTACTGTAGTGATATTCTCTGCTGTCTTTCTATCTCAGTTAACTCTTATAATGACTGTTATTTCTTTTCTCTTATTACTGTCTCACAGTTTAACAAGATTCTTCATTTTTTATTAATTATTTATGTCTTTAAAAATCACAGTGATCACAGCATTCTTTTTTGCAGTTAAATAGTTGATTTTAATTCTTGTTCAGTGTCTATAATAAAAGTATTCTTTCTCATTACAGTATTTCTTAATTACTGCTGACTGCTTAAGATCTTAAGTTCTTTACATAAAGCTCTTTTCTTTCTCATTCAATTTAAAGACATTCAAGTCCTCATTCATCAATTTCTTGTTCAGATATACTGTGTGAAACACAGTATATTGTATGAATGATATTGAATCTTTATTGACAGCAATATTGAGATTAAGAATCTTAATAAGATCATTATTAAGATTCAGTGAACAGACTGATGTAAGTACTGATATAAACACTGATTCTTATGTTATAGAAGACTTCTTCTGTAAAAAAGAAGTCTTTATAAGAGTCTTTCATTTTGTCATAGTGATGATGATAATGATGATGTTGAAGAAGGCAATGAGATTGATTTTGTAAATGATGATTAGAAAAGAGAAAATTTAGACAGATTTTACTGTTTATTTTCTACAAATTCTTGCTATGTGTCTCTTGAAGTCAACATTCTAGAAATAGCTGTAAAACAGAGGCCAGAGATCTCAGAAGCAATCTCAGAGCTAATATTGATAGGTGTGGTCAGAGCTTCAGGTGAAATTGCTTGATAGAAGAGAAGTTGTTGCAAAGTGTAAGGTTAGGCTGTGTATACAGTGAATTCTACAAAGTTGACTTCAGCACTCATGCAACTTTTTTTTTGAAACTTCTTCAAAATCAAGCTTAAACAACAGCATTTTGATGTTAAAATCACAACTAAACACTTATTTCTATAAATCTGAATAGACAGAATTATTATGAATATATATTTTTATTATCTGTACAAAATTTATGAGTAACTATAGTGAAATA
>JAABUY010001151.1_pt1 | contig 37525 bp, 16 predicted proteins | sample 5560271 | NCBI WGS metagenome assembly JAABUY01 (sample SAMN10711886, study PRJNA513374) | rock metagenome | isolation source: Antarctica rocks | place: Antarctica: Victoria Land, University Valley
CGGCGGAGCGCCTGCGGGGCGGGACTAAGGTTTTCCATTTGGGTTTTTCCTTTGCAAAGGCGCTTCGCCCTCATAGACCTAGATAGGGACTGAATAGGGAGTTAATAGAACAAATAATAATAAATAATGTTCTTTTACATTTCTTCTTAGATTGAGTCTCTTACTGCTTCAGCATAAATGATAAATATTAAAATGTCAGATCTGATTATAGAATCTTCTTTATCTGTAAAGAATATTATAAGTGTCAGTATAATTCTTAATATTTTAATTAAGAGCTCATCTGCATCTTAATCATCATTGTTGTTGTTTCTTTTTCATTTTAAGATCTTAACATGCAGAAAGATTCTGACTTCTTTAAGTGTCATTATCTTAACTTAATTAATGTTAATCTTCTCATTTAATGACTTATCTAGATTAACTGCAGTCAACTTGATCTTATGTTATTTATTTTAAGACTTATCAGTCTTAATCATAATTAAGTTAAGCTGCATTTTACTGTTTTAAGTTATAAGTGTCTGATCTGAAGCTGTGATCTTCACAATGATTAACTTCTTTTATAAATGTTCAATAAATCTTCTGTTTAGAAGAACATTTAATATTTATTATTGTAATTTAAAATCAATAATATTTTTCTTCTTGCTTTCAGCAAACTTCACAGCATAATTCTTGATGATGTATTTAAGATCTAAAGCTTAAAGCTAATACTGCTTTGTGATTTTCTTAATGTAGCTCATAAAGACTCTTACTTATTCTTAATTTATGAATTTGTTACATCTATTTTCAGATAATAACTTGAGATCAATGTAGCTGTAGTACTTACATTCTTATATATGAATATAATTGATGAATAACTTTACATCAGTGAAAGCTTTTTTAGAAGTCATTTATTTATCATTAATTAAGAAATTAATTGCTGTTCAATTATAAAGATAAGCATCTGTCTATGCTGTCTGCATTCAGAACTTTATTGACAGTTATATCTCTTTAATCATGATGTACACTGAGTTCTCAGTAATTTGAATAATTCTTTTGACAATGTCATTCTAAATTGACATGTAGAGCACTGTGTATTGTAATGTAATGTTAAAAGATTTACATCAATTGTTTAAAGTGAACTTTAACTTCATTTCATTGTCACTTTGTACAGCAAGAATCTTTGCATCAATTTAAAGTTCAGTCTTTAACTGTCATTCTTGCAGTGTCTATAAGATCTCATTATGTTGCTTCAGCAATATTATTCATATCTTTTAGAAATGATTATCTACTATCTTCAAAAAGTATTAATATTCATTAAATAACAAGAATAATGAGCTGCATATATCAATAAAGACAAGAATAAGAATATTAATCTTTCTTTTGCTTACAGTGTGATCTTATTTGTTGATGAACTTAATTAAAGCATAAATCTCATACATATTCTTGTTGTTCTTAATAATATGAATTAACTTTTCAAGAATTGTCATCTTATAAAGATTATGCAACTTTGTAAAATCAAGATGAACAAATTATTAATATTAAAGTCTATAAGTCTTAATCTTTTCATTCAATGATGCAGTGTCAATATCTAAGAAGTTAGTCATAAGATCATGCTCATGAGTCTGAACATATAAATTTATATTTAAAGCAACAGCAGAAAAGATAGTCTCTGAATGTGATGTATGCACTGCAGATATCAGAGTAAATTCATTAAGACTTTTTGCAATATATTTAATTATATAAACTTCATTTTGCTCTGATACTTCTATTATAGTCTTGCTGTGCTTATCATACATTTAAAGACAGTGTTAATTAAAGCTTTTATACAGTTTCATTTTGCACATCTGCTTTCTTAACAGAAGATTGACTTCAAGTTTAGACACATAAAGTGTTAAACTTAATTTTACAAAATTTTCTGACTTAACTTGCATAATGATTATTTCACAATAATAAGAGTATAAATGTCTTCTTTTAACTTTAATTTACTGATGTCTCATTTATATAAGAAAGTCACTGAAGAGTTGAAGTTAATTAATTATATATAAGAAGAATTTAGAGTCTGCAACTTATTCAGATTTAAGTATTTTACTGACAGTCTTCTTAAACAGAACAGTAATTTCATTGTTAACTTTCTCTTTCTCTTTAGATTCAGAGAAGAAATCATCATCATCATTATCATTAATTTCTGTATTAAAAACTCTGTATCTCTTTTCTTTTTCTTTATAGACTGACTTCTAATATAACTTAACTGCAGTCAATCTGTACAGCTTAATTACAGTTAATCTGTTTGTTTTCTTTTGAGCATTTTGCTTAACATTAGAAAAAAATTCACAATCTTTAATGAAGTGAGAATCATTGCAAAGAAAGCACTTAATAAAGTAATAAGAAGAATGATTACTATCTAAACTAAATAATCTGCAATAATGTTGCTTAATATCAGCTGTATAATAATTCAATGAACTGCAATTTTAATTCATTATACTTTAATCTTCTTTCTATTTATCTATTCACAAAACAATGACAGTCTCATCAGCCTTAAGCTATATCTTTTTCTTTTAAAGCTTTTATAAATCTTTTTTAATGTCTAAATTGTTCTGAGCATTAATGACATTGCAGATCACAACATATTTAATTAATAGCACTTAAAGTAATGTTTAAAATTATTATTTTAATTTAAATAACTCAGTCATGTCAGACTGAATTGCAGTGATCTTTTTGCTGAGTTTATTCAGATAAATTTATGCTTCTTTAATGAATATGTTTTTTAACATTCTATATTTAATAAACTTCATTAAATATTGTCTTCTGATTGTCTGCAGCTTCTTTTTGTACTTAAACTTTAATGTATTTTAAACATTCTTTGCACTGATTTTGTTCATCAGATATTCTTAATCATCTACATTTATGCAGATAATAAATCAATATAAAATCTTTATATTGATTTTCTAACTTTCAAAGCTGAGACTGCTGAGAAAAAATGAATTTAAGAATTTACTGATCAGTATGTTGACTGCTAAGACTTTAATAATATTTTATAGATCTTCTTTTATTAATTATTTTTTCATAAAAATAAATCATTGATTGCAGTTCTTGTAAGTAAGAATTGAGATAAATTATTATTTTATAAAAAAGTTGTTGAAGTTCATGATGATGATAGTTGACATGTAGTATAAGAAGTGAATAAAGTAAAATAATAATGTATACATTGAAGATAATATAAGTAAAATAAATAGAAAGCTTTTGTATCTTTTATTTTATAAAATAATAGTGCTTATTTATTTTAATGACTCATACTAAGCTATCAAAGAACAGTGCTCTCTGAACAATTATAAATACTGATTTTTGCTGAGACTGATTCTTTATGAATCTTTTAAGTTAAACATACTCAATTATTGCAGAACAGTGCTTTCTAAACAATTATAAATGCTAATTTTTACTGAAATCAATTCTCTATAAATCTTCTAAATTAAACATACTTAGCTGCTGCAGAATGCTAATTCTGCTAAAGCTGAATTTATTATAAATCTTAATAATCAGTGATACTGCTAAAGCTAAATTGACTATGAATCTTAATAATCAATGTATATAGCTGTCATCAGTATGCTGATTCTGCTAAAGTTAGATTTATTACAAATCTTTTATGAATCTTAAAAGTCAACATACTTAGCTACTATCACACTAAAAATATACACTTTCTCTGAGAAGCTTCTTGTTAATTTGAGCTCATAATTTATTGAAAGAAAGTAGATACTTATATTATATTATGCTGTCTAGTGAAATCTCTAAATTATGTTGTCTATGAGCACATCTTGATCAAGAGAGTTACAGAAAAAGTAGAAAGAATGTTGACTGCAATTAATGTAAATAGAATCTTCATTTAGCTTCTGACACTAGTTTTACTCTGCTTTATAGAAGTAGCTAGAACATCACTTTTTAATAAATTCATTCATTTACTTTGTTTATCTGTCTACAAATAATATGCTATCAACATTTTATACTTTATTCTGAATTCTGCTGTAAACATTTTTCAAAACTTACTTGTAAACAGTTTATCTCTGTTGATGATAAACTTCTTTAATAATTTATAATTGCTAATTAATTCTTGCAGTATAATGTACATCAATATTAATGCTGTTGCAGTCTCTCTAAATGAAATGAACATTGTGTACTTCATTAATTTATTTATTATAATCAATATGCTGTTAAATTGAACTTCTTATGCTGAGTTCTTGAACTTTAATAATTTTATGATAAAGTTCATAATAACAGACTCTCAAAACACATCTAATGTGTTCAGTCTAATTACTTTATTGTAATACTTATTTCTTTAAATCTTACTTTCTAAATCAATACATAATAGACTTCTTCTGTCTGTCTTTAATTTAATATAGATATACATCATATACTTTAACTACAAAATTCAATGCATCAATTTTCAGTATCTTTTTGCATACTTAATTGAATATTTACAAATATACTGTTTCATTAAGACTTCTCTTTAATGTATAGAATGCATCTTTCTGTTTTTTATCTCAATGTCATCTCTTATTCTTGCATATCAAACACATAAAAGATTTCACAATTCTTGTATAATTAAATATAAACTTTCAATAGTAGTTCATCAACTCTAAAAAGATCTATACTTTCTTAATCTTTTATAATGTAAATCAATTTTAGACTGTCTCTATTTTCTTTAAGTTCTTTTTAATTTATTTAAATCAAATTACATATCTTAAAAACTGTATTTTCTTAATTTTGAATCTGCTCTTTAACTTTTTTACATACAGAGCTTTTTCATTGAGCTTTGCTAAAATCTTATATATATGTTTGTGATATGTCTCAAGGTCATTTAAGTATATTAGAATATTGTTAAGATATATAATTATAAAATCATTAAGATATTCTCTTAATATATCATTAATAAGTTTCTGAAAGATGACTGAGACATTCTTTAGCTTAAATGACATAATAATGTATTTATAATGTTTATATTTTGTTTAAAATGTCATTTTTCATTCTTCATTCTTCTTTATACATATACAATAATACACTTTCTTCAAATCTAAACTCATAAATTACTTAACTTTCTTTAGTCTGTCTTGCAACTCTTTTATCAGTGATAAAAAATAATTGTTTCAGTAAATTATTTCATTAAATTATTTATAGTTAACACAAAGTCACTTAATGTTATCTTTCTTTAATATAAACAGAATTAAGTATTCTATCAATAACTTTAATGATTTAATGAATTCTCTCTTTAAATTCTTAGCAAAATAGTTCTGAACTTTCTTTAATTAATCTTTACTCATAAAATAAAGTAACATTCACTTTGATTCTCTTCTCTCTAATAATAATATCTTATAATTTCAAGACTTATACTCTAATAAGTTCTTTTTCAGTTGTTTAAAGACATCATATGCATTCTTTGTTGCATAAAATTTTTTATTGATTTAATTAATTTATAAATTCTTTTTATGTAATCAGAGCATCTTTAATATAACATTATACTTAATTAACTTGAGAACATCTAGTCTTAACTTCTGTAAATTGTTCTTTATTATAACTTCAATATAAACTTCTTTATAAATTCATTTATATTCTTTGTTAATCATAAACACTTACATAAGCTTAGACACTTGCTGCAGTGTTAATTCTAATTATTTAATTACTTTTTGCAAGATAAAGTTATCAGTTGCTTCTGAATCTATCATTACTTAAAGTTGTCTCTTCAGTAATGTCTTAACATCAACTTATATCTTATAATTATTGTTATCATTAATTCAATGAGATATTAAAAGCTTCTTTGTTCTTAATCTTACTAAGAAAGCTTAAGATTTTTTAATTTCTTTAAATTCTTAATTTCTATCAAAGTTTCTTAAGCTCTATCTATGCTTCAAAGTTCATTGAACTCTTTTAGAGATTTATTGAATTAATTTTATAATTTAGTAAATTCTTTTCATAATTCTTTAAATTATGTCAGTTCTTTATCAGTCACAATCAGTTTAATATAGTTATTGAATTCTTTTTTAACAATTTATTTTAAGTGTTGATACATCTTATACTGATTGTATTCATGTTGAATGAGATTCTTTAGTGCTTTTACTTTGTTGAGAAACTCAGATAACATGTACTTTTCTATATGCATTTAATGTTTTTCTATAAACATCATATAATCTATAAATAGACATATCTTAATTTCATAATCTTTTCTTAATCACTCTGACATTTCTTAATCTTATATTGTAAATTATACTGTTATCATCAGCTCTTTTAGCTTTACAGCTATTATTTCTGCTTCATATTATTTAATAACAGTGACTTCTTCTTAAAGTGTTTGCTGCTGTTCTTTTAGCAGATATTTATATCATTTTAAACATCAATTCTTAAGATGCTCATAGCTCTACTTAAGTTTCACATTAACTTTTTAGTTATTAATATTCTTTAAATTCACATTTAAATTCAGATACATTCAGATAAGATCTTCTTAATCTTAAACTTCTGCAATGTCTTTTTTCTAAGTTTTACAAATATCAATCTCTTCAATCTTGTCTGAATCATCTCTGATGACTTTTTTTAAAATAATTAATTCTTTTAACTAATTTATTATGTCATAGCTGTTTTAATCTTCTCTTAATCACTGTAAATATCATCTGACTCTGTCTTTGCTGCTTATATAAACAAAATAATTATTATCATAGCAGACTGTTCAGCTTAAACAATTATACATTATTATTATATTCATTGTTGCAACATCTTTTCTCTGTTATTAAGATTTCTTGCAATTTCTGACAAGATGTCTAAATTTATCACAGTTATAACATTTATAAGTCTTTACTTATTAAATGTAAAACTTAATGAATCATTTATCATAACATTCATACTTCACTAATCTAGCTCATAACTTCTAATTGTATTTCTTGATATTGTTAAGATTCATTGAGTCTTCTTGTATTCTAATGATAAATTATCATTTTCATATTCTTAAAGCTATATAAGGTTCTGTCTTCTTCATTTATCATTTTTACTGTCAACTATCAATATTAATAAAGATATTTATTCTCTCTTAAAGTTCTTCAGAGCAGTCTCTTCAGACTATTTTATCTTTAATATCTTTATTTAATTCTTAATAGTATTGTAATATTAAGACATCATTATCTCAGTCAGTTAAGATCACAATGTACTGAAACTTTGCTGAGTATTTAACTGCTGACTTATTCATCTTTAATGTATAAAGTCATCATTTCACTACTCTTTTCTCATTAATTACTTCAAAAGTCTTTCAAAGTTCTTTCTTAAACTTTTTAAAATCACTGAAGATTAACTCTTTATTGATGTCTCATTTCTTTGATGACTTATCTAAAAATTCATGCAGTTTAAAGTTAACTCAGTTGAATGCTGCATTCTTAAAATAGATTACTGTATATAAATCTTTGTTTATTTTGAAGTCAAACTTCTTCTAATTAAAATCTATGTATAAATTAAGTTTTGTCAAGAAGCTTCATAACTTTTTACATTCACTGTTGAATGCATTTAACATCAATATTTTCAGTATATTACTCATCTTTTGTAAATCTTCAAGACTTTAAAGATTGATTATATTAATAAAGACTGCTTTCTGTATGCTGATTAACATATCTTATATTGTAAGAATGTTCAATATATTACATTCTGATTAAAGATTTCTCTGATATAGAGTTTAAAGGTTAGAGCTTATGATATAAAAGAATTTTTAAATACATTAAAGTTAATTGATAGATAGTAAATACTAAATAAAGATTATCATTGAATATATTTATCTTCTTAAAAGAAATAATCTGTCTATATATTAGATAGACACTGCAGACATTTAGAACATCAATATTCTTTATGTTTAAAGTGTTCTCACTCAGTCACTGAAGTTATTGAGAACATTAGTGTTCAGATTGTCTCTGATATCTCTATATACTTATATATATACTATGCTTATGTATCTCTGATTACTACATAACTGTTGTCTACAGATTATAATCATAACACTTTTTCTCTAAAAGCAATATCTCATAATCTCAAGACTTATGCTCTGATAAGTTCTTTTCTAATTGTTTAAAAACATTATATGCATTCTCTGTTACATAGAGTTCTTTATTGATTCAGTTAATTCATAAATTCTTTTTATGTAATCAGAGCATCTCTAGTATAGTGTTATACTTAATTGACTTAAGAACATCTAATTTTAATTTCTGTAAATCATTCTTTATTATAACTTCAATATAAACTTCTTTATAAATTCATTTATATTCTCTGTTGATCATAAACACTTACATAAGCTTAAACACTTATTACAGCATCAGTTCTAGTCATTTAATCACTTATTGCAATATAAAGTTATCAGTTGCTTCTGAATCTATCATTACTTAAAGTTGTTTCTTCAGTGATATCTTAACATTAACTCATATCTTTTAATCATTATTAATTCATTAAGACATTAAAAGCTTCTTTATTTCTAATCTTATTGAAGAAGCTTAAGATTTTTTAACTTCTTAAGATTCTTTATTTCTATCAAAGTCTCTTGAGCTCAGTCTATGCTTCAATGTTCATTAAACTCTTTCTGAAATTTATTAAATTGATTTTGTGATTCTATAAACTCTCTTTATAGTTCTTTGAATCATGTCAGTTTCTTATCAATCATGATCAGTTTCACATAGTTGTTAATTTCTTTTCTGACAATTCATTTCAGATGTCAGTACATCTTGTATTGATTGTATTTATGTTGAATGAGATTCTTTAGTGCTTTTACTTTATTGAGAAACTCAGACAGCATATATTCTTCTGTATACATTCAACATTCTTCTGTAAATGTTGCATAATCTGTAAATAGATATATCTTGATTTCATAACTCTTCTTTGATCATTCTGACATGTTATAATTTCATATTACAAATTATATCATTATCATCAGCTCTTTCAGCTGTACAGATATCTTTTCTGCTTCTTGTTATTTAATAGCAATAACTTCTTCATAAAGTATCTGCTGCTATTCTTAAAGCAGTTTCTTATATCATTTTAAATATCTATTCATGAGATGCTCATAGCTCTGCTTAAATTTCATGTCAACTTTTTAATTATTGATGTTCTCTGAGTCTGCATTCAAATTCAGATACATTCAGATAAGATTTTCTTAATCTTAAGCTTCTACAGTGTTTATCTTCTGAGTTTTACAAATATCAATCTCTTCAATCTTATCTAAGTTGTCTCTGACAACTTTCTCTAAAATAACTAATCTCTTCAATTCACTCATCATAACATAATCAGTACTGTGTCTCTTCTTAAACTTCTGTAATTACTATTTAACTCTGTCTTTACTGCTCATGTGCACAAAGCAGTTATCATTGTAGCAGACTGTTCAGCTCAGTTAATTATGCATTATTATTAAGTTTATCATTGCAACTTCTTTTCTCTGTCATTAAGATTTCTTACAATCTCTGACAAGATGTTCAGATTTATCACAGTTATAACATTTATGAGTCTCTGCTCATTAAATGTAAAACTTAATAAATTGTCTATTATAACATTTATGCTTCACTAATCTAGCTCATAGCTTCTGATCATACTTTTTAATATTGTTAAGATTTATTGAGTCTTCTTGTATTCTAATAATGAACTGTCATTCTTACATTCTTAAAGCTATATAAGATTTTATCTTCTTTATTTGTCATTTTCACTGTCAACTATCAATGTTAATGAAGATATCTATCATCTCTTGAAGTTCTTTAAAGTAATCTCTTCAGACTATTTTATCTTTAATATCTTCATTTAATCTTTAATAGTATTGCAATACTAAGACATCATTATTTTAGTCAGTTAAGACTGCAATGCACTGAAACTTCACTGAGTACTTGACTACTGACTTGTTTATCTTTAACATATAAAGTCATCATTTCATTACTCTCTTCTCATCAATCACTCTGAAAATCTTGCAAAGTTCTTTCTTAAACTTCTTAAAATCATCAAAGATTATTTTTTTATCAGCTTGACATTCTCTTGATGACTTGTTTAGAAATTTATGCAGTTTAAAGTTAACTTAATTGAACACTGCATTCTTAAAATAAACTACTGTATATAAATCTTTATTCATTTTGAAGTTAAACTTTTTCTAATTAAAATCTATGTATAAATTAAGCTTTGTCAAGAAGCTTCATAACTTTCTATGTTCACTGCTGAACACATTTGACATCAATATTTTCAATATGATGTTTATCTTTCATAAATCTTTAAAACTTTAAAAATTAATTATATTGATAAAGACTGTTTTCTATGTGCTGACTGACATATCTTATATTATAAGAATGTTCAACATATTATATTCTGACTGAAGATTTCTCTGATATAGAGACTAAAGATTAAAGCTTATGATATAAGAGAATTTCAGACACATTGAGTTAATCAGTAGCTAGTAATATGTTAAGTAATAATTACATTGAATATATTTATCTTCTTAAAAAAGATAATCTGTATATATATCAGACTGCTCATCTTGCTTACTTATAAATACTGTAAGTTAGCTTACTCAGCTCATCTATGAGCACTGTGAGCTTACACTGAGCTGTATATCTTCAAGATATAATTCACTGAATCTATTGTTATAATCATACTCTGAAAGGTATGAGATCTATGTACAGAGCACATAGTTTTAAGTATAAGACAATGAGATAGATGTTGAGTTGACACTTTGATCATTAAGTTAACACTAAAGATGTTAAGTTGACTCTTTAAGAGTTAATTTTCTTTCTATATAGTAGAATTGTTTTCTTTATGAAAACAATCATATTCAATAACAATCTTTATCTAGTATCTGCTATCTATCAATTAACTTTAATGTATCTGAAAACTCTCTTATATCACAAGCTCTAACTTCTAGACTCTATATCAGAGAAATCTTCAGTCAGAATGTAACATCTATACATTTAATGAGTCTATTAAAACAATGATCATAACATTAACATCATTAAATATTATAGTTTAAAGATATATTAATTATTACAGTCATAATCTGTAGACAACAGTTATGTAGTAATCAGAGATACATGAGTGTAGTGCATATATAAGTATACAGAAATGTCAAAGACAACCTAAACATTAATTTTCTTAATGATTTCAGTGATTAAATAAGAACACTTTAAACATAAAGAATGCTGATGTTCTAAATGTCTGCAGTGTCTATCTAATATATAGACAGATCATCTTCTCTAAGAAGATAAATATATTCAATATAATCATTATTTAACATACTATTAACTATCAATTAACTCAATGTATCTAAAACTCTCTTATATCACAAGCTTTAATCTTTAGTCTCTATATCAGAGAAATCTTCAATCAGAATGTAACACATTGAACACTTTTATAATATAAGATATGTTAGTCAGCACACAGAAAGCAGTCTTTATCAATATAATCAATTTTTAAAGTCTTAAAGATCTATAAGAGATGAGTAACATACTGAAGATACTGACACTGAATATATTCAGCAGTAAACATAGAAAGTTATAAAACTTCTTAATAAAGCTTAATTTATACATAGATTTCAATTAGAAGAAGTTCAGCTTCAAAATGAATAAAGATTTATATATAATAGTTTATCTTAAGAATGCAGCATTCAACTGAGTTAACTTTAAACTACATAAATTTTTAAATAAGTCATCAAAGAAATGAGACATCAACAAAGAGTTGATCTTTAATGACTTTAAGAAGTTTAAGAAAGAACTTTAAAAGATTTTTGAAGTGATTAATGAGAAAAGAGCAGTGAAATGATGACTTTACATATTAAAGATGAATAAATTAGTAATTAAGTACTTAGCAAAGTTTCAGTGCATTGTGATCTTAACTGATTGAAATGATGATGTCTTAGTATTACAATATTATTGAGAATTGAGTAAAAATATTAAGAATAAAATAGTTTAAAGAGACTGTTTCAAAGAACTTTAAGAGATGATAAATATCTTCATTAACATCAACAGTTAACAGTGAAAACAACAGATGAAGAAGACAGAATCTTATATAGCTTTAAGAATGTAAAAACAATAATTCATTATTAGAATATAAGAAGACTCAATGAATCTCAACAATATTAAGAAGCATAATCAGAAGCTATAAGCTAGATTAGTAAAGCATGAATGTTATGATAGATGACTCATTAAGTCTTATACTTAACAAGCAGAGACTTACAAATGTTATAACTATAATAAATTTAGATATCTTGTCAGAAATTGCAAGAAGTCTTAATGACAGAGAAAAGATGTTGCAGCAATAAATATAACAATAGTGCATGACTGTTTGAGCTGAACAGTCTGCTATGATAATAATTATTTTGTTTATATAAGCAGTAAAGACAGAGTCAGATGATATTTACAGTGATTAAGAGAAGATTGAAATGACTATGACATGATAAATTAATTAAAAGAATTAGTTATTTTAAAGAAAGTCATTAAAGATGACTTAAATAAGATTGAAAAGACTGATATTTATAAAATTTAAAAAGAAGATATTGCAGAAGCTTAAGATTTAAAGAATCTTATCTGAATGTATCTGAATTTGAATGCAGACTCAGAGAATGTTGATAATTAAGAAGTTGATATGAAATTTAAGCAAAATTATGAGCACTTTAAGAATTGATATTTAGAATGATGCAAACATCTATTAAAAGAACAGTAGCAGACACTTTAAGAAGAAGTTATCATTATTAAATGATATAAAGCAGAAATGATAGCTGTAAAGTTAGAAGAGCTGATGATAATGATATGATTCATAATATGAGATTAAGAAATGTTAAAACAATTAAGAAAAGATTATGAGATTGAGATATGTTTATTTACAGATTATGTAATGCTCACAAAAGAATGTTGAATGCACACAGAAAAATATATGTTATCTGAGTTTCTTAATAAAGTAAAAGCATTAGAGAATCTCATTCAACATAAATACAATCAGTATAAGATGTACTGATACTCAGAATGAATCATTAAAAAAGAATTTAACAATTATGTTAAACTGATTATGACTGATAAAGAACTGACATGATTCAAAGAATTATAAAGAAAGTTTATTAAATTATAAAATCAGTTTAATAAATCTCTGAGAAAGTTCAATGAACTTTGAAGCATGAACAGAACTCAAAGAACTTTGATAGAAATTAAGAGCTTAAAGAAGTCAAAAAATCTTAAGTTTCTTCAGTAAGATTAAAGATAAAGAAGCTTTTAATGTCTTATTGAACTGATGATAACAATGATTATAAAATATAAGTTGATGTTAAGATATCACTGAAGAGATAACTTTAAGCAATGATAGATTCAGAAATAACTGATAACTTTATCTTGCAAAAAGTAATTAAATGACTAAAACTAATGCTGCAGTGAGTGTTTAAGTTTATGTAAGTGTTTATGGTCAACAGAGAATACAAATGAATTTATAAAGAAGTTTATATTGAAGTCATAATAAAGAACAATTTACAGAAGTTAAGACTAGATGTTCTTAAGTCAGTTAAGTATAACATTATATTAAAGATGCTCTGATTATACAAAAAGAACTTATAAATTAACTGAATTAATATAGAATTTTATGTAACAGAGAATGCATATGATATCTTTAAACAAATGAAAAAGAGCTTATCAGAGTATAAGTCTTAAAATCATAAAATATTATTATTAAAGAAAAGAAAATCAAAGTAAATGTCACTTTACTTTATGAGCAAAGATTAGCTAAAGAAAGTTCAGAACTATCTTGTTGAGAATTTAAAGAAAGAATTCATTAAATTATTAAAGTCATTAATAGAATATCTGATTCTGTTTATATTAAAGAAAGATGACATTAAGTAACTTTATATTAACTATAAATAATTTAATAAGATAACTTACTGAAACAGTTATTTTCTATTACTGATAAAAGAGTTGCAAGACAGACTAAAGAATGTTAAGTAATTTATGAGTTTAAATTTGAAGAAAGTGTATTACTGTGTATGCATAAAGAAGAATGAAGAATGAAAAATGACATTTTAAATGAGATATAAACATTATAAATACATCATTATGTTATTTAAGTTAAAGAATGCCTCAGTCATCTTTTAGTGATTCATTAATAATATATTAAGAAAATATTTTAATGATTTTATGATTATATATCTTAATAATATTCTGATATACTTAGATGATCTTGAGATACACTGCAAACACATATACAAGATTTTAGCAAAGCTCAATGAAAAAGCTCTGTATGTGAAAAAGTTAAAGAGCAGATTCAAAATTAAGAAAATACAGTTTTTAAAATATGTAATTTGATTTAAATAAATTGAGAAGAACTTAAAGAAAACAGAGATAATTTAAAATTGATTTACACTGTAAAAGATTAAGAAAGTACAGATCTTTTTAGAGTTGATGAACTACTATTGAAAGTTTATATTTAATTATACAAGAATTGTGAAATCTTTTATGTGTTTGATATGCAAGAATAAGAGATGACATTGAGATAAAAAACAGAAAGATGCATTCTATACATTAAAGAGAAGTCTTAATGAAACAGTATATTTGTAAATATTCAATTAAGTATGCAAAAAGATACTGAAAATTGATGCATTGAATTTTGTAGTTAAAGTATATGATGTATATCTATATTAAATTAAAGACAGACAGAAGAAGTCTATTGTGTATTGATTTAGAAAGTAAGATTTAGAGAGATAAATATTATGATGAAGTAATTAAATTAAATGCATTAGATGTGTTCTGAGAATTTATTATTATGAACTTCATCATAAAATTATTAAAGTTCAAGAACTCAGCATAAGAAGTTCAATTCAACAGCATATTGATTATAATGAATAAATTATCAAAGTACACAATGTTTATTTTATTCAGAGAGACTGCAACAGCATTAATATTGATGTACATTATACTGTAAGAATTAATTAGCAATTATGAGCTATCAAAGAAGTTTATCATCAATAGAGACAAACTGTTCACAAGTAAGTTCTGAAAAATGTTTACAGCAGAACTTAAAATAAAGCATAAGATGTTGATAACATATTATTTATAAACAGATAAACAGAGCAAATAAATGAATTAAATAGTTAAAATATATTTGTATTATTATGTCAATATAAAGCAGAGCAACTGAGTATAACTGTTGTTAATGATATAGTTTATGTACAATAATGCATAAAATGAAATCATGAGAAAGATGTCATTTAAAGTAAATTATAAATATTACTTGAAGATTTAATGAGATCTGTGAGTGCACAGATCTCAGAGTTAGAAAGTGATATTGAATATTGTTGAGTTTAAGAAACTGCATACTGATCTTATAAAGAGAGTTGAAGAACAGAAGAAAAGAACAATAGAGATAAGATCATTTAAGATTGATGAGAAAGTATATTTATGAATAAAAAATATGTAAATAAAGAAGAAGAGCAAGAAACTCATGAATAAAAGCATTGAGTCATTCATGATTAAGAAAAACATTAAGAGATTAAGTTATGAGTTAAACTTATTTTAAGAAATGCAAATACACTTAGTATTTTACACATCAATGCTTTAGTGATACAATCAATTTATATTACTTCAGACTAAATCAACATCAGTTAAACTTAAAATTAAATATGAAGTAGAGAACATTCTAGAAAAGAGAATGATTAGTGAGAAAGTTTATTATCTTGTTAAATGAAAAGAATATGATGCTTTAAAAAGTACATGAAAATCTCAATAAAACTTACTTAATTGTGTAAGAATGCTTCAGCAATTTGAGAAGAAAACTCAGAATTTATAAAGAAATTAGAATTCATTAATTTTATAAGAGAATTAAGATTTGCAATGTTTTCAGAATTTTTCTCATCATTTATTACTTCATTTATGTTATCATCAAGTTTCTTAGCAACACAACAAACTTTAATAAGTGTTCAAGATTTGTTCTGTTTAAGAGTCTTAAAGAGACAAATGATTTTTGTATTTAACTTGAATAGATGTATAGTCTGCTTCATATATTCATTTATGACATCATTAATATTGAATTTTAAATAAAGATAAGTGCAGTTAAGAGATTCTAACAATACTGAAATACATAAACAATCATAATAAACACACTCAGAACAGTCTGAGTAATCAAATATGACAAAGTAAAGAATTACTAAACTGAAACAATGATCACAGATAATAAAAGAAGTAAAACTCTGAGTAATAATGATTTTTATAAGTTGTAAATGATTTTTGTGCTGAACAGAAGACATAATGATTGAAGAAGTTAAAATAAATTACACTCTTGCTTATAAAGTTTAAAGAACTAGTCTTTAAAAGAGAAAAATCATGTTATGATTATAATCTGTAGACAACAGTTATGTAGTAATCAGAGATATATAGACATAATATATATATAAGTATATAGAGATATCAGAAACAATTTAAACACTAATATTTTCAATGATTTCAGTGACTGAGTGAGAACACTTTAAACATAAAGAATATTGACATTTTAAATGTTTACAGTGTCTATCTAATATATAGACAGATCATCTTCTCTAAAAAGATGAATGTATTCAATACAATTATTACTTAATATACTACTAGCTATCAGTTAACTTAATATGTCTAAAATTCTTTTATATCACAAGCTTTAATCTTTAGTCTCTATATCAGAGAAATCTTCAATCAAAATGTAACATCAATCTTATTAAAAGCAGTCTATTTCTGCTGAACTTTTTAACAGATATATTGTGTTAAAAGATGAGTTTAGTGATTTTTGTGCAAACTGTATATATTTTAATAACAAAAATTATTGTATATGAAGTGATGCAGTCTCTGTAAAAAGAAGAAGACAACTAAAAAGAAAAATAAAAACTTTATATAAACTTTAATATAAACATACAGCACTGTACTGATTTATACAGAAATTATTAATTTAAATGTAAAGATTGTTTTAAATGCTGAATTAAGTAACTTAAAGAAGTATAAGTATGATAAGATTTTGTATTAATACTGTTAAAATAAATTTAACTTTATATAAATTTAAATAATCATTTAATTACATTTTTAATTCTGTGCAAACACTGAAAACACTGCTCACAAATGATTTATTAAGAGCTGTATAAAATTTTTGTGAAGTAATGTAAACTTATAAATGAGATTTACAACAATTTTGTGAAGCTAAAGAAGTAAAAGAAACAGTTTAAAAAGCAATAATGAGTTTGTGCAAAGCTTAATACATGTTGTATAAAGATGCATTAATTAATTTCTTGTATTGACAAATAAATATAAATATAATATAATGATATATTATATTACATAGTGTCATAACAGTGCTGAATAACATGTAATAAAAGTTTAAAAATTAAAATTAAAATCTTTAAATATACTATATTGTCTGTAAGAGTCTGCACATTAAATATAAATAAAATAGACAGTTTACTGATGTTTGTAATTTTAAATAAAGTTATATATAATTAATTATAATTGAAGCAAAAACTTTACAAATTAATTTTAACAGTCTTTAATAATTAATTTTGAGTTTTGTTCACTGTCATTACAAAGTATAAACAAATAAAAAACTGTTTATAAGTTAAAATTTATAAATAATTACTTTCATTAATATTAAGTTTAAATCTGAACAGAATTCATTTCTATTTATTAAAATATTTATTTAGTATATAAGTCTCAATGCAGTTTCTGTGTAGACAGATAACAGTTAAATAAATATTATTATAAAGATTTTTTTTAAAGAAAAGATTTCAAATAAAAATGATAGATATTTTTATCTTTAAATGAAAATAAGTAAATGTCAATAAAAATAAAAATAAGCTCTGTAAGAACTCTGTAAAAAGCTAATAATTTTTATTTTTTTTATTTATATTTATTGTATTTATTAACTTAAATACATACACATCTTCATGCATCTTGTTCAGTACATACTCATTGAACTTAGTAATAGTATTATTTTATAAAGTAAAAATAATATAACTGTTAAAAAAATATTATATATATACAGCATGATACAGATCTGCAGAAAAGTATATATGATTATAAAAGCTTTGTAAAAATTAAAATTAATAAGTAATTTGTGTAAATAAAGCAATAACTTTATAGTGACAGATTTAATAAAATATAACTGTAATTTAATTTATAAAAACTTAATTATTAGTATTTAAATAAATACACATGTTTCTACACAATCTCAGTACAGACAATTGAGATCATAGATTAGCTTGTTAAATATAAATATTAATTTATAAAACTTTATTTTTTCTTCATACAATAAATAAAGTCTGTGCAAAATCTTCACTCAAAATTGTCAGTATGTTTTTAAATAAAGTATTGAACTGTTTAATGTTTTATAAAGTAAAATTAATTATTTAAAAGTTATATTTATATTGTATAAAGATCTTATCTTATATAATTAAAGCTGTGCAGCACAGAAGATCAGTAAGTATAAATTTATAATTAATAAAATATATATTTAACTTTGTACAGATCAGTAAAATCTTGAACAGTAAATATAAAATTTAATTATTAAAAAATAATAGTGCTACAATATTTAAAGATACTACATACAGAATCATTTTCTGATCTGTGTAAAAGTGATAGCAAAGTAATTAATAAAGAAAAATCTTTTCAGTATTTGCTGAACTCTGAATAAAGAAGTGAGCAGTGTTTAAATTTTGCTTAATAATTATAAGAATAATGTCAAAGTAATAATATTAATTTTTATTTATTTACTGTACATTTTAATTTTTTAACTAAGTTTGCTTAACTAAATCATACTTTAACTTTATTTATATTAAGTTATTCTGATGTGCACACTATTAATTTAAAACTAAAAAAAACATATTAAAGTTTAAAAGACTCTGATTACATTCTGTAAGCTTTTGATTAATAAAAAAAAAATTATAGTTAAAATAAGTATTAATAAAGTTTAATGAAATATACATAAAAAGATTTATTTATCTTTTTAAATCATTATAGATGTTGTTTTTAAACTGTTTTTATAAGATTTAAAATTTTGTAACATTATCATGTATAAGTGCAGTGATCAGCAAAGTTTGTAATATAAATTTAAAAAAAAACTAAATAGTTTCTATAAAGTAAGTAATTTACTTTTCATCATTTTTAAGCAATTTATGAGCAACATATATCTGTTAAAAAATTACATAAATATATTTATTCACTATATAAAGCTTCTCAAAGCTCTGTGATTTACACATAATCATTAAAAATAATTATAAATAAAATTTTTATTTATTATAAAGCTGCAATGATTCATGCAGTTAATGACAGTATTATATTGCTGAAATATTCAGTGCTGTGTAATTTTTTTTTTTTAATTGTTAAGAAGTGATGTTCTAGCTGCTTCTATGAAGTGAAGTAGAACTAATGTCAGAGACTAAGTGAAGACTCTATTTATATTAACTGCAGTCAACATTCTTTCTACTTCTTCTGTAACTCTCTCAATCAAGATGTGCTCATAAACAATACAGTTTAGAAGTTTTACTAGACAGCATAGTATAGTATGAGTATTTATTTCTTTCAATAAATTATGAGCTCAAATTAACAAGAAGCTTCTCAGAGAAAGTGCATACTTCTAATGTAATAATAGTTGAGTATGTCAGCTATTGAGGTTCACAGTTAATTTAACTTTAACAATATTATTGACTATTGAGATTCATGATAAATCTGACTTTAGTAGAATCAGCACATTGATGATAGCTGTATATATTAGCTATTAAGATTCACAATCAATTCAGCTTTAGCAGTATTACTAATTGTTAAGATTTATAATAAATTTAGCTTTAGCAGAATCAGCATTCTGCAGCAGCTGAGTACATTTAATTTGAAAGATTCATAAAGAATTAATCTCAACAAAAATTAACACTTACAATTGCTCAGAAAGCACTGTTCTGCAGTAGCTGAGTATGTTTAATTTAAAAGATTCATAAAAAATTAATTTCAACAAAAAATAAGCATTTACAGTTACTCAGAAAGCACTGTTCTTTGATAGCTTAATATAAGTTATTGAAATAAATAAGCACTACTGTCTTACAGAATAAAAGGCACAAAAGCTTTCTATTTATTTTATTTATATTATCTTCAATGCATATATTACTATTTTACTTTATTCACTTCTTATACTACATGTCAACTATCATCATCATGAACTTCAACAACTTCTTTATAAAGCAATGATTTATCTCAATTCTTATTCATAAAAACTGCAATCAATGATTCACTTTTATGAGAAAATAATTGATAAAAAAAGATCTATAAAATGTTATTAAAGTCTTAACAATCAACATACTGATCAGTAAATTCTCAGACTCATTTTTTCTCAGCAGTCTTAGCTTTAAAAATCAGAAAATTGATGTAAAGACTTTATATTAACTTATTATCTGCATAAACATAGATGATCAAGAATATTTAATGAACAAAATCAGTATAAAGAATGTTTGAAATGTATTAAAGTTTAAGTATAAAAAGAAGCTGTAGATGACTGAGAAACAATATTTAACAGAGTTTATTAAGTATAGAATGTCAGAGAATGTATTTATTAAAAAAGTATAAATTTATTTAAGTAAACTTAACAGAAAGATTGCTGCAACTCAGTCTGACATGATTAAGTTGTTTAAATTAAAACAACAATTTTAAATATTGCTTTAAGTGCTATCAGTTAAGTATGTTGTGATCTGCAATGTCATTGATACTCAGAACAATTTAGACATTAAGAAAGATTTATAAAAGCTTTAAAAAAAAGAGATACAGTTTAAGACTGATGAGATTGTCATTGTTTTGTAAATAAATAAATAAAAGAAAGATTAATGTTCAATGAATTAGAATTGCAGTTCATTGAATTACTGCATAATTAATATTAAGCAACATTATTGCAGATCATTCAGCTCAGACAGTAATCATTCTTTTTATTACTTTATTAAGTGCTTTCTTTGCAACAATTCTCACTTCATTAAAGATTGCAAATTTCTTTCTAATGTTAAGCAAAATGCTTAAAAAAAGACAAGTAGATTAACTGCAGTCAAGCTACACAGATTAATTGCAGTTAAGTTGTATCAGAAGTCAGTTTATAAAGAAAAAGAAAAGAGATACAGAGTCTTTAATACAGAAGTCAGTGACAATAATGATGATGACTTCTTCTTTAAATTTAAAGAGAAAGTTAACAATAAAATCACTGCTCTATTTAAGAAGACTGTCAGTAAGATGTTTAAATTTAAATAGATTGCAGACTCTAAATTCTTCTTATACATAACTGATTAACTTTAACTCTTCAGTGACTTTCTTATATGAATGAGACATCAATGAATTAAAGTTAAGAAAAGACATTTATACTCTCATTATTGTGAAGTGATCATTATACAAGTCAAGTCAGAAAATTCTATAAGACTAAATTCAATACTTTATGTATTTAAACTTGAGATCAGTCTTCTGTTAGAAAAGCAAATGTGTAAAATAAAACTGCATAAAAGCTTTAATTAACACTGTCTTCAGATGTGTAATAAGCACAGTAAGACTATAATAGAAGCATTAAAGTGAGATAAAGTCTATATAATTAAGTACATTACAAAGAGTCTTAATGAGTTTACTTTGATATCTATAATGTATACATCACATTCAAAGGTCATCTTCTCTGTTGCTGCTTCAGATACAAGCTTATATGTTTAGATTTATGAGCATAATCTTATAACTAACTTCTTAGACATTGACACTGTGTCATTGAACAGAAAGATCAAGACTTACAGACTTTGACATTAATAATTTGTTCATCTTGATTTTGCAAAGTTGCATGATCTTTACAAGATGACAATTCTTGAAAAGTCAATTCTCATCATTGAGAACAATGAGAACATATATAAGATTTGTGCTCTAATCAAGTTCATCAACAAATGAAATCACACTGTAAGCAAAAGAAAGATTAACATTCTCATTCTTGTCTTCATTGATATATATAACTCATTATTCTTGTCATTTAATGAATATCAGTACTTTCTGAAGATAGTAGATAATTACTTTCAGAAGATGTAAATGATATTGCTGAAGTGATGTAATGAAACTTCACAGACACTGTAAGAATGATAGCTGAAGACTGAACTTTAAATTGATGCAAAGATTTTTGCTGTACAAAGTGACAATAGAATGAAATTAAAGTTCACTTTAAATAATTGATATAAATCTCTTAACATTACACTGCAATACACAGTGTTCTATATATTAATTCAGAATGACATTGTCAAAAGAGTCATTCAAATCACTGAGAACTCAGTATGTATCATAATTAAAGAAACACAACTGTCAATAGAGTTCTAAGTGCAGACAGTATAGACAGATGCTTATCTTTATAATTAAACAGCAACTAATTTCTTAATTAATAATAAGTAAATAACTTTCAAGAAAGCTTTTACTGATGTAAAGTTATTCATTAATTACATTTATATATAAGAATGCAAATGCTACAGCTACATTGATCTTAAGTTATTATTTAAAGATAAATGTGACAAATTCATGAATTAAGAATGAGTAAGAGTCTTTATGAGCTACATTGAGAAAATTACAAAGCAGTATCAGCTTTAAGCTTTAGATCTTAAGTGCATCATTAAGAATTACACTGTGAAGTTTGCTGAAAGTGAGAAGAAAAACACTGTTAATCTTAAACTGTAACAGTAAACATTAAATGTTCTTCTGAATAGAAGATTCATTAAATATCTATGAAAGAAGTTAATCATTATAAAGATTACAGCTTCAGATCAGGCACTCATGACTTAGAACAGTAAGATGCAGTTTAACTTAATTATAATTAAGATTGACAAGTCTTAAGATAAACAATATGAAATTAAGTTAATTACAGTCAATCTAGATAAGTCATTAAATGAGAAGATCAACACTAATTAAATTAAAATAATGATACTTAAAGAAGTCAGAATCTTTTTATGCATTATGCTGAAGCAGTGAAAGACTCAATCTGAGAAGAAATGTAAAAAAATGTCATTTATACAGAGCTGACAGCCTTGACAGTAAATGAAACATGAAAAGAGACTGTGTCATTAAGAAAAATTAACATTATAATCAGTAAATGAGTCTTTAAACTTAAGCTGAACATCAATAGATTCTTAAATAAGCTTAAGACAAGACTTGTAATAAGAGACTTCTTATAGATATATAATGTTGATTATAAAAACATCTTTATTCTTACTGTTAAGTTTAACACCCTGTAAGTCTTTTTGACTATTGTTGCACTCAAGAATTTAGAGTGTCATCAAGTAAATGTTAATAATGTCTTTACAGAATTTTTTCTGAAAAAAACAATCTATATAACATCTTTTTTTAAAATCAATATTACATCTAATTGTGTTCTGTGCATACTGTGCAGCCTTTATGATCTTAAGCAAGCTGCACAGAACTGACATAAATGATATATCATTAAACTACTTAAGTTAAATTTTCATTAAAGTAAAACTGATCTCTGTCTTCTTCTTCACAACATTAAAAGAATTATACTGCTTTTTTATATAAATAATATTGTTATGACTTCAGCAAATCTGCTACACATTCTCTGATTTAAGTAAGCTCTTATGAATGTGTTTAAAGTTAAGAACTTAAAAGAGACACAGAGAATTCTTGACATTTAAGTTATACATAATTATAAAATGAGAACTCTGCATCTAAATCAGACTTACTATGTAAACAAGATACTAAAGAATCTTTATATGCAATCTGATAAATACAGAGTCATCAGCATTTTATTTAACAAATATGATATTCTTCATTCTGCTGACTTAACTAATCAAAGAATAGATTAAAGACAGTATTAATAGATAATTGAAAGCTTAATGTACACAGTAATTCATACTTAATTAAATATTGTCTTTACACTAAATTAACTAAGTCAATATCTCAGTGATTCTGCAGAGCATTATGAATACATACTTAAGAGATTATTGCAGTATGTAAAATCAATTATCAATCTTAACATCATGTACAGTCTTAATGAGAGTCAAGCAATACTTGAATACTTTAACTTCAACTATGCTTTAAATAAGCAGAATTAAAAATCAATTTTAAAATGTATTTATATGCTTAAAGATGAATCAGTGTTGTAAGCAAGTCAAAAACAGAAGTTTGTTGTTATCTTAATTACTGAGACTGAATATATGATTATATTAATGTGTATAAAGACTGAGATTTGACTTAAACAGATATTAAGAAACATAAGCATAAGCAAATATCTTAAAGTTAATTTACACTGTGTAAGCATTTAAGAAAATGAAGCTCATTAAGTATCTTCATTTATTTAGCTTAAAGAAGATAATCAAGTTGTTTTGATCTTAATTAAGAACATATATATATATAAATAATTAAAGCACATCAATGTCTTCTATTACAACATCTGTGACCTGCATAAGCACAATCAGATTCAGATAGACTTTATGCTCAGTTAAGAGATAATTGTTAACAGACTTATTAAGTTTCTATTTAAATGAATTTTTAAGCAGTTCATTAAATTCATAAAACTCATTATTGATGATTAGTTAAACTCTTAAATGATTTGTTAAACTCTTAATAATGTATTTAGTCATCTGATGTTTACTGTCAGTGAGAGTCAATAGATGCAGTCTCATTAAGTGAAAATGTTGAGAAGTGATGTTCTAACTACTTCTATAAAGTGAAATAAAATTAATGTCAAAGACTGAATAAAGATTCTACTTACATTAACTGCAATCAACATTCTTTTTACTTCTTCTGTAACTCTCTTGATTAAGATGTGCTCATAGACAACACAGTTTAGAAATTTTACTAGACAGCATAGTATAGCATGAGTATTCATTTCTTTCAATATTAATAAATATAATGTGCAAAAAACTTTTAATAAAGATATACATATTTATCTGTATACTGTTGATTGTATTTAAAAAAAACTATAAAAGTTAATTTAAAGCTGTTTATAGCTTTATAAAGCTTTTATAAAATTATACTTTCTTTAGAGAATACTGTCTGCTTATTGAAAAGATAAGTGATGAATTTTATTATTAAAAAATTCTTATAATAATTGTTAAACTTAAATAGACATATAACAGTCTGTATAACATCAATATATTAATTTTATAAATATTGTGCAATCTCATCTAAATTAAGCTATAATTACACAGTAATTTAATCTTTACTCTTGTAAATATACTTATAAATATACTTAATAATTTGTACAGAAGTATATATCTTTATATTGATATGTGTGTTGTACTGTTGAGTCAGATAGAAATTGTATGAAATTATTGAAAAGTGATGTTTTAGTTACTTTTATAAAGTAAATTAAAACTAGTATCAAAAATTAAGTGAAAACTTTATTTATATTAACTGTAATCAACATTCTTTTTAATTCTTAACTTTGTTGATCAAGATATACTCATAAATAACATAATTTAAAAATTTCACTAAACAACATAATATAACATAAGTATCTTCTCTCTTTCAATAAATTATGAACTCAGATTAACAAAAAGCTTTTTAAAGAAAGTGTATACTTTTAATGTGATGACAGCTAAATATGTTGACTTTTAAGATTTATAAAAAATTTATAATAAATTTAGCTTTAGCAGAATCAGCACACTAATAATAGCTGTATATATTAATTATTAAAATTTACAGTCAATTTAACTGTAGCAGTATCACTAACTAAAGAGATTCATAATAAATTTAATTTTAGTAAAATTAGCATTTTGTGATAACTGAGTATGTTTAACTCAGAAAATTCACAGAAAATTGATTTTAGCAAAATAAATATTTATAGTTACTTACAAAAGTACTGTTTTGTAGCAGCTTAATATGTATTTTGTTAAATAAATAAATAAATATTTATAGTTACTTAAAAAGCACTGTTTATCAGCAGTTTAATATGAGTCATTAAAATAAATAAACACTACTGTTTCACAGAACAAAAGATATAAAAGTTTTTTAATTGTTTTATTTATATTATTTTCAATATATATATTGTTATTTTACTTTATTTACTTCTTATACTATATACTGACTATCATCATCATAAACTTTAATAACTTTTTTATAAAATAATAATTTATTTTAATTTTTATTCACAAGAACTGTGATTAATAATTTATTCTTATGTAAAAATAACTTATAAAAAAAAATCTATAAATTATTATTAAAAACTCAGTAATCAATATTTCTGTCAGTGAATCTCAGTTTTCTCTTGACAATCTTGACTTTAAAAGTAATAAAATTAATATAAAAATCTTATATTAACTTATTATTTATATTAACACAGATAATTAAGAATATCTGATGAATAAAAATAGTGTAAAGAATGTTTGAAATATATTAAAGTTATATATATTAAAGTTTAAATATAAAAAGAAGTTGCAGACAACTGAAAAATAATATTTAATAAAGTTTATTGAATATAAAATGTCAAAAAATATATTTATTAAAGAAGCATAAACTTATTTGAGTAAACTTAATAAAAAGATTGCTGCAACTCAGTCTGATATAATTGAGTTCTTTAAATTAAAATAATAATTTTAAATATTATTTTAAATACTATTAAATAAGTATATTATGATCTGTAATGTCATTAACACTCAGATTAATTTAAACATTAAAAGAGATTTGTAAAAGCTTTAGAAAAAAGAGATATAGCTTAAAACTAATAAGATTGTTATTATTTTATGAATAAATAAATAGAAAAAAGATCAATGTTTAATGAATTAAAACTATAATTCATTAAATTATTATATAATTAATATTAAGCAACATTATTGCAGATCATTCAGCTCAGACAGTAATTTTTTTTTTATTGTTTTATTAAGTGTTTTCTTTGCAACAGCTCTCACTTTATTAAAGATTATAAATTTTTTTCTAATATTAAGTGAGATACTTAAAAAAAAACAAGTAAATTAATTACAGTTAAGTTATACAGATTAATTGTAGTTAAGTTGTATTAGAAGTTAGTTTATAAAAATAAAAATAAAAGATACAGAGTCTTTGATGCAGAAGTTAGTAACAGTGATGATGATAATGATTTTTTTAAATTTGAAAAAAAAAAAATTTAATGATGAAATTACTATTTTATTTAAGAAAACTATCAGTAAAATGCTTAAATCTAAATGAGTTACAGACTTTAAATTTTCAGTGACTTTCTTTTATAAATGAAATATCAACAAATTAAAGTTAAAAAAAACATTTATACTTTTATTATTGTAAAGTAATCATTATATAAGTTGAGTTAAAAAATTCTGTGAGACTGAGTTCAACACTTTATATATTTAAACTTGAAATCAATCTTCTTTTAAGAAAGTAAATGTATAAAATAAAACTATATAAAAGTTTTAATTAACACTGTTTTTAAATGTGTAATAAGTACAACAAAACTATAATAGAAGCATTAAAGTGAAATAAAATCTATATAATTAAATATATTACAAAAAGTCTTAATAAATTTACTTTAATATCTATAGTATACATATTATATTCAAAGACTGTCTTCTTTATGCTGCTTTAGATGCAAGCTTATATGTTTAAACTTATAAGTATAATTTTATAATTAATTTTTTAAACATTAATATTATATCATTAAATAAAAAGATCAAGACTTATGTTATGATCATAGTTTAAAAAAGAACTATTAATGCAATCAGTATGTAAGCTGTCAAGATAGAAACATATATTTAAGTATAAGTATAATGAGTATGATGAACTCAACAGTGTATAAGATAGGCAGAATAAGCACAGTACAATGAGTATAATAGATTGTATAGATATGCACTGTTAAGTGAGCTTTCTATATAGTAAAATTATTTTCTCTATAAAAATAATTATATTCAATGACAATCTTTATCTAGCATACTGCTATCTATCAATTTAACTTTAATTATATCTAAATTTTCTCTTATATCACAAGCTCTAAATCTCTAGACTCTATATCAGAGAAATCTTTAGTCAAAATATAACATGTTGAACATTTTTACAATATAAAATATGTCAGTTAACACACAGAAAGCAGTCTTCATCAATATAATCAATTTTTAGAATTTTAAAGATCTATAAAAGATGAGTAATATACTGAAAATACTGATGCTGAATGTGTTCAGCAAAGAATATAGAAAGTTATAAAGCTTTTTAATAAAGCTTAATCTATATATAAATTTTAATTAGAAGAAATTTGACTTCAAAATAAATAAAGATCTATACACAGTAATTTATCTTAAGAATGTAGCATTTAACTGAGTTAACTTTAAACTGCATAAGTTTCTAGATAAATTATCAAAGAAATGAAACATCAACAAAAAGTTGATCTTTAATGACTTTAAGAAGTTTAAAAAAGAACTTTAAAAGACTTTTAAAGTAATTAATGAGAAAAAAGCAGTGAAATAATAACTTTACACATTAAAGATGAATAAGTTAGCAGTTAAGTACTTAATGAAGTTTCAGTGCATTGTGATTCTAACTGATTGAGATAATAATGTCTTAGTATTGCAATACTATTAAGAATTAAGTGAAGATATTAAAGATAAAATAGTCTGAAAAGACTGTTTTAAAGAACTTTAAGAGATGATAAATATCTTTATTAACATTGACAGTTGACAATGAAAATGACAGATAAAGAAGATGAAATCTTATATAGCTTTAAGAATATGAAGATAATGATTCATCATTAGAATACAAGAAAACTCAATGAATCTTAATAATATTGAAAAGTATAATCAGAAGTTATAAGCTAGATCAGTAAAGCATAAATATTATGATAAACAATTCATTAAGTTTTATATTTAACAAGTAGAAACTCATAAATGTTATAATTATAATAAATCTAAACATCTTGTTAGAGATTGCAAGAAGTCTTAATAATAAAGAAAAGATATTGCAGTAATAAATATAACAGTAATGCATAATTGTCTGAGCTGAACAGTCTGCTATGACAATAATTGTTTTGTTTATATAAGCAGTAAAGACAGAGTCAGATGATACTTATAGTGATTAAGAGAAGGTTGAAATGACTATGATATAATAGATTAATTAAAAAAATTAATTATTTTAAAGAAAGTTATCAGAGATGACTCAGACAAGATTGAAGAGACTGATATTTGTGAAACTTAAAAAGAAAATATTGCAGAAGCTTAAAATAAAAAAGATTTTATCTAAATGTATCTGAATTCAGATGTGAATCTAAAGAATGTTGATAACTAAAAAATTAATATGAGACTTAAACAGAGCTATGAGTACTCTGAGAACATATACATTAAAATGCAACAACAAATACTTAAAGATCAACAGCTAAATCATAAATAAAAGAAAATTATTATTAAGAAAAATAAAGCAATGAAGACATCTGTACAGCTGAAAGAGCTGATGACAACAGTATAATTCATAATATGAGATTATGAAATGTCAGAGCAATTAAAAAAAGATTATAGAATTGAGATATGTTTATTTACAGACTATGTAACACTCACAAAAAAATGTTGAATGCATATAGAAAAGTATATGTCATTTAAGTTTCTCAACAAAGTAAAAGCACTAAAGAATCTCATTCAACATAAATATAATTAATACAAGATGTACTGACATCTAAAATGAATTGTCAGAAAAGAATTTGATGACTATGCAAAACTGATCATGATTGATAAAGAATTGATATAATTTAAAAAACTATAAAAAGAATTCATTAAATCACAAAATCAGTTCAATAAATCTTTAAAAGAGTTCAATGAACTTTGAAGCACAGACAGAGCTTAAGAAACTTTGATAAAAGTAAAGAGTTTTAAGAAGTTAAAAAATCTTAAGCTTTTTCAGTAAAATTAGAAATAAAGAAGCTTTTAATGTCTCATTGAACTGATAATAACAATGATTATAAAATATAAGTTAATGTTAAGATACTATTAAAGAAACAACTATAAGTGATGATAGATTCAGAAGTAACTGATATCTTTATATTGCAGTGAGTAATTAAATAATTAGAATTAATGCTGCAGCAAGTATCTAAGTTTATGTAAGTGTTTATGATCAACAGAGAATACAAATGAATTTATAAAGAAGTTTATATTAAAGTTATAATAAAAAATAATTTATAAAAGTTAAGACTAAATGTTCTTAAGTTAATTAAGTAAACACTATACTAGAGATGCTCTGATTACATAAAAAGAATCTACAGATTGACTAAATCAATAAAGAACTTTATGTAATAAAGAATGCATATAATGTTTTTAAACAACTGAAAAAGAACTTATCAGAGCATAAGTCTTGAGATTATGAGATATCATTATTAAAGAGAAAAAAATTAAAGTGAATGTCACTTTATCTTATGAGTAAAGATTAGCTGAAGAAAGTTTAAAACTATTTTGCTGAAAATTTAAAAAAAGAATTCATTAAATCATTAAAGTTACTGACAGAATACTTAATTCTGTTTATATCAAAGAAAGATGACATTAAGTAACATTATATTGACTATAAACAACTTAATAAGATAATTTACTGAGACAGCTATTCTCTATTACTGATAAAAGAGTTGCAAAACAAACTAAAGAAAGTTAAATAATTTATGAGTTTAAATCTGAAGAAAGTGTACTACTGTGTATACATGAAGAAGAACAAAGAATGAAAAATGATGTTTTAAATAAGATAAAGACACTATAAGTATACTGTTATGTCATTTAAGCTCAAGAATGTCTTAATTATCTTTTAAAGACTTATCAATGACATGTTAAAAGAATATCTTGATGATTTTATAATTATATATCTTAACAATATTCTAATATACTCAGATGATCTTAAGATGCACTGCAAACATATATATAAGATTTTAGCAAAGCTTAATGAAAGAGCTCTGTATGTGAAAAAGTTAAAGAGCAGATTCAAAATTAAGAAAATACAGTTTTTAAAGTATATAATTTGATCTGATTAAATCAAAAAGAATTTTAAGAAAATAAAGACAGTTTAGAACTAATTTACATCACAAAATTCTGTGTAAAGATAAGAAAGAAACACTCATAAAAGACTTAGTAGCAATGTTTAAGATGAAGAATACTCTTTTAATAGATAAAAAACTCATTAAAATATGTTATAACAGCTGAGCTGATGAACATTTAAAAGTTAAACATATAAAAGATCTTGTACAGAGAAGATGCAACATAGATGATTTTAGAAATTAAATCATTAGATATATTGCTAGATGTGATTTATGCTGATGCAATAAGATTCAGAGAGATAAGCATTACAATGAAGTAATTAAATTAAATGCATTAGATGTGCTTTAAAAGTCTATTATTATGAACTTCATCACAAAATTATTAAAGTTCAAGAACTCAGCATGAGAAGTTAGATTTAACAGCATATTGATTATAGTAAATAGATTAATGAAGTATATAATGTTTATTTCATTCAAAGAAACTGTGACAGCATCAGTATTGATGTACATTATACTGTGAGAATTGATTAATAATTATGAGCTATTAAAGAAATTTATCATCAATAAAGACAAACTGTTCACAAGCAAGTTCTGAAAAATGCTTACAGCAGAACTTGAAATAAAGCATAAGATATTAATAGCATATCATTCATAAATAGATGATTAAAGCAAATGAATGAATTAGATAGTCAAGATATATTTGTGACATTATGTCAATATGAAACAGAACAATTGAATACAACTGCTGTTTATAGTACAGTTTATGTACAACAATGTGTGAAATGAAATCATGAGAAAGATGTCATTTAAAGTGAACTATAAATATTATCTGAAGATATAGTGAGATCTGTGAGTGCATGAATCTCAGAGTCAGAAAGTAATGTTAAACATTATAAAGCTTAAGAAACTGCATACTGATCTTATGAAGAGAATTGAGAAACAGAAGAAATAAACAACAGAGATAAAATTATTTAAGATTGATGAGAAGATTTATTTATGAACAGACAACATATAGATAAAAGTGAAGAGCAAGAAATTCATAAACAAAAGTATTGAGTCATTTATGATCAAGAAAAACATCAAGAAACTAAGCTATAAACTAAACTTATCTTAAGAAATATAAATACACTCAGTATTTCACATATCTATGCTTCAGTGTTGCAATCAATTCATATTACTTTAAGTTTCATCAATATTTGTTGAATTCAAAAACAAATATGAAGTTGAGAACATTCTAGAAAAGAGAATGATTAATGAGAAAGCTTATTATTTTATTAAATGAAAAGATTATAATATCTTAAAAAACATTTAAGAACTCAGAGAAAACCTTAAGAACTGTGTGAGAACACTTTAATGTTTTAAGAAAAGACTAAAATTGAATCTTAAAAGAATGACAATATAGAATTTACAAGTTGCAATATAAAATCTATTTCATTTTTCATTTCATCATTATCACTATCAAGCTCAACAGCTAGACAGTTAATCTTCTATAAAGTACAACAGTTCATCTGATTCAAAGTCTTTTGAAGATATACAATCTTTAATGAAAAAGCAGCAAGCTCAGTGTGCTTAACTGTTAAAACATTATTTATTTTACTTATTTCTTTCATTACTTTACTTATTTTCTTGCATAAGAAAAGACAAGTTCTATTAAGTGACTTTTACAACACATCAATACATAAACAATCACAGTGAGTACATTTATCACACTTTGATTAAGATTTCATGACAAAACAATTCAAGTCACAACTGACACAGAAGTCACAAGAAAAAAATGTAAAAACATTATTTATTTAAATTTTCTTTAAGATTCTTAAGCAATTTGAACTTTTTAAAAGCATTATTGTCAACAATAATGACAATGGCACTTTTACTTATAAGACTTAAAGAACTAACATTTAGAAAAGAGAAGATCATGTTATGATTATAGTTTAAAAAAGAACTACTAATGTAATCAGTATGTAAGCTGTCAAGACAGAAGCATATATTTAAGTATAAGTATAATAAGCATAATGAGCTCAATAACATACAAGATAAGCAAAGTAAGCACAGCACAATGAGCACAACAGATTGCATAAATGTGCATTGTTGAGTAAGCTTTCTATATAGTAAAATTGTTTTCTTTATGAAAATGATTATATTCAATGACAATCTTTATCTAGCATACTGCTATCTATCAGTTTAACTTTAATCATATCTGAATCTTCTCTTATATCATAAGCTCTAAATCTCTAAACTCTATATCAGAGAAATCTCTGATCAGAATGTAACAACTTATAAACTTTAGTATTAATAATTTATTTATTTTAATTTTGTAAAGCTGTGTAATCTTTACAAGATAATAATTCTTAAAAAGTTAATTTTCATTGTTGAAAACAACAACAATATATATAAGATTTGTGTTTTAATTAAGTTCATCAATAAGTAAAATTACATTATAAGCAAAAAAAGACTAACATTTTCATTTTCATCTTTATTAATATATATAGTTCATTATTCTTGTCATTTAATGAATATCAATACTTTCTGAAAATAGTAAATAATCATTTTTGAAAGATATGAATGATACTGTTAAAGTGATGTGATGAGACTTTATAGATATTATAAGAATGATGATTAAAAACTGAACTTTAAATTAATAAAAAGATTCTTGCTATATAAAGTAACAATAAAATAAAGTTAAGATTTATTTTAAATAATTAATGCAAGTTTTTTAACATTACACTGCAGTATACAATGTTTTATATGTTAATTTAAGATAACATTGCTGAAAGAATTATTTAAATTACTGAAAACTCAGTGTATATTATAATTAAAAAAAACATAACTGTCAATAAAGTTCTAAGTATAAACAACACAAACTAATGTTTATCTTTATAATTAAAGAGCAATTAATTTCTTAATTAATAATAAGTAAATGACTCTTAAAAAAGTTTTTATTGATATAAAGTTATTTATTAATTATATTTACATATAAAAATGTAAGTGCTACAGTTACATTAATTTAAAGTTACTACTTAATGACAGATACAATAAGTTTATGAATTAAGAATAAATAACAGTTTTTATGAACTATATTGAGAAAATCACAAAACAATATTAGTTTTAAGCTTCAGATCTTAAGCACATTATTAAAAGTTATATTGTGAAGTTTACTGAAAGTGAAAAAAAAACATTGTTAATTTTAAACTGCAACAATAAACATTAAATGTTCTTTTGAATAAAAAATCTATTAAATGTTTATAAAAAAAATTAATTACTATAAAGATTACAGTTTTAGATCAAACATTCATAACTTAAAATAATAAGATGTAGTTTAATTTAATCATAATTAAAATTAATAAATCTTAAAATAAATAATATGAGATCAAGTTGACTATAGTTAACTTAGATGAGTTGTTAAATGAAAAAATTAATATTATTAAGTTAAAATAATAATACTTAAAGAAGTCAGAATCTTTTTGTGTGTTGAGATTCTGAAATAAAAAAAATATATTAACAATAATTAAAATGTAAATGAGTTCTTTATTAAAATATTAAAAGTTATACTGATATTTACAGCATTCTTTACAGACAAAAAAAACTCTATAATTAAATTTAACATTTTAATGTCTATCATTTATGCTAAAGCAGTGAGAGACTCAATATAAAGAAAAATGTGAAAAAATGTTATTTATATGAAACTGACAGTCTTGATAACAAATAAAACATAAGAAGAGACTGTGTCATTAAGAAAAATTAATGTTATAATTAGTAAATAAATTTTTAAATTTAAATTAAACATCAATGAATCTCTAAACAAGCTTAAGACAAAACTTGTGACAAAAGACTTTTTATAAATATATAATGTTAATTATAAAAACATTTTTATTCTCATTATTAAATTTAACACTCTGTGAGTCTTTCTGATCATTATCACACTTAAGAATTTAAAGTGTCATTAAGTGAATGTTAATAATGTTTTTACAAAAAAAAATTTAAAAAAAACAATCTATATAACATTTTTTTCTAAAGTCAACATTACATCTAATTATATTTTGTACATACTGCACAGTTTTTATAAGTTTAAGTAAGTTATACAGAACTAATATAAATACTGTATTATTAAATTACTTAAGTTAAACTTTTATTAAAGTAAAACTAATTTTTGTTTTTTTCTTTACAGCATTAAAAGAATTATGCTGTTTCTTTATATAAATAATATTATTACAACTTCAGTAAATCTATTACATATTTACTGATTTAAGCAAGCTCTTATGAGTATATTTAAAGTTAAGAACTTAAAAAAAACATAAAAAATTCTTGACATTTAAGTTATATACAACTACAAAATAAGAACTCTGTATCTGAATTAGATTCATTATATAAATAAGATACTAAAAAATCTTTATATATAATTTAATAATTATAGAGTCATCAGCATTTTACTTAATAAATATAATACTTTTTGTCTCACTGACTTAACTGATCAAAGAATTAAATTAAAGATAATATTAATAAATAATTAAAAGTTTAATATATACAGTAATTTATATTTAATCAAATATTATCTTCATACTAAATTAATTAAATTAATATTTTAATGATTCTATAAAGTATCATGAACATACACTTAAGAGATTACTGCAATATATAAAATTAATTATTAATTTCAGTATTATATACAATTTTAATAAAAGTCAAGCAATACTTAAATACTCTGACTTTAACTACACTTCAGGCAAGCAAAATTAAAAATTAATTTTAAAGTGTTACAGTTATAATCTGTAGACAACAGTTCATGTAATAACTAGAGATATGTGAGCATAATGTATATACAGATATAAAATCACTCAAATTTATAAGAATGCTGATAATCACAGTGACTTTATAAATTACAGATAGATTTATTTGAATATTATAATTACTGAAGATCATGACAATCACAGTAATTAGCTAGTATATAGATAGATTATTTCTTCTAAAAAAATAAGTATATTCAATAACAAACATTATTTAGCATACTGCTATCTATCAGTTTAATCTCAATTGTATCTGAATTTTCTCTTATATCACAAGCTCTAAATCTTTAAACTCTATATTAGAGAAATCTTCAGTCAGAATGTAATACATTGAATACTTTTACAATATAAGATATGTTAATCAGCACACAGAAAGCAGCTTTTATCAGTGTAGTTAATTTTTAGAATCTTAAAGATTTATGAGAGATGAGTAACATACTGAAAATATTGATGCTGAATGCATTCAGTAGTGAACATAAAAAGTTATAAAGCTTTTTAACAAAGCTCAATCTATATATAGATTTCAATCAGAAGAAGTTTGACTTCAAAATGAATAAAGATTTATATACAGTAGTTTATTTTAAGAATGCAGCATTCAACTGAGTTAACTTTAAACTACATGAGTTTTTAAACAAGTCATTAAAGAAATAAGACATCAACAAAAAGTTAATCTTTAATGATTTTAAGAAGTTTAAGAAAGAACTTTGAAAGATTTTTGAAGTGATTAATGAGAAAAAAGTAGTGAAATGATGACTTTACACATTAAAGATGAATAAGTCAGTGATTAAGTACTCAGTGAAGTTTCAGTGCATTATAATCTTAATTGACTGAAACAATGACATCTTAGTATCACAATATTATTGAAAATTAAGTAAAGATATTAAAAATAAAATAGTCTGAAGAGACTGTCTTAAAGAACTTTAAGAAATAATAAATATCTTTATTAACATTGACAGTTAACAGTGAGAATGATGAATGAAGAAGATAGATTCTTATACAGCTTTAAGAATGTAAAAATGATAATTTATTATCAGAACACAAGAAAACTCAATGAATCTTAACAATATTAAGAAGTGTTATCAGAAGTTATAAGCTAAATTAATGAAGTATGAGTGTTATGATAAATAATTCATTAAGTCTTATATCTGATGAGCAGAGACTCATAAATATTATAACTGTGATAAATTTAAATATCTTGTCAGAAATTGCAAGAAGTCTTAACAACAGAGAAAAAATATTGTAGTAATGAATACAATAATAATGCATGACTGTCTGAGCTGAACAGTCTGCTATGATGATAATTGTTTTGTTTATATAAGCAGCAAAGATAAAGTTAAATAATACTTACAGTAATTAAGAAAAGATCAAAACAGCTATGACATGATAGATTAGTTAAAAGAATTAATTATTTTAGAGAAAGTCATCAGAAATGATTTAGACCAGATTGAAGAGACTGATACTTGTAAAATTTAAAAAGAAGACATTATAGAAGCTTAAAATCAAGAAAATCTTATCTGAATGTATTTGAATTTGAATGTGAACTCAGAGAATGTCAATAACTGAAGAGTTAATATGAAACTTAAGCAGAGCTATAAGTATTTCAAGAATGTATATATTAAGATGCAACAACAAATACTTAAAGATCAACAGCTAAATCATAAATGAGAGAAAATCATAATTAAAAAAAAAATAAAACAATAAAGATATCTGTATAGCTGAAAGGGCCTGCAAAGACTCTTCCTCCCCGTGGTGCAGGCTGGGAACCTGGAAGGCTTGCCTTTCAGAGCTAATAGAGTCACTGGTCGAGCTGTGGTTGTTGCAGTGCAAGGTGCCACGGTGGCGTCGCG
>JAABUY010001152.1_pt1 | contig 37510 bp, 42 predicted proteins | sample 5560271 | NCBI WGS metagenome assembly JAABUY01 (sample SAMN10711886, study PRJNA513374) | rock metagenome | isolation source: Antarctica rocks | place: Antarctica: Victoria Land, University Valley
TCCCATCTCCCATTTCTCATCTCTACGCCAGTAGTAGTAGTAGTAGTAGTAGTAGTAGTAGTAGTAGTAGTAGTAGTAGTAGTAGTAGTAGTAGTAGTAGTAGTAGTAGTAGTAGTAGTAGTAGTAGGAATAGTAGGAGTAGTAGTAGTAGGAGTAGTAGTGAGTTCAAACCAACAAAGAAGGTTGCGGATATCTGGTCGCATCAAGACGAGTAGCTCGTGCTCGGCTTATGACGTACTTCTTCAACCGGGAGCACATGGCTAGCCGAATTACTCTGCCTTAGCTCGTGGCGCAATAATCTCAAGAATTACCTTACCTACGAGTACTGTACAAGAAAATCGAAGTGCTGACCGCATCCTTCGATTGCTGATTGCTGACTGCTGAGACTTGCCTCTATACCTTGCCTTACTTAGGTCTACTGTTGTACTGGTCTCTATCATTCATCACTGCGTGGAATACGAGGTACCGATTGATCACCAGGTCGGTCAGCTCGGAGGATTCCATGAGGGCTAACTTCACAGCCGCCTGCCCCTCGTGCATACGCTATCAATCAATTCGGTTGTATGACACGCAGCTGAATCTAATTCGAGATGGGAGAAGATGACTGGTTCCTTACGTATTTGCATCAGAGTTCCAAAAGGAAATATTCGGCGAAAGGAACGAGGATTGTAGGACATCGCTTCGGTTATCCGAGAACGAGCACAAAAAGACCCAAAGTTGAAGCTTTGATAGAGCGATTCCGACTAATAGCCATCTGGAATTCTTAGACTTGTCCTCAGGCCATATATGGCCCATGGCATATGATGACATGCAGACAGGCGTTATCATCCCTTAGCCCTTGATGTTCAAATAGGGTCTGATACGTGCGAAAAGGCTTAACAGATATGACGCGGATCACCAACAGGTAGAAAACTATGAAGCGGCGATCTGATAGGTTGATGGTTCAAAAAGCGCAATGCGGTCGAGGTTGTCAGACCAATCGTTCCTTTGAGCCCAGGGGTAGGGGCGTCTTGAACCCGAATTCTCGGACCTACCATAGTCTTGAGTAGGAAAAACACCACTGTATATTTGAACCTCGGAAACATCAGCGCAAATCTCCCTGGGCATGAGATATATGCAATCCGTCAGGTTACGCTGCACTCCGTACCCGCGATGCGGATGCTTTTGTGAGGGAACCTGGGCTTACAACTACCACTCCGTAACCCTCTTCGGAGACAGCAGTAGCGTCTCGGGCAGGCCGTCGCTCACACCCTCAGCATCCCGGCACGCAAGGCAGAAGCCTGCAATGTTGGCCGGCACAGAGGAAAAGTGTGTGGAAGCCCGTGCCATGTGGGCGCTGATGTTTTACGAAGACGGGAACTGAATGGCGCAGTACCTCGCAGAATAGTCTGTACATACCTAGTAGTCCAACAAATTCCTCGAGTTTCATGTAGTGTCTCGAAAAAATCCAGGACCTGCCGGACAACCCGCATCAGCAGCAATCAGATGACAGCAATTCAGCAGCAAGATAACCACGTAACGGCCGTGCCTGAGGGACGGCATAAATAGATAGCTTGGTGCATTGCATCTATCCTGTCAATAGTTTTTAAAGCTGTCGATTCTGCGTCGGTAGCGAATCTTGGCTGATCTGACTTTGGGCCTCACTCTCAGGGCTTCAGACATCATAGTCGGGAGAGAGAGCTGCATGACCATGAGAAATGAGAAAGGGCCAATCGTGGCGAGGCAAAAGCCATCATCGACTCGGGTGCCACGAGATCCTTAACGATCCTAGCTGAGCCTGCTGAGGGACTCTTCGGTTCTGGAGTGCTTTCCCTTCCCAGCCCCCTGCCTTGTTTATAGAGTTTGTCCACATCCCCCGGCGTCGCATGGCTCGCCCAGGAGGCTAGGAGCACTAAAACAGCCGACCAAAGCGGATGAAATGTCTGGACCAGCGCCAGTTCCAGCAGGTCGAATGGCTGGATGCCTGCAATTTCTAGAAGGTCCAGCGCAAGCGGTGCGGTAGCGTCATGCACTCTAGACTGGCAGGCTGCTACCGTAGACATGCATAAGGGCGAGGAGTTTAGTAAGAAGTAGGTAGGAGTGGGAGGGGTGGGTACTGTAAAGCCCTAGCGTGGTCGCAAGGCTCTGGGGGCTACCTAGGTAGGGTGCACAACGCCGTCAGAATCAACAATTGGGGGGGCACGGAGGGATAGGACGGAGTACTCGTACCGTGGTATCTACAGTAGTATGTAGAAGTAGTAGTGCTGCCCCCAAAATTCCAAAATTAAGGTATCTAAACGGAATCTCTCCAGTTTGATTATTTGATTTAATATTAAGTTGGCCCGAGCAGATTAATTGTGTCGCAATTTGCTGGAAATCTCTTGCTTACTCCTGCACTTGCAGCAGCACCGGACAGCGAGCCCGCCAGCCAGCCAGTAATTACTGGCTGTAGCAGTAGCTGAGTACAGATTATTGTACATTTTCAGTCTTATTTACCTTACCGACTACTGCTGCGACCAATTCTACTAATAATAACTACCTACCTTTTCCCCCCTTTCTCACCTTTATGTCGTCGAGTAATCTATTGTCTACCCAGCGTCCCGGAAGTTTAAGGCAAGGCAGCAGCTACAAAAATCAAACGCAAAAGGTCGTCAACTTGACAGATCTGGGCCTGTTGCCAAGGAAGACAGCTGACAGACCATCGATCAAACGAAGTAAGTCACCAAATCAGTCGTCCTTACTCTCAATCATCATCATCAACGCCCAAATGTATCCGAGACAACATCATGTTCCATCGAACCCGGAACAACGGTATTGTTGTATTCATAGGGAACTGGCAGCGACTAAACTAAATATCGCTCAACCTTCTAGACAACTCCTCCCAAGCAGCATCCCGCCCTGCCTATACCACCACCAAATCAACACAATCTCTTGCGAGACCCACATACAACCGTCAGATCTCCAACTTCTCCACCCACTCGCCTTCAGGACGCGAACACCCACCCGTATATCCCGTGCGCGCCGAAGAATACAAACCGAAAGGGAAGTCGGTGTTGAATCGGATTGTCGCTCAACAGAACGCGCGCACTCCGAACCCGATCTACAGTAACGGCGTCCAGACGTCGTTTAATTGGCGATCAGGACGTCCGATGGCGGGCATGTTGGAAATTGAGCGGTCACGGACACGGCGAGAGAGAACTTTTATCGGAAGTGAGTGTGCCGTATGCGAAGAACCTCTAGAGCATACGCTTCGAGGTGAACGGATCCTGCAATTCTCTTGCGGACATGTCTCGCATGAGGCTTGTTTCTATGAATACATTAAAGAATTCGAGTCGCAATACTGTCCGACGTGCAATGCACCCCTCGGATTGGACACGAGCAGAGGCGGAAATGTACTGGATCTAGGTAAAGGAAGCTCCCGGGTTGTGAACGATGTACAGAGCTAACTCTCGATCAGAGAAACTGAGCAGCATAGTCCGCTCTGTTTCCTTGAATAACGAAGCTCGAGAGCAAAGTCAGCGCAGCGCTCAGAATACGCCTGTACCATGGGATGGTCAGCAAAATCAAGGGCGACCCAAAAGCCGGGAGTCGATGCATCGGAACACACAACGTGATAGCAGGGACTCACAACCACAGCAACGAGATCGTGATGTTAGGGAAGCTCAACGGGAAAGAGTGGAAAGATATGGAAACTCGCCACGACAGCCACATGTAAGAAATGGAAGCGGCAATACCGGGAATACCGGTGTTGCATCTACTGGCGATTACGCTGAACCTCATAATGCCAATGGTGGCAGAAGGCACGACTACGACGTGCAATCAATGGAAACCAGCATCAGCAGCCCCAGAGCGAGCATCACGAAGAACCCAATTCCTGCGCCCACGGTCACTGTGAGGAGCGAGTATCCTACTCTGAGCCGGTCGCGGCAACAGCAAAGTTTGACATGCTTGGTGACTATTGAGGTGCCAGAGGGCAAATGGAGTCCTGACCCAGCAGACTTACGTGGCGCGCCTGTCCTACCGTCCATGCAGCAAAACAATACCTATGCCCGCCCAAGATCTCCTCCGGCAGAGCGGCAGGCAGACTGGCCCTTTGAGTCCTCTGAAGTACTCGAGGAGATAACCGAAGACCTGCGCGTGCGCGTGGACAACTGGCATGGCTTGGATTTTCAAAGGCACGTACAATATCACCTGAAGCGCATATCTCATAATTCTAATGTATGGCAGATTCGGCAAGCTGCGTCTTTACGGGACCGTACGAGTTGGCAAAGACCGCCAGTCGTGGCAGGAATTGGAGTGCTTCCTCTTCGCGGAGATGCTTATATGCGTAAAGGAAAAGAAAGGCGCCGCTCCACAGTATGCAGACGGCAATTCTAAGCGCAAACTTACAAGATGCACGCTTAAGGGTTCGATCCTGATCAAAAAGCACTTGAAGCATGTCGAGTCAAATCCAGGTTCGTATGATGTAGTCTGGGGCGCCAAACACGGCTAACACTTCTCAACGTACAGATGAGCCAGTCCTGACCCTAAGCCTCTCTGTACAGGACCTACAACAATTCCACCTGCAATTCCAAAGTCAAAACCAAGTCGACCAATGGAAACGCGCACTTCTCGATCTAAACGCTACGGAACCGCCTATGCAGAGTAATGAATATGACCAGGACAACTCTGGCACAGATGAGGAAGATCGAACCACCAACAAAACCAAGAGGGTGTCATCAGTGAACTCCTCTTACGGAGCTGGCAAATCAGTCAATACTGCTCCCACAGAGTACACTACCTCCGGAAAAGGCATGGCAATGCAAGACGTGCATCTGCCAACGTCTATGCATGTACCACTTGATATCGTTGTTGTCATCCCGGTCTCCTCATCGATGCAAGGTCTCAAGATTACTCTCCTGCGGGATGCCCTAAAGTTCCTTGTGCAAAATCTAGGGGAACGAGATAGGATGGGTCTGGTTACTTTTGGGTCTAGTGGAGGCGGTGTGCCGCTTGTGGGTATGACGACCAAAGCGTGGACCGGCTGGACGAAGATTTTGAACTCCATCCGCCCAGTAGGGCCGAAAAGCCTGCGAGCCGATGTCGTCGAAGGTGCGAATGTGGCTATGGACTTGTTGATGCAACGCAAGGCCAACAACCCGATCGCCACTATCATGCTCATCAGCGACTCGTCGACTTCAGACGCAGAAAGCGTTGACTTTGTGGTATCACGGGCGGAAGCTGCAAAGTTCGTATATTTCGTTTCGTCATTCGCTCGGATATCTGGCTCTCAGATCTAGGAGCCTCCATGCGCCAAATGAGTACTGACCGTTTTCGTTCGCTAGGGTCGCAATCCACTCCTTTGGCCTAGGTCTAACGCACAAACCCGACACGATGATTGAGCTATCGACCCGTACAAAAGCCTCATACACCTATGTCAAAGACTGGATGATGCTGCGGGAGTGTGTTGCCGGCTGCCTGGGGTCAATGCAAACGACTTCTCATCAAAACGTCAAATTAAAGCTGAGGCTGCCGGAAGGTTCTCCCGCGAAATTTGTCAAGATTTCAGGTGCCTTACAGATCACGAAGCGCGCCACTGGGAAAGACGCAGAAGCCGCGCTAGGGGATTTGAGATTCGGGGATAAGAGAGGTACGTCTAGACTTGCCGGCTAATCTTACTTTTATATTGTGGCTTTCTTTCTAACAGCGGACCTCTTCTGCAGATATTCTAGTTCAATTGGTTATTGCCCCGGACAACACGTCTCAGGACCACCTGCCCCAGGATCCATGGGAAACCATCGTCTCGGGTCTGGAGGCCCTTGGCGGGCCACTTGATTCAGACGAGCAGAGAACGCTTAGTGTTGAGGAGGTGCCTTTGATACAGGCTGATCTAAGCTACGGCGACATTTTACGCGAGGGCACCCTGACACACTCGCCGAGACCATCTTTATTAGCCATCACTATGCTACCAGCAAATTCAAGGGCCAGGTCGACGGCAAGGCCTATTACCCCCCCAATACCGCCCCATCCTAGCATCGTCCAGCGACGAATGGAGTTGTTAACATCAGATATGCTTACAAGAGCCTTGACACTCGTATCACGAGGACAGCACGACCGCGCACATCATCTCTTAAAGGAAACGCGAAGTATCTTGAAAGGCTTAGGAAAAGGTGGCCTCCCACCAATCCCACACGCAGCTCCCAGATCGCCTAGTGCCCCCACAAGTGTTCACGGTAACGAGGGCTCGGGAAGTCCTGAGCGGCAACCGTCTCCAGCATCCGACAGTAGCATGGCTCAAGCTTCCGGCATCGACGCCATCACCTTGAACTCGCTGGACACCGAACTCGAGGCGTCTCTGGAATGGATTAACCATCCTGCCGTTTTTGGCCGCGACTCGAGGAAAGCGGTTTTGCAAGCTATTGGGGTTATTGCGTCACAAAGAGGATATACCTTCCGCACACCTGCGGAGAGTCTGTGGGCAGGAAGAATAGCGGGGGTGAAGAAGTTGACGAAGCATTCGAGGGAGTGGAGGGATGCGGGGGATGAGGCATTGATGGAGGAATCATGATTTGATGATTGAAATGTCGATGTCGCGATGCACGATCTGGAATCATACTTTTGGGACATATTAGGGATATCGGGAAAGGGCGGCCGGAACCGCTAGAGGGGGCAAGTCTTATCGAGAATGCTTCGAGGCTACGAAGAATAGGCAGGTGCTGCCACGGAACGCCCGAACGCATGGGGACCAGTCGGAGAGCCCCAGGTATCCGACCTACCCCATATCCACGCGATGAATCGGCCGGCCTTACATCCTTTATTTTGGAAATTCTTTTTGCAACGGCGGGCATAGCTATTGATACCCAGGTGCGGCTTGGTGGACTATGGATAAAATCCTCTACGGATACGTACGAAAATCATTTCTTTTGGTTCTGATAATGAGGCGAAATGGAAGGGAAGGGCGGGTCGGTCTGTAGCAGGGATGTTGAGAAGACTACGATGCTGACATTCCTGGGGTGGATGTCTGGTATAGGAATCACGGGTTGGCCGAGGGTGGGATTTGTGCTGTATAGGAACGATAGTGGTATGCAATATTCTTGGATAGTAGGATTAGGATAAGTAGATAGGCCTCTACGGAGGTTTTGGAGACGTGTTGTGTATGAGGGTATGTTTTATATTCATCAGATTCTTGGTACCCGTCTGCATCGAATAATAGTGCAGAGTTATTCTGTCACTGTACCTTGAAATATCTACATGCTAAAAAAGCATCTCACACTTAATCACCCATTCCTTTAGCACTAACGATTCCGTTACCGATGCATTTGTGAAATTTGGATTGCCCACCCTGCTCTTGTTAAGGTACATACATATGTTAGCTGCGGTTGGACCCTAATGGGATAGGAGGGTATAAGGTAGGCATGACGCATCATACTACGGAGGCAACTCCTGCGATGGAGGAGGAAATGAAAAAGCATGGGGTTCTAATGGAGGAAAAGGGACGAATTGGGAAGAGTTCAACTTCGGTTTGAGACTGGGAGGAGAATGCACGGATATGGAAAGGGATTGATGAGAAAGGGGGGGGGGGGCTGAGAGACTGTGCGTTGGAGAAGAGGGAAAGACAGAGGAGGAGGAGGAGGAGGACAAGGACGAGGAGAATAAGGCCCGCTCAAACCCCTTCATAACCCACGAACCGGAAAACACAACAGACCAAAAACCGCCCCTTTCTGACCTTTCACCTACTCCTACCCCTCCTACCACCAAAGACTTTCCACTAAACCCCCCCCCCCCCCGGCCTCCACCAGAATTCAAACATCCCTGCCTCAGAGGCGGTTTGAAACACATAGCTTAAACGCCCATCATCACGATCTTGATAGTAAAGTTATCACGATACAGTAGCAGGCGATTGTAGTAAGCATCGAGGTATGGGATGCTTTTTGTTTGAGAGGGCGGAAGTGGTTGGATGGGCGGGTTAGGGGGTGCTGGTAGGGTCTTACAGGGAGGAGGTAGGGGCTGTACAAGGTTGGTAGTGTGGGCGGGGATGTTTTGGGGGGGAGATGGGGCTGATCGGACTGATGTCTTCCATTGTTGTGCCAGCGTGACCATAGCCTGGTGTCGAATATGTACAACATGGACCAGCCGTATCTAATGCAGTCGGTACATTTACATCTCCTTGTTGAAGATGTCCTCTAGCCATGCATTCTATTTCTCGTCCAAGAACGCCGCAACAGAACAGTTTGCCAACCCCTCTAATTATATGCTTACCCCTTGCATCCCATTCACCAATTCCGCCCCTACTTCTCCGTTGACCAGGCTCTTCCCACCGGCGTTCTTCACCAAAATCTCCTTCAAGCACCCCGCGCTCGCTGCCACAAATCCCAAATACGGTTTGCTAGGCCTCAGCACCCGGCTGAGATACTCTGGATGATACTGCGTTCCGACGAACCACGGGTGATTCTGCAGTTCCAGGATCTCCATACGCTCGCCCGTATCATCTTTTCCTATGAAGGAGAGACCGTGCGAGGAGAGCTTGTCGATATAAGCGGGGTTGACTTCATACCGGTGGCGGTGTCGTTCGGAAATAGACGGTGGAGCGGTGGGGTTGGGTATGGTGGTTATGGCGCCGTTGGCTGTGGTACCATTGACGGTGATCCCACCTTGATGGGCTACTTTCTCTTCTTTGGAGGTTGCTGCTGTTTCGCCATACAGAGCGCGGAGTTTGCTCCATTTGCTGTTAGGCTGGAAGCATGTCTGGCGTAATCCAAGTCTCATAGTTGCACCCATCGTCGTGCGGTCGATTTCGGGCATGAAGATAATTACGGGGTCAGAAGTCCGCTCGTCAAGTTCGATGGAGGCAGCGTTGGGGATATTGCAGACGTTTCGGGCGTACTCGATAACGGCTATTTGCATGCCTGGCTCGTGGGCGTTAGTCGAACGATTGCTTAACCATCATTTAGTCAACGCACCTAAACATATTCCCAGATATGGCACGTCATTGAGACGAGCCCATTTTGCAGCTTCGATCATGCCCTCCGTGCCACGGTGGCCAAAGCCACCAGGAACGAGTATACCATCAGCGGTGCAGATTTCGTGCCACGCTTTATGAAATTCTGCTGGAGAGCTCGCAGAGGTTGCAGGTTCGAGGTGAGAGGCGTCAACCCAGATCAGGTTCAGTTTACGTGAACACGCCATCGCGGCATGTTCGAGGGATTTTACGACAGACAGATAGCTGTCATGAAGGCTAGTATATTTGCCCACAAGAGCGATGGTGACTGAGTGGTAAAGATGGTCTTGGGATGTTGTAAGTGTTTGCCAAGCCTTCCAGGTCTGAGCACCCTTTCGAACGAGCGACGGCGAGATTGTGAGCCTATCAAGGCGGAGAATACCACGGAGAACAGGAATAAGGCCTTGCGTTTCTATGCCGATCCAAATTAAGATATAGGTTGCAGATAGATCGGAGCGTCACCTACCGAGCAGAGCAGGAACGTGGTAAGTAGAAGATACGTCGTGAACGGCAATGACTTGATTTGACTCAACCTGGCAAAATTGGGCGATCTTATCTATAGTGGCTCTCTCAAGGGGCTTGGGACATCGGCAAGCGATCTGTAGACATCAATTCTGCTATTCAAGTCCACCTTACGATAGTGCTTACAAGATCGGGACTCAAGCTAGTCAAATATTCGGTCAGAAATCCTCATGATGTTAAAAGCATTTAAGCTTATGAGGAAGACGTACCCTGCAGACTACACTTGTCATTAGCAGACGCCTCCACACATCTAAAGAGTAAAAAGCGTTTTTGAGCATACCCTAACATCCCTTATAGCCTGCTGTGTCGGTTTGGTCTTCTGTTCTCCTACAATTACTGGCACCTGTCTCCAAATGAGTTACGACTGAGCAATTTCCTAGAAAAGATAAAGTAACATATGAGACGTGTATCTGCAGGAAATTGTCTTTGCCAGCTCTTCTCCTCAATTGTCTCATACTTTCGATAAAAGGCCCGGACTCGATATCTCTGAATGATGTCTCAGCCTGGAGGTAGACAAATGACGTCCGCCTTGCTATCTCAATAACATACCCTACAGTCCCACCAAGCTCTATGATACAGACATCTGGCTCTTCACTGGTGTCGTCCACCGGTATCCTTGCAACACGCTCGATCCAGTCCTGCACGGCGTCTGTGAGGTGGGGAACGACTTGTACTGTCCGCCCCAGATAGTCTCCTTTCCGTTCTCTTTCGATCACATGCTGGTATATCTTGCCGGTAGTAATGTTATTTTCTCGAGTCAAGGTAATGTTGAGGTAGCGCTCGTAGTTGCCTAGATCGAGGTCGACTTCTCCACCGTCGTCGAGAACAAATACCTCTCCGTGTCTGTAAGGTATTAACCTCGCTATCCATGGCTACTGGTCTTTCGAGGGTTGTAACATACTCTGTAGGTGCCATTGTCCCGGCATCGACGTTCATATAAGGATCGATCTTGATTGAAGTGACGTGCAACGATTATCAGCTTCCTCGCCATTTTAAGCACACCGCCACGCGCCATTGTAGGTAACATATCTTCAACCCTATGGTTTTGAGCAGCAGACCAGTGGAAGAGGCTTTGGTCGCGTCAGAATTTTGCCCCATGGACTGCGTAAAGTGGGTTTTAGGCCGCACCTATTATCCCCTTCCCAATGCCGCTTATAACACCTATAAATCGTCAGAATATTTATATCAAGTGCAGGACGATCTTCCTTGCCTCCTGATACGACTACGTACTTCATGGTCACGGTGTTGAAATTCTGTGCGGTTTTGCAACGTTACTGTCCTGGGCCTTTCATTTGCCAGGCGGAATGAAGGAATTTGGCACAGTGGTTGCGTTTTTTATCTAGTAAGATATCCTCGCTTTCGGGTCTTGATCACACATCCACTTGCATGACTATAACTGATCCAATTTAATTGATAAGGGTTTGAGTCAATGTGAAGAAATCTGCGCCGACCTCACCCCCGATCAAGTGTAGGGTGCCGCCCTACAGTCGTGTCGTGCCACACGGTTACTGTCACCCATTCTCCTCACAAATTTTAGAATCGCTTCGATAGTATCTCTGCACTATCATGGTAAACTCACTAGCAATAATTGAAGATTTATATAAAACCATGCACTCTGGTTCTCATTAGCAAATAATCTGCCAGACGATTTAAGCAGTATTCAGAAACGATTCAAAGCGAGGCCGCTATATTCGAGTCTTTGATCTAAGTGGGTTATGGCAACAGCTTTTAGTGCCAATTAACATCTTGACCGACAGTACACGTTGGAATAACGATTCTATTTGAGGCACCTGTTCATGTATCAGAGTAGAAAATTATCAGCTAATTATAGGAGAGAGAACAAAGCATGCGAGAGTCAACCGAATACAGCCCTAAGCAACTCGAGATCGGAAGAATATGTCAAACAATCTCTTCTGCGTCTCTATCTTCGCTATATCGGAAATCATATGAAAAGCAGACCCTTCATAGCGGTTTAACGAGCCGTCGTTACTGTTTTTTCAACACGCTTCTGTGCTTCCCGTCGCTCCTGCTCCTTCTTTTCCTTCGCCCGCCGCTGTTGTGCTTCTAGTTTCCTTTGTTCTTGTCGCCGTTTCTCTTCTTCACCCAGGCTTGTCTGTTAGCTTTCAGGATCTCGTTCCTAATCCTGCACAGCGTTGCTATTCCACGAAGAGAGATCAGGCCATACCAGCAGTTTGCTGCGCAAGCCCCAGAGTATGGACCTCGGACCCCGCAGACTGGTTCCCTTGGGAGAATGCGCTCGCTCCAAGGATCACCAAAGGAGTGGTGGACTCCACGATATAGAAAAGCTCGGGATAAGATTTCGCTTTATCTCGCTTGTGCCAACGGAGTTCCACCCTCCCAATCGGACGATGGCTGGTTCGTTTGGAGTCTGTAACCGGCGGTGATTGACATAAAGTGTACGGGACCCTCAGCCGATCGACGGTGGCTTTGGAGATTATACTGAATGATAAGGCTCTGTCTGCCTGTGCGCGAATAGCTTCTTCGGATTCCTCGCTCTCGGAGAAGATGATGATGTCGACATCGGACTCCTCCTCCTAGTTAAACCATCAGCCTCGTATTTGGTTTGCCAAGGTGCGAGCACGCCTGGCTGGAAGTTACCATGGATGTTAAGGCGGGGTTATCGATCGGTGTAAGCCGACGAAGCCAGAATATACGCAACAGGCGAGAGTAGATATCCAGACTGAATTTTGGGCCGAATATTTCCTAGCAGACGTAGCTCGCACATGGGAACGAGTTGACTGCGAGCTTCTTTAAGAGCGTAGAAATACCACAGCCTCGTTGGAACTGGCTGCGCACACTTCAGAGCCGCAACAAAACTTATGAGCGGGCTTCAATAGACAACAAGGCTCCATATTCTCCTTTTAAAGCCGGGCGCATCTCCAGAGGCATGCAGCCTCTTCCTGAACCAATGCGAAATGTTCGGCGAACAAAGCCGGACACGGTGAGGTGTCGCACAGCACACTACTGGTTGCGCGTGCATGCTGAAAACCCGGTATTAAACGTGTGGAAATAAATCGAGCAAACGTCGGTGTGTCTACCAGATAGCTTTGCTAGGAGGCCCCGACTTCTATGCCACTAGATTTGGTGCAGAACGACGTCAATGCCACCTAATCCTTTGGGCAGCCTTACCTACTGTCACACGGCTCATGATGCACAATTAAATATCTTCAGCATCAAAGATCCTATCAGTGTCAAACTCCTATGATTTACAGTGCCATTTGGAAGTCTTTAATTAAAGCAGAACTTCCAATTTGGCGCCGCAGATGCGCCCCTTAATGTCTCTTACCTATCTCGCAGCATCCGCGAAATCGTTCCCCAGGACACCAGTCGCGCCACTAAAGCCGTGAGTAACCTTGTATGCATGACTGAGCAGCTGCAACCTTGGCGAGCGAGGATTTTGGCTCACCAAAGGTGCTGGCGGACTAGGTTGGTCTGGTGGAGTGGCCTTGGGCATCAAGCTCGCCACAGACTACCAACCTCTGTTCTTTTGCCAGAACAAAACAGCAGAGGCGCGAGTACTGTTGTTGTGGTGTGTGATACACTGGAAAATTTCACATTCGGGCAAGGCCGAGTTCGGGGAGTACAAGGGACCGAGGTCATGGAGTGGTGTATCGAGCGTTCCAATGAGAAATTCCGGAGTATCTTCTTTCCAGTGCTGGTGTCTGGGCCTTGGCCTCATCTGAAAGCTATGAAGATTAGAGGTGCAACAAGCTGGGAACATGGCAGATGGAGATCAGTTACAGCAAGTAGTTGGGTAGGAATTATACCTTCTGGTAGAGGAGTACTATGAGCATGTTGTGTAATAGGAGAGCCTTTAAGGGAGGCAGGAGGTCTTCCATTATGGCGGCAGTGGGTTCACTTAGCAGTCAGCATAGTCCGGCGCACAAAGGAGTTGACAGAACAAGCTCTAGATGATGTCTTGTCCCAGCCGCTAGAGAATCAATTGTCACGTCAATGCATTTCGCAGAAACCTTGCTGTACATTGTATTAGAATGATGGTAATGATGATACTCAAATCTGCGACACGAGAAATGATTGTAAATAAACCGCAAGACAAGATAGCACAAGAGAAGGAACAGTCTTACGAAGATGTTGATGAGACGCTGCTGTTGTGGTGATTCGAAAAACGGACAAGAAGTAGAGGTAAGTCCAGGCACAGATGGGAACCGAACAGGTGATTGGAGGCCGGCGTACTCTGATATGTCGAGCTCAGATCAGGCTCTCCTTACCGTCCCGAACTGGAGTGAAAGGTGCTAGCATGAATCTAGCCTCCACAGGGAGAAGTTCTTGACAAGATGTCTATCTATGAACAGTGTAATCGTCGCACGCCCTTTTAGCTGCGGGATCGCCTATGCTCAAACACTTTAGTATAAGTATCTGTAGCATGTGGTCTGTTCCAAGCCTTCTAAGCCGTTTTACTAGCTACAACATCACAGAACAATGCTCAGTTACCGCGCCATAGCATTTTGGGTAGTTCCTCTTATTACATGTTTTAGAGGCTCAGGCGGAACAGAGGTTTGTTCCTCCAACAAAGACTACCTGTACCGCTGCAAACCTAGATCAGTCAAACATTTTAGCAAGTAGCTGCAGTCAACCCAGCTCGAGGCTTACGCTGTTGTTGCGGCGAATACATCAATCCTTCTAGCTTTAGTAACCGTAGTCAATGTTAGCGAGAAAAGTGCTGTGAAGGCCATTGTCGCCGCCAATCTTGCGCCAGTGTTTCGTATAAAATACAGAACTAGAATCGAGATCGTGGGCAAAAGCGAGGAGAGAACGGTGCTAATAGCGTTAGCAACAACGACCAATGTCGCATGTTCGTAGTGCCATAGGCCATTCCAGTCTTGGCTTGAGGCAGACTGTTGTTGTCATGACAAAGTCTCAGTGCTGTTAGGTCGTATTTGGCTGTATAAGAAATACCTTGAGCCGATGTCCCCAACGACAGTGGTACCAAGGAACTAGCTTGTCACTTATGATCCGTGTTAGGCTATCTTTTTCCGCTTGTCGACTAGACAAAGCAACGAGATCTTTTTCGCTTTGCCAAATCTCTGCTTCCCGACCTCGCAAGAAGAAATCACCGCCTTCAGGACGGTCCAGCCATTCTTGAAGGAGCTTCAAGTCCGTGTTATTTGATCTCTCCAACTTTTGAATCTGAGCGTATTGTAGAAGAGCATCATCTGAAAAAGAAGGCATGATTGTGTTAATTTTAGTTCTGCAAAGCGTGGAGTTCTGAACGTACTGTAGGCTTTCAATTTCTCACGAACCTCTAATACTTTCCGCCATTGCAGATCTTTACTGGTGCCAGAGGACTCCTTTAAATCAAAGAGTGAGACCTGAAATAAAGCCTTATCCCCGTCTCCAGAGCATCCGTCTTCCAGTGCAATGTTCGCTAACTCGCCCTCAAGGTGAACCAATTCTGATTGCATGTAGAGAAGATTCTTTGCGTTCAAGGTTGCGAATCGTCGGAACAGAGCCATTTCTTGATGTGTTCCGATCAAGGCGGCGAGTCTGGTATAGTCAGCCATAATCTGAAATTGTAAGATACCGCGAAAGAACTGATTCGTGGATTTTCAGTAGGTAGCCTCCCTCTCAAGGAATCATTCAGTTCTGTCCCATGAAGGGATCTCAGAGTCCAAGGCAAACAAGAATGCAATGGAAATTTTTGCTTTCTCGTAGCCTTGCCGATCTATCGTTTGTCCTAGTAAACGACAGCCTTGCCAAATTGGCGGGAGCATTTCCTGTTCGCTGCAGCAGAGAGGTAGCCTTTCTGCACATAGCCGTAATCCCAGGCGTTCATGTAGATTCACTGGTGATAAATAGATAAGTATCGTATAAGCCCACTCCGCGACCGTCAGTGGCAAGGGCTGTTCTTCTAATCACTCTCGAGAATCTCCGAGAACACCCTTTGGCCCAATGACTTGAGGAAGATGGAGATCAATCGAGCAATGCAAAGGTTTGTTATACTGCCTACCGATGCTGAAGATTCCAATTTTGTGGCCTTTAGTTGGTGCGATTGCCCAAGAATCCGTCCAGGAGTGACGTTCCTTTCCTGGATATTTATCGTCTATCGATTGCCCACTCAGTGTCAACCCCACCTAGTGTCAACCCCACCTTTCAGCAACAAGAGGTCATAATCACTGCGACTTGAGTGGAAGCGTAGGAGATTTTCCCCCAGTCAGATCGAGAAACTGTGACAGGGTTTCAATCCATCCCGGCTTCCATTTCCTGGCCGATGAGCACAGCAAACCTGTATAACCAATAAGACGTGTTGCGACCCATCACCTTATGCCTGGAATGCCTACTTTCTGTTTCGGTAAGTCTAAGCTTCTCGCATTCACGGTGACGCGGTACAGATAACAAGCTGTCTGCAGGCGGACGAAGGCCAGAAACTCCTACGCAACTTCACCAAAGCCCTCAGACTATCGATAATCCAATCCTTGATTCCGCAAATGGCCCTAAAGATGGGGTCCTATCAAGCTCAGATGGCGAGGCAACTGAATTTGCTACCACCACTGATCCTTCGGTCGACCATGGCGTCCCTTGTGCAGAGATATCGACTGCCCAAGCATTGAACATGGATGTGACAGGGTCGAAGCTGGACAAACTAGAGCGATTTTGCCGGTACATATGCTTCCAGGTAGGTCCGGAGTCTTCGCCTCAGCAACAGATGTCAATGCTGACATAAGGAGTAAGACTAAACGGTTGAGAGAAGCATTGAAGTCCTCCACTTCCCACACCCCAGCCACCCAGCAATTGGAAGGGCACCTAACCGATATCGATGAGTTGGCGGAGCCAGCTGACGCCCACGAGCCCTCTATGGCAAATCCCAGAAGCTGGGCAGAGCTGAACCCTGATCTTGCAATTGAAGCGCCAGAGGCTACACCTAACAAAAGTCTCGACAGAAGGTTAGGAAGAGAGACGGTGGTCCGCAAAATAGATAACGTAGGCTTCGGATATACAGAAGCTTTTACATCCCCGTGGTCTCCACTCCAAGTGTATGAGCAGCCAAAGGAGCAAATAGCGAGACCGTTAGAGACAGCACAGACTTTGCCTGTTCCAGATATCTCGCAACCTGTCTTCACTGAACAGACGAGAACCCAGGGAGATTTAGACACTGACAGACCCACCCTACACACACTTGAGGTTGCGAACCCTCAACAGCCACAGAGGACACCCAGTAATCTCCAAAATGTTGTACATCTTCCTCAGCCATGCGAGTTCAAGACAACGTTCCGGATGGCTATACATCTCGCCGATAACCTTGTCGCACAAAGAGTCGGCAAGCTAGATACTGCATCAAAGGTCGATGTAATCAGCAAACAGGTCGTGACTTCACTCGGACTGGCAATGGAACCTTACAACGGCCCCATCATCGCCCCCCTTGGGCCGCCCATTCATCCTGTAGGGGAGATCAAGATTGATTGGCACGTAGCAGGCCGTGTCAAGACGTATACGACTACATTCGCTGTGCTAGATGAGAGCTTAACAAAAGATTTCGATGCTTTGCTTAGTGTAGATACTATCAAAGAGGTCGGATTTTATAAGGTCGATAATACCGTCTGGTTGGCTGACGTAGAAGTCCTGGCTCCGAGCTGCCATTAGCCGAACAATACATATTAGCATGAATGGAAGACTGCTCTCTCTCCGTACATATTCGACTGGACTAGGAGTTATCATTGGCGCTCTGTGCCTTGCATACCTAGGTAGGGAAATTTTAGATTAAGCATCCAAGGCGCTAGATCACCTATGATCTTTGAGACTTTGACTATTCATAGTTTCACAATTTCAAACATCTAGATTTCATTCAATCGATACTATGTTTCCTTAATGCAAGGACATTAGTATTTCATAAGAAACAAGTGCCTCATATTGCGTGCCAAACTCCATTCTGAGACATATAACAAAGTACACAGTGATCATACACACAACATGCTAGGGTCAATAGCCAGGCCGTCCAGTCCGATCCCTAATATTGTATCTTGGAGGAGCTCTCTTACTGGAGAGTAGGAAATCCAGAATCAGCGAGGGCGTGTTTTCTGGGCGAGGGCGGTCAGCCAGGGGGTTGGCTTAATGTCGGGCTGCAGAAGTTGCTTGGGGGCTCTTGTGGATATCGATGATGATGACGATGATAATCTGACTGAGTAGAATAAAGGTGTTCATCGCATTGGAAACGGGACTGGGTAAGCTGGAGTGAATCGGACTGATCGTGCCGGCCAACACCTACTCGCTCGTAGATTTTGAGAGATTCGCAAGTGAGCTGGGGGTTAGACTTCTATCTTCCATTTCTACCAAACGTTCTCTACCAGGTAACTTTAATGCTAGCAGGACTAAGTTGAGTAACATGTTCGAGTACACTTCAGCTACTCATCATAGGCTTTTGATGAGCCTCTAATATATCCTCCAGGCAGACATGTATGCTCTACCTCGAGCTTAACCCCATCTGACTGCCTCTCTCTCGCTCTCGACCCTCGTCGCTCTCGCCTCGTTAGTCTCTTCATCCTCGTACTTGTAACTCACCCGTCTGCCCCCTCCAGCTACCCTGCCATTTACTTGACTATCCCTCTTCTTGCCTGCGGGAGGCTTACCCTCCATCGCTTCCCGTCTCTGTAGCTCTTTGAGTAACCGCTCCCGGTTTCGAGCCTCACGCTCAAGCTCATGATGGTCCATTTCAGGCTTCTTCGTCGAAGCCTTCGGAATTTCAGTCGGCTTTTCCTGAGTCCGCTGCGTGTTATGTTTGGAGCTCGTCTCTGTTTCCTCGCGCTTACTATGCCTTGAACGCCCATGGTTCTCCTTATTTTCGGCTGATTCAGAGTAGTCTAACTTTGACCGCTTTCGATCACGATCGCGATGGCTATCCTCCTCATCTCTATCACGACGCTTTCGTGTCGAGGATCCTGACTCGTCAATCTTATCTTTGGACCGGCTGTCTGATGGTTTGACAGCGTTGGTGATTTCCCTAGTCCGCACACCATTCACGTCGTTTTCAGTGGATCCAGATCGTTTTCTGCTAGACCGAGTCCCTTCTCCACGTTCTCTACTCTTCTCCTCCCTTGACCTATGAGAGCGATGGCTGCTTCGTACTCTATCTCGGTCTTTGTCGGAATCACGATGACTTCGATGCGAAGATTTCTTGGACTCCGTTGAGCCGTCGCCTGTACGTGTCTCCTTTGCCTCTTGGCTCGCATCGTCCTCGACATCATACTTACGCGAACGGCGACGATGGCGCTCTCGTCTTTTATCACGCTCACTGCTGTCGGAACTGCTTACAGAACGATGGCGATGTGAACGATGATGGTGGGAGTGGCGGGATGGGGATGGTGAGCGAGTGGGGGAGCGGCTGTGCGACTATTAGCATTGGTTGCGGAGTGCAAGAGCGCCAGATGCGTAAGTATATACCTCCTTGATCTTGCATGGCCATTAGGACGAGATTGCGCGGCAGCCGACGCACGACCAACAATAGAGAATCCTCTTCCACCTCGCATTCCCGTGTTTGGGAGGCCTTCCCTCAAAGCTTTTGGAGCCTTGGGTGCACCTTCAACGCCTAGTCCTTTTGGTTCGACCGGAGCAACGACAGACATATCTGCTGGTGTACTGGGTTGCCCTGTGATCGGATGATGAGCGATACCGTTGGGAAGGTAGCCGGAGCCACGGCCTCGTATCCCACCCCGATGATCAGGCGCTCCTCTATGAAAACCACGACCAGCACCACGACCTCGCGACGCATAATCCGGATGCTGCTCCCCAGAGTAAAGCGCTGCGGGACCAAGAGGGACCACGGGGCTAGGTGGAGGCATCATCGTAGAGGGGACCATATTCTCAATATCAATTGGATTAATCTTCGATGCTATGGGTTCACTAGAGATGAATGTCTCTATAGCTGCAGGCTTTTCCTCTCCTTTCTGGGTAGGTTGCGGGTCGACCGTGGTCAGGTCCTCGGTCTTTGGAGTCGTCTCAGCAGCCTGAGTTGATTCCCTAGCGATGTCTTCGAGGTGGGTAGGGTTAGTAGGGGTCTTTGTAAGATCGTCTGTGTCTCCAGGTTCCAGTTCTTTAGCGAGCTGCTCGTCGGCGGCTTTGTCGACAGCTGCCTGATCATTACTGGTCTCTGTGGTCTGAGTATTCTGTGGATTCTCCGCGGCGGGCTGCTGGTTCACCTGTGGCGATATTTGCTGCTGTGATGAAGCTTGCTGCGCAAGCTGCTGCGGTATCTGGTGGTGGAATGGCTCATAGTTAGTCTGATTACCTGGCATTACCTGATTATAACCGCCCCGAGCGCGACCTGCATTGTGGTATCCACGTCCTCGACCACGGCCTCGATTTTGAAATCCCTGTCCATTGTATCCACTCTGGAAATCATTATTTGGATATTGTTGGTGATGCATCTGGTTGTAGTTTCCTTGATGCGATGGCATATTATATCCACCATATCCAGCATTAGACCCATAGTCACCTCCCATACCATTTGCATGACCGCCATATGCATTTTGATTGAATTTATCTTGTCCTGTGTTCCAAGCTCCAGGCTGCCCGTTGAACCCTCCAAACGCTCCCTGCCCAGCATTAAAGCCCATACCGACGTTCATGCCGTTCAACCCCATGCCTTGCCCGCCAAATCCACCATACATACCCTGAGACATGGTCATTGGGTCTAGACCCATTCCTGGCATACCTGTTATGGCGCGTTAGCACTCAATGTTTCTATACCGAAATTCAGGGATTCTTACCCATCATGTTGGGAAAGGCGCCCATGCCATTATTTAGCATGCCATTCGGCATGTACTGCATCATCTGACTAAAGTCTGGGGCACCGTTGAAGCCCATATTCGCAAAGCCCGTTGCGCCATCGAAACCAAAGCTATTATTGTTCATGCCCATTCCAATTCCGTTGGCTGGAGGCCACTGCTCGCTTGGACCAGGGTGCTTGTTTTGTGTCGATTCTTGATGCTCCTGCACTTGTTCACTTTGATCTACTTTCTCCTGCACCCCGTTCATTCCTCCACCAGCACCTTCAGAATTACTCGGTTGGATTTCTTCAGTGGAGGACTAAACCGCATTAGTAACAATCACGAATCTGAACTGATACACTCACCTCAATGGAAGGTCTTGCAATGTCCATCTGAGCCTCTTCAGGTAAGACCTGGGCGCTATTGTGGGGACCCAAGCTATTGCCATTTTCTGGCAGGTGAGAGACTTCGTTAAGGCTTTGCGTCGGATCCACTTTGGCCTCTGCGTCACCTACTGAAGGTACGACTGGGGTTTGAGACGGCTGGAGATCCGACGTTTCATCAAGGTGTGGTGTAGCTGGAAGCGCTGGAGCAGCGGCTGCCTGGTCGATCATCTCTTTCTTCCGTGCTGCTTCACGCTCTATACCCTTCTTTTTGAGAAACACCTTGATAGTTGTTCGGAGGGCTTTGTTAGGTCGACAGTCTTCTGCCTTGACAGGCTCGTGCAAGCAGATAGGGCAAGCTTGAGGAAGAGAAGACTGGCCTTCTCGAGTCAGGATCCACAAAGCTAGTGTCTCTGGAAAGCACTACTCACAGTCTTCACATATGGATTGATCGCAACATGGTGTACGAAACGCATTGTTCGCTAGCTTGTTGCAGGCTGCGCAACGGAGCTTTACTGGTATCTCATCCATCGTGAGCGACCTTGAAAGATGTCAGCTATGATTACATCCTAAGTCACCGCCCGAGACTCACGCAGCAATTTCGGCTGGCGTAGCCGCCATCGTAGAACCGTCTTTAGATTTGGGAGAAGGTCTTCTAAGGTCTGCTGTGGGGTGGATACAAGTTTGGTATAATGATCAGGGGAAGAAAGCCGGTTGCTCAAGAGCCATTTTTATCATGAGGGCGGATTAAGTGAAAGTAATGAAGATGAGAAGTAGCTGGTTCATAGAAGTAGATCGAGGAAAATAAGGCTCTTACCTACGGAGACATGAAGTGTTGTATGAAGTGGTGCTGGAGAGCTATTAAACCCAGTGATACTGTATTGGTGTAGGTTTCAGCACGCTTCATCAGAGACTGTGTGCTGCTGACTAATGCACATTTTTCCACCGAATGAATCATGCAAGCGTGGCAAGGTAAGGTACCTTAACAATGGTGTTATATACGTCCCTTATCCTAACACTAAATTCCATTGAGCGCTCGTGCTTGAGTCAATCTAGGAAGGATTTGGAAACACCATGATCCTAGGGCAAATATCTTACCTGGATTGCGTTGTCTTCTTGATAATCCTAGGTCAGTTCATGATTGATGCCTTAGACGTCGAAAAATCCAGAGTTCCTTTTTTGTTGGCATCAATATCTTAAGAGTGTTCTACTATGTGACTATATACGCTGCTTCTGTTTTGGGATGATAATCAACGTCTGACAGGTTCGGATTCTCATAAGTCCCAGCAATTAATACTTACATTTTGCTCATGCCTCTGTTTGTAACTACTGCAAATCTTATGTTGTTTTCCTGCGCAATTCTGACCTACACAGCTAAATTGGAAAAAAACCATTTCCTGGTGGTTGAATCAATAGACTGACGAGTCTTAGCCCCGCAAGTGTTGTTCCAAGTCGGCCTCTTCGAGATTCTTATCTGTACATTGCGAGCACTTCCTTTTCTCCGTATGATCTTGTTTCCTCCCAGATCCGTTAAAGAGTCCAGATTCTAAAAACAAGGCAGTTTTGCAAATACCATATGAATTCATTGTAGAGAGGAACTTTACAAAGAAGAATCACAGATCGCCGTTTGTGCAGCGAGCATCACCGTTCCAAGACTTTGTTATCCGATGCGTTCGCTACGCATTTGCGAATATTCCGGCTAAAGTAGGGCGGGTCTTTTTCTCTAAGGTAAGTGGTAGACGTTTGTGACTGATTAGGTCTTCACATTTTCTTTCAAACTCGTCCCTTGGAATAAGCACTGGATATCTTCAAGTGGCAACCATCCAGAAAAATTATACTTTTATGGCGGCTGTGCGGGCAGTGAAGGAGATGGTGACTTGGGAAGTCTAGTCTACGAATCGCTAACCTATTCTAAGGGTGTATCGCTACCTTTTCTGTGGTTTCGAATGCTGCGGCATGGATACTTACACTCACCTATTCATTGGCACGACGTTCATCTGGTAGAGTAAACACCATTGGAGAGTAGTTTCCGCTTCAATTTCGCGATGTTTACGCTTCACCGCTAGGAAAACACCCATGGCTTATGGATTACACCTGATGAGCTTCGAAAGCCAGATATAGTAGTATACTATTGTCATGGTACGCCTACATCCATCAGAACACGATTAGACCCTCCAGTCCGCATCTGCTAACGGAAAACAGGCGGTGGATTCTCGATGGGATCCAGCTACTTTTATCTTGAATTCCTGATGGCATGGATTAGTCTACTACAAAATGCCGGCTATCAGAACCCGGCTATTTTCGCCTTAGAATATACCCTCGTGCCTGATGCCGCTTATCCCACTCAACTCGAGGAAACTGTATCCGGGTACGAGTACATATACTCTATTACTGGAGATTCCTCTCGGATATGCGTAGCCGGTGATTCGGCGGGTGCAACTCTGATCTTAAGTCTGTTGCTGCATATCGCTAAATCGCCTGAATACAAAAAGCGCCGACCGGGATACGCCACCTTGATCTCCCCGTGGGTGACCGTGGTGACTTCCAAGAACCGGAATACAGCGAGTGATTACCTCGACGCGGGGAGTCTTCACCTATATGGACGTCAATATGCAACTTCGGAGCTAAACCTACAAGACCCTCTTGTATCCCCTGGCATTTGTAAAGACCTAGATTGGTGGGCAAAAGCATCACCTTCTTCAGGCTTCTGTATTCTCTTCGGCTCGGAGGAGGTTTTTGGCCCCGAAATACGAGGTTTTGTCGCTGTGTTGCGTAAAAGTGGTTGTGCTGTCCAGGTCAAGGAAGAGCCTGGATCAATACATGCATGGCCAGTGGTGACCCTGTTCCTGTCGGACACGCAAGAGGAGAGGCAGAAGGGGTTGAGAGATCTAACGAAGATGATCAAACAGAACATAGAGGTATTATGGGAGTCAGATCACGAGGGGAAGTTCGCGCAGTAGTGAGCCGAAGTCCTCCAACTTGATCGCAAGGAATAGACAATTGTCAAAATAATCATATATCAAGCTTTCGCAAGGCCAATTGGCTACCGGCACGTTGTACATGAGCATTGATACACGAACAATCAGCTAAACACTACCAGTCTTATTTCAAGATCACATTGCCAATTTACCAGCAAAGTCTTCATCGACAGCATGACCCAATGCCTGCCTTCCAGGAAACGAGCTTCTCAAGGCTGAGGTGCACTAATATGTTTGCAACATTCTATGTGTACCTCAAGCCGGAACTGTGAGTACCATAACGTTGAAGTCAAGCACTCCCATATCGTACTTACTCTGTGGTGTCAAACACGGAAATAAAGCTCTCCACATTTTGCGTTCACACTGCGAAGCTAGGACCGATTATAGTCCTGATATACGATGTTGGCGAGCCGCAGGCTGCATAGCCGCGAGTCTACAAATGATCATTGCCTTATGCTACCGCTCGTTCTCGTCTTCCATCTTGATTTTTTCATAACACCGATTCAAGAGGGGGATGTATGGGTTCTCGATCAAGCTACGCCTTTATGTGTTATGCAGCCACTCACCACCGACTATTATTCTTGAATTCTCGCCGTCGATTGGGGGAAGATGATCTATCACAGCCTGGTGCGCAGAACTGACGGACGCCTCATCAATGATTCTCTGGAAGGCCTTCCCCGTCGCCCAAAAGACAACCTGCGCTATATCGGGGGACATGGGCTGTCTTTGGAGCCATCAATCAATTAGATCAACGCAGTGAAATGGGGCGAGCCCGCAGCAGGCCTCTGTGGTTACTGGACCTTTGTACCTATCTTTGTTACGTAAGTTTGGACGTTCTTTATGTCTTCTATGTCGAAATTGTTTTGTAGGTAATTCTGCTGACCTTGAGTAAATGTGTGGTAATTTGAGCACCAACGAAATTGACTATTGGCCTAGATTTTGGTGTTACTTCGAAGATAGACTGCGGAATCCCTAAGGAAAATGTGTAACTGGTGTCAAACGATTCCATATATTAATTGAGATGGCTCGCCTGGAGGAAAGACAATCTGTGTAGGGACAACATGTGATGGAGACAGGCTCCTAGGATGCCTACTTACTCCCCGGCGTCTCGAACAACGTGAGCGTGTACCAAGATTATCTTTTGGCGCACAAGGACTAGTATATAGATAATGGTATCGAGTCTACAGCGAACATTACATGGCTGGCCAGAACTGGTCTTACCATACATCCTAAGAGTTTCGTCTCATGCTTCGACGAGTGGTGGCGTCGCCATGGGCTCAGTAAAGCAGTTCTGATGAATTTAAGTTTGGGCGTACTCTACAACCAGCACGCATCAACGTGTGATGCTAGAGATATGGTATCTTGGCGAAGGTGTGAACTGAACTGATTCGAAAGGTTTATAGCAATCTCAACCACCTTATCAATCCAAGGCCAAGGTCGAAATTGATACATCACCTCTTCCTTTGCCAAACTCTCCGCAATATTCCGGGATATGGGTTCATCTCTGGCGAAGGATCTCAAGAGGCTAAAGGGTTCTAAACTTCCCTGAGTCGTTGCTCATATAGAGTCAGAACTCACCGAAGCGGGGTCAAGATTCCCTGGCCGAATCAACATGGACTGAACGCAGCGAATCTGAAACCCCAGAGACTCTCCGTAACCATAAGAAACTCCGAGAGGCTGGACATGTATTTAAGACGATGAAATTGAATATCAACGAAGACTGATTCCCGGTTCCCGAAACTTCAACTCAGGGAGCTTGATACCCATGTCATGTAGTCATGTAGCTCTGCAGCGTATTGAGCCAGACCGTGTAAGCAAACAGCGGCCTAGGTATAAAACCCTGCTCTTCGAAAGCGCCCCTGCTATTGATATTTGATATGCACTTAGATATGTCTAGACGAGGGATATTGCAGCAGTGTTTCCGTTCCCCGCTTGATGTCACTGGTACAAAGCGGAACGGACTTGGCGGAGAGTTTCCGGATGACGGCGGTTACCCTTATCGCATCACGTGCTCCTCCACCTTCTTGCCAACTTCATGAACTGCTCCATTTTCCTACTTACTTCCAGACAACGGTCCAATAGATATTCACAAAGCATAAGACTGAGTCCCTATTACTCATACTCATCTTGAGCTTCAGATAGCTTCAACCCACTATGGCTGCGACGAAGATGCAAGGCCGGGGCCCGCCAAAGGGCGGCATAGAGTTATACTCACCAACCTATTTCGGAGCCTGTGCTCTTGGAGGAATCTTATCTTGCGGTCCTACACATGCTTGTGAGTGACGATTTTTTATCTGCGACCGCCCAGTATTTCGTTGTCCCAGTGCTACGCTGATACTCCAGAAGCTGTCACGCCTCTGGATCTTGTGAGTCCGAACCCTAATGTTCAATCGGGTGGCCTTTCACTCTTCGTTTGAGTACCATTAATGAGGCTTTCTATTGCGAAGGTCAAATGCCGCCGCCAGGTCGATCCAAAATCCTACAGTTCCAACCTACAAGCCTGGCGCACTATCTACTCGAAAGAGGGCATCCGTGGTATCTTCTTCGGTTGGTCTCCAACAGCTGTCGGCTACTCGTTCCAAGGTGCCGGTAAATATGGATTCTACGAAGTGTTCAAGTACGTCTATGGGGACCAGATGTTTCCGAATGCAAACAAGACGATAGTCTATTTGGCAGCATCCGCGTCTGCCGAATTCTTAGCCGATATGGCTCTATGTCCCTTTGAGGCCATCAAGGTCAGGATGCAGACAACTTTACCTCCTTTTGCACACTCATTGAGTGAAGGATGGACAAAAGTCACCGCAAAAGAGGGTACAAGCGGTCTTTACAAAGGGCTCCAGCCTCTCTGGGGTCGCCAAATACCGTATACTATGGTCAAGTTTGCAACGTTCGAGACCACAGTGAACTATATATATAAGACCCTCGGAAAGCCGAAAGAGAGCTACAATGGTTTACAGCAGACGGGAGTATCATTCCTTGGAGGTTACATTGCTGGCATTGGCTGCGCTGTCATCAGCCATCCAGCAGATGTCATGGTCAGCAAATTGAATGCCGACAGACAACGTGAGCTTCCTTTCGATTGCATTCCTTCTTCAAGATGGTGACTTATTGCAATGTAGCCGGTGAAAGTGCTGGTAAAGCAATGTCAAGGATCTACAGCAACATCGGATTCAGAGGCCTCTGGAACGGGCTTCCCGTCAGGATTGCCATGATTGGTACCCTAAGTACGACACTCTACCAACCATGGCTGTGATAAGAAAGCTAACATTGACGTTCGATAGCTGCCTTCCAGTGGCTAATTTACGATTCGTTCAAGGTCTCGCTCGGCTTACCAACCACAGGCGGTCACTAGAATGCAATTGGTGTACAAAACAACGTGTTTCTGTTCTTGATGTGGGCAAGGTGTTCTCAGAGCGTTGGTTATGTGTACATAGCAATGAAAGGGTTTATGTTTTCTTCTATGGGATTTAATCCTGACATTCTCATCGTGCAAGGTCTCTATACAACGCTCCTTTGCAACTGGTGGCGCATCATGGAACAACTGCATGGACAATGGCACGACTCGACCTGAAGCAACAAAAACGTTGTTGAGAATTTCTACAGGGCGTCCCCTTCAACTTTTTGAACCCTGCGAGAACAATTTTGACAGCGGCCAACGCGGCTTCGGGCGTTTCACAAGATGAAGATATCCTCGCTATGGTTCGGAACGGCGACGGTCGACGCTCCCTAAATCGGCACGATTTTGGTAAAAAAAGCATATAATGTCTTGGTCTTCTAGGTAAAGGGCGCCACCGAAGAAATATTGAGTTACTGGAGAAGCAATGTGCTGTTGAGTAGCTTACGTTTTGACTGAAAACTTTGGTTGTGGATTGTTCTCACGACTAGCACACACTGAACGGTTTTATGAATCCACAAATCCGCAGTGCAGAAGCTCACGCTGACGATAAGAGGCGGCTGTCACTGCCACTTCTTCTGGAGCTTGCACAGATCATATCCCACTCCTACTCCGTCCGAAAGTTATCATTGCCAAAATCGTGTAATGACAACTGCTAACGTATCTCACAGAAAGTGGAATAGTATTATTTCGTCTGACTTGGGGGCTGTGGCATACTCTAAAAAGGGACTTCACTCAGCCAAAAAACCCCTATACAAATCTCAGAAAGATCCTTTATCAGGAGAACGGACACATTTATTAGAGAAGCCTGTAGGTGATTATATTTAAATGCGGCCCCAACTAAGATACCTGCCCCCATCCATAAAATGGATCCTGTACTCATTCAGCTGACTGTACGCAAGTCTGGACCGGAACAACACACCGAGTCTCCATCATACGCTACCATAACACAATCCTCGAGTTCGATATCCTCGAATACCGTGGAATCCTCCACACCTGGACCGAGCTCTGAGAAGTCCGAATAAACTTCACGACACAAGTCTGGTACCACATCTAGGCAAGCATCGCAGTCCTCGTCGGTGAAGTAGAAGACGTCAAGGCATCGGTACAACCGACGGCTGGCCTCGTCATTGATTTTTCTACTGACGTACAGCATGGCCGTCTCGCCCTGATGCCATTGGAGTCGTTGATACTGGTCTAAGGTAGCGTGTGGGAGGAGCATGTCGTAGATAGCTTCACGTAACCCAATGGGCAAGCGGAAGAAGGGACTCTGGGTTTTGACCGTTTCGAACGACTCCGGGAAGGAAGGAAGCCAGATGGTAATCTAGAGTGTCTTCCGAGGATTGGGAAAAGGAGAAAGGAGTTCGTAGCTCGAATTCTAGATTTCTGCCTTTTGAAAGGATGGAGAATTGGTAGATGTCGAACAGCTCAGGAAGGAAGCTCCACATCTTATTAGGCACGCCATTATCAAAGATTTAGAGACCACGTTGTGTGATGTCTGAGTAGGCAGGCAACCTTAAGAAGTTTAAGTGACAAAGTATCGCTGGCATATTTTGGCGATCATATCGTGCGGCAGCCGAAGTCGTCATTCACGGTGTGAAAGTATATACCAAAGTCTTTGGTCAACCGGCTCTATGAAGTCAAGACTAATGTACAAAGTAAGCACCTCTGTTTGATGCTTTCGTAGGTACTTTTTAGCAAGCCCCGGAAAAGAACGGCCTGTCGTCTCAGCCAGTCGGCGGATTCCGCTTTATCTGATTAAATGTATCTTCAATGCGTGGACTCAAGTCAGTCGTACAAATTTCAAATGATCTATTCTGAATTCTGGGACGAACCTACAATGGATCCATCAGCCGTTGGCGAAGCGTTGCATGAGGAGCAGCAATGTTCCTTCGTCCGAGATTCTAGGTGACCGTCGCCATGCCCATGTAGAAAACGAGGGGAGCAATAATGTTCGACAAAGTGATTCTCGAGACGATCAAGGATTTCGAAGGATCATCCGAAATTTCACCCCTTCGTAAGCATAGATGGCATGCTGAACAGACTGAAACCGGCGCTGATGATGCTAACAGGTGGTTTTCGGTCACAATGAGCACTGGCATCGTCTCAATTTTGCTTCACAGTTTACCCTACAATGCCAAATGGCTGTACTGGATCTCTGTCGTTGTTTTCGTCGTTAACGTAGCTCTCTTCGTCATCTTCACTTGCATATCTGTTATAAGATATACGATGTACCCCGAAATTTGGGGTGCTATGATTCGGCATCCGACGCAGTCTTTATTTCTGGGAACCTTCCCCATGGGGTTTGCAACCATCGTCAACATGGTGGTCTTTGTCTGTGTGCCATCTTGGGGACCGTGGACCACAACCTTGGCGGGGACTATGTGGTGGATTGATGTAGTTGTCTCAACTGCTATATGCTTCTACATGCCGTTTGTAATGTTTGCAAACATATTTCGATCTGAAGCTCTCCTTCCTATATACCTCCTTATCATTGATTTCGGAATTTGACATGTATTCTAATGGCATGCGCCTTCACGCGCAAGCCCCACTGTCTGACCATGACGGCTGCGTGGCTATTACCTATCGTGCCAACTACCGTGGCCGCAGCTTCAGGCGGTATTGTTGCAGAAGTGTTGCCGAACCGTCGAAATGCCCTATGGACCGTTGTCATCAGCTACATCTTGTGGGGCGCTGGTGTGCCTCTTGCTATGGCTACTCTTGTTATCTATTTCGAGCGGTTGACCTTGTACAAATTGCCACCTCGAGCAGTTATCGTATCCTGTTTCCTTCCACTCGGTCTACTCGGTCAAGGTGCCTTCGCCATTATGCAATTGGGCAAGGTGAGTATGCAGCTGCTACCGAGAACAGGGACACTCGCTCCTTTGGCAGGGCAGATTCTATATGTTGTCGGATTTTTCGTCGCTTTGATCATGTAGGGGTTTGGACTTGTATGGTTCTTCTTCGCCATCGCGTCCATTAGCCACTCCAAATTCCCTTTTCAACATGGGGTGGTGGGGTTTTACTTTCCCAATCGGTGTATTCACAGTTGCGACAACCACATTAGGTAAAGAGATGCCCTCAAGATTCTTTGATATTCTCGGAACGGTACGTGGGCAGCAGGGCTTGCAGCGAAGCAACCGTGTTCCCAAAGCTAATGCCTCGATTTACTAGGTTTTTCCAATTTGTGTGCTCGTTCTATGGTCCGTTGTAACCCTTGGTACCCTCAAAAAGTCGTTGAGTGGAGAGTTGTTCTTTGCACCATGTCTGCAGGATATCAGAAAGAAGGAGCAGGAAGTGTTACAGAAAGAAGATAAGCGTGTCTGATAGATAGCATTATCAATGGCAGCTATGTACATATGGGCTATCTCTACCACTATTCTTACATGAAGTATTATTTTGATACAAGTTATTCCGTACCGAAGCACAGATAACCCGAACGTCTAGAGTATGAGCATTGATCTGTACTAATCGTTACGTGTCATACTCGTATGCACGGGGTTCCCGCGCAAACGGGGTTTCCGCGCACGCTAACTAAAACTATTTATATTACCTAGTGCCTTTTTTAGCACGCTAAACCCGATACTATCTGTTGCTAACATTTCTAGGTTAGAGTGCGCGGAAACCCCGTGCATACGAGTAATGGGAGAGGGAAATATACCACTCAATCTACGGCACGTTTTCCTCCCTCGATTCCTGTGATTTAACAACTTCCAATTTCTAGTGATTTATATCAACATTCTTGATGGATCATATACTGCTAAACCCTAACCCTGAAAATACTGACGCTCGGTGTTTCGGTCGGAAAAGTACCGAGTACAGACAAGGATGACTGTGCATAACTGCCGGCCGCTTCATCGTACATCTTCTTGCGCTGGTCTAAGATGTCAGGCTCGTCGCCTGGGGCTCATCACATCGGCGAAGCTAACGCTTCTTCCTCTGGACAATACCACCTTGCTAAAAACGACGAGGATGGCGACGACGCAGCTGGGCATCAGAACCTCGATAGTACGTTACTAGACGATGATCCTCTGGGGGATCTCTCGCAGGCGCAGTTGGTCCTTCCAGAGCTCTCCGCGCTTTGCCCAACACTTACAGAGTCTAGGATAAGCTTCAAAAGAAAACGTAAACTTACATCCGGCTTGTCTTTACCAAAAATCCTGTCTCGGAACTCCCCTGTTGGGACGCAGAACTACCCCAGCTTGCCGCTTCCCACTGCACGAAGCCGCAGACTGCGTGAGCAGTCCTCGAACAACAATTCAGACATTTCTTTGCCGAGGGGCAATGGCTTTGCAGCCGAAGGAACTCCGTTGAACGACGCCAAAGATGGCGGTCAGCTGGACTGGTATCTGGAGGGACCCGGCCGTAGAGTTGGCTATGATGATCTTACCGCTATCGACTGGATCTTCGAGTACACGAAAGAACGTCAGCGTCTACGCCTACTATATTCTCGCGCTACAAGTATTTTCGGCACCGCTCAGCAGATGCTCGATGCTAGTCAAGTTTGGCTTGTACTGATAGCTGCCGGCTTAGCCTCTGGCGTGCTTGCTGCTAGTATTAATGTAGCGAGCGACTGGCTTGGTGACTTGAAGACAGGATACTGCAGGAGTGGGGCAGGAGGTGGACGATTCTACTTGAACAAGTATTTCTGTTGTTGGGGCCATGAAGAATGGGCCCAATGCCAGGGCTGGACATCGTGGAGCAATGCTCTTCACGTAGGCTCCACAGCAGGACAATATATTGTAGAGTATATTTTCTTCGTTCTATATTCGGTCCTCTTCGCAATTTGCGCTTCGGTCCTCGTCAGAAACTACGCGATATACGCCAGGCACAGTGGGATCCCAGAGATTAAGACAATTCTAGGTGGTTTCATCATTCGCCGATTCATGGGCTTCTGGACCTTGGCGATTAAATCTCTAGGTCTATGTCTTGCAGTAGCGTCAGGTCTTTGGCTCGGGAAAGAAGGCCCACTGGTCCACGTGGCTTGCTGCTGTGCAAACCTCTTGATGAAGCTATCACCTAGCTTAAACGGCAACGAAGCTCGAAAGCGTGAGGTCCTCTCCGCAGCCGCGGCGGCTGGCATTTCAGTGGCTTTTGGGTCACCGATTGGGGGCGTCTTGTTCAGCCTTGAGCAGTTGTCATACTATTTCCCTGATAAAACAATGTGGCAGAGCTTTGTGTGTGCCATGGTAGCTGCTGTGACACTACAAAGTTTCGACCCATTTCGTACTGGAAAGCTTGTCTTATACCAGGTCAAGTACAGTAGTGGCTGGCATGGTTTCGAGATGGTTCCTTTTGCGTTCCTCGGTATTGTTGGAGGTCTCTATGGTGGGCTCTTCATCAAACTGAACATGAAGGTAGCACGGTGGCGAAAGGCTTCTGGCTGGGCAGAGACCCCTATTCTGGAGGTTCTAGCCATAGCTGTCTGCACTGCAATCATCAACTTCCCAAATAAATTCATGAGAGCACAGTCTTCTGAGCTAGTGTACATGCTCTTCGCAGAGTGTGCGGCCGTTACGGATGACCAATTCGGCATCTGTAAGACTGGAGCTGCATCGGCTGGAGTCATCGCGCTTCTCCTTGAAGCGGCCGCGATGGGTTTCGTTCTCGCCTGCGTCACGTTTGGTCTTCAAATACCAGCTGGTATTATACTTCCATCAATGGCTATTGGAGCTCTTTATGGCAGAGCTTTAGGCATCATTGTGGAGATTTGGCAGGGAAACCATCCGAAGGCTATCATTTTCGCAGCTTGCGAACCGGACATACCATGCATAACACCTGGCACTTATGCTATCATCGGGGCAGCATCTGCTCTCGGAGGAGTGACCAGAATGACTGTATCCATCGTCGTTATCATGTTCGAGCTCACAGGTGCCCTGACCTACGTGTTACCGATTATGATCGCCGTCATGATCAGCAAGTGGGTAGGAGATGCCTTTGGAAAACGTGGAATATACGAATCCTGGATTCACTTCAATGAGTATCCTTTCTTGGACAACAAAGACGACTCTCCAGTCCCAGACGTTCCTGTCTCACAGATCATGACTCAGCTAGAGGATCTTGCGGTTCTCACCGCCACAGGGCACACACTCCAGTCTCTGCATGATGTGCTGATCGCTCAGCCTTACAGGGGCTTTCCGGTTGTAACGGATGCTACGCACAATATCCTCCTCGGCTACATCTCGCGCACAGAGTTGATGTTCGCTCTTAAAAGTGCAGCTGCTGAGCCTAGAAACCTACCGCCATTGACGGAAGTTTACTTCTCCCACCAGTCTGCCGCTGACCCACAGACGACCTTAGATCTTCGGCCCTGGATGGATCAGACTCCAATCACATTAAATGGGAAAAGCAGTCTGCAATTGACAGTCAGCATGTTTCAGAAACTCGGTCTTCGTTATGTCCTTTTCTGCGACAGAGGGGCTCTTCAAGGTCTCCTAACCAAGAAAGATGTGTGGTACGTTTTGAACAGCGCAGAGGATGGACACTCGAAGATGGGTGCTGGCGTTCTGAGGGAAGAGCAAAGAGGTGAGGCAAGGGGCCTACTCAATACGGACGATGACCATCACAGTTTTGCCAGTCCAGTGGATGAACGATGATCAGGCCCAGTATAGCGATCTCGCTAGAAATTGAACCCATGACACCCACAAATGGCGATCATTGGCATTGCACAGCGCTTTTGCGTCTAGCAAGTTTACAGTGGGGATCAGGTTATGCGGGATAAATACCATCTCAGTCGGGCCGTACTGCGCGCAATATACCTTCGGGCACGCTACCAGCAGTCCCACGCTCGAGCCTTGGCCATGGCTTCCTTTCCCTCCTGCTCGAAGATTTTCTCGGGACGCCCAGTGTGGCTGCTCCTTAAGACTGCCTGATAATTGAAGGGCCCGTTCGTTATAAATAATTCGGCCGAGAAATAAGTGTATGGAATTTGCGAAATGGAATGAATGGCGGTGTCCTCGCTGTAGCTGTGGTCTGCAACGCTTACTTGTATTAGCTAAATCTGCAAGAGGGAGACTGAAAAATTAGTAGTAGACTAAAATCAAAGGATGATAAGCCTCACCAGCCAGATGAGAGGGGAACAGTATTACCAAGAGGAGGGAATCCAGGTCGCTATCGCGGCATCTCCAATTGACGTGGACCCATGTAAGATTCAGAATTTATGGATATCTTCAGAACCTCGTCCCATTAACATTCTGTACACCCTTCCCTAACTGACTCGCGATAACCGTCGCCTCCCTCACGGCCCTCGCCATCGTTCCCCTCGCGTTCCCTTCCTCCAGCACCATCAACCCCCCCATTGTACACCCACCGGGCGTACCGACCTTTTCCCTCACTAATGCTGGATGCTCCCCATTTAGCACTAACGCTGACGTCCCCCTCATTGTCTGCGCAGCCATGTACTGCGCATCCGCCCTCGGCAAACCCATCGCCACCGCCCCATCCGTTATTGCTTCTAGTATCAGCGCGAAGAACGCAGGGCCGGAGCCGCAGAGCGCAGTGCTGGCGTCGAATACTGACGGCGGGAGATGCACGACGCGGCCTATGCGTGTGAAGATCCAGGTTATGAGGGCGGCTTGAGAGTCAGGGAGGGGTGGAGTGGAAGTGCCGATGACGGTCATTGATTCGCGCACCAGGGAGGCGGTGTTGGGCAAAACGCGGACAACTCTACAACGGCTTTCGGGGTCGGTGTCTTTGTTGCTAACGGTGCCGTAGAGAATTTCTTCGATTTGGGAGATAGGAACGCCGGCGAGGATGCTCATGAGGAGTTTCCCCTTTAGGGCCTCCCGTATACCGCTTGCCTGGAGGATATCATTGAGATGTGCAGGTTTGCAGCCTAGGAGGACCACGTCCGCTTCTTTGACGCCTCGGAGGTTCTCATCCTGAAGGATTGTAACAGGGTGAGGGGAGGGAAAAGTTTCTTTGAGTTGTTTGGCTGTAGCGGGACGGCGCACGCAGGCTATGAATTGGGTAAGAGTCTGAGGAGGAGGGTCTGCCGAGGGGGTTACAGCGGTGTCGGAACGGGAGGGAGATTCGGAATGAGGGTCACTGGGGGAGGAAAGGGAGCTTAGGATCCCCGAGAGGATACTGGTGCCGAGCTCACCTTGAGGCTATTAGTTGTGATTGTTAAAGGGAGACGTGCGCAATTTTTGCTTTAGTAGGGACTCACCGCATCCGAGAATTGTCAATGTCAAGCCATTGTCTTCGCGTTTCGAAGTATGACCTACTTTGCCAAGCAATCAATTATCTATGTGTTGAAAGCCATCAACGTGAGCTTTACCTGAAGACATTTTTAACTCAATGTTGGTGCGCGTTGTGCTTGTGAAGCAATGGAGTGGGGGGGGTTGAGGGGGAAGGGGGGGGGGGTATCCGCCAAATCTGGGGAAATTTCCTTTCCCGCCTGAGTGCGGAATCTGACCGCCTTCTCTATCCCAACCTTGAGCAGCGGTCTCACCTTTTCATAACTTCAAGTACCCAGGATACCAAGATTATCCAAAACAAATCTTGGTATAAAGTACTATGGCAGACCCTTTTGAAGTTCGGATGCGTTTCACCTCGCAGCTGCAGCACCTGAATGCATCGGTCAATTCCTCACAAAAAGCTGCACTTTATGCCATGAAATACAGAGATATGGATGAGGATCTGCACTCATGTATTCTTGAACAGCTTGAACGAGTATGTGCGTTGCTTAGACTTGGCAAAGCGCTATAGTAAAGCTGACACTCCGCTGTAGAATTCAATGAACAATAGAGCGAACATCATGTACTTCATAGAACATCTCTGCGATATGGCGCAGCGTGAGAATCACATGAGGTTCATTCAGATGATCCAGATAGACATATTGAGTATAGTCGATGCCGTGGCGCCCAACGATGGGTCAGGAGCTGCAAACGTAAAGGTTGTAAGGAGGGTAAGCCAGTATAAGAGACATCCTACATGCCGTCGTTGCTTACTCTGTTTTCTAGGTTCTCAATGGTTTGCAACAAAAGTCAATTCTGGCTCCAGAAAACGTCCTAGAGATCGAAGCCTGTCTAAAGGAACGGGATACCCTTCCTGCACACCCTGCCCTCTCTCCTGTAGAAGCAAATGGCCAGCAAGGACAAACCCCTAGCCAAACAGCGCCAAAAGTAAATGGCGTGGCAAGACTTGACAAGCGGCAGATAGAGCAGAGAATAGAAGAGGATCGGGAGAGACACAAGCGGCTAAGAGAAAGCATTTGGGCTGTTGGCGATGAAGATGACGAGGAATTTGAGCGCTTGTGGGATGAGGCCAGCGATATTGGGGAGGATGATTATATTGCGGCTGAGGAAGATGCTATGGAAAGAAGACAGGCTGTTAAGGTGGAGTGATTGTTCAATACTTTAAATGATACCTGGAGCATCATCTTGGAGTTTTCTGGGACCTATGACCGAGAGCCATCAGTACGTTTAGCTGCGAAGCTAACATTTCTGATGTGTATGTCCGTCCAAATGTGTTATGATTCACCCTTAGACCGACTGATGCCCACATAGCACGAAAACAACAAGCTCACCCTCTGCCAACTTCACGCTCCTTTAATAACCTTCAACCTATCGACCGTTCGGCACTTCTAAATCGATAACTGGTTTTAACCAACTACTTACATATTATTTTACAACCGACTTCTTGATCTTTCAATGTCGACGAGCTCCAACATGCATCGCTCTCAATCTTCCCCCGACATGGCGACACCGGAGACAGTAGATGTCGATAGGGAGCTACAACATGCTCATCATTCACAAGCTTGTCGACTTCTTAGCTCTCACTGCGATCAAGATCCGGGCCTAACATTCTTCCATCGCCTAACAACCCACAATCACGGCATCTCTGACCTGATTGACCATCCAACCAGCACCTCAACCATGGCCGAACAAACGCCAAAGGAAGCTCCGGCTCCATCAATGGAAGCCGAATCATCATCAGCTCCTGCTCCAGCTACGCAGGAACTAGACGCCAGCACCATCGAGGAGACCAAGGCCGAACTCGTCAGATCGCAAGGCGAAAGCCTACAACAGCACCATCAAGCCCGCGATGTAATCGGGACGATCAGATCGATAAGCAGCAATGTCCCTCAAAACTTCGCTCCGATGGTCAACGCGGCGGCGGCCCCAACGCTGAATGCCCAGGAGGCCCAAATGAAGGCCGCTGAGGATGACCTGGTTCAGCTTATGCTGAGGACGAGGGAGATGGCGGGTAGAGGTAAGTGACTGCTCGAGCGAATGCATGAATAAATGGAGCTAATTTTTAAGCAGTGAAAGGGGTCAAGCAGGCGGCGAAGACCGACGCTGGGAGTGCTACGGGTGCAGATGAAGCGGAGGGGTCAGGGGGGACGCAGAACTCTGAGAGTTAAGGATATGGATGGAGAATGACGGCGAGATTCTGAGACTGTACGATATGGATGGAGGAAGACAGCGCGTTTCTTAATCTGGAGTTTGAGGGGTTTTTACCATTGAAAACGTTGCTGGTTATGCACAACATGCAATGCCGTACCAGAATTGTACACGATCCCACTTTAACCCGTA
>JAABUY010001153.1_pt1 | contig 37505 bp, 50 predicted proteins | sample 5560271 | NCBI WGS metagenome assembly JAABUY01 (sample SAMN10711886, study PRJNA513374) | rock metagenome | isolation source: Antarctica rocks | place: Antarctica: Victoria Land, University Valley
AAGGAAAAGACGTTTCAGCAAGGGCTTTTCGTGGGACATGGACATAGCAATAGTTTTGACAGGATGATAGCGCTAGAGCCCTTTAGGCGTAGTGCCTCCGGGCGGAATAAATTACCTACCTACCTATGAATATTCGGTTTCCTTTCTGATATCTACAAATGCATATAATTTCATCTACAAGTAAAACCCCCAACCCCACAGAACCGAAACGCCCAGCATCTCCCAAAATGAAATCCGGCCTCTCCTCCCTTTTGCACTTCCTGAAGAGGGTGTCCGGACCGCACCTGTGCTCGTGGGAGTCCCAACGCTGCTTCCCTCAACAACCAACGTCGTGCCGGCAACAGAGACGGCAGACGAGTTGGTGGCCGTGGAGCTTTGCCCGCCAGCTGTTTGGACGGAGGTAGATACGCTTGCAGGAGAGCCAATGGTGCTGCTCCCGATAATCAAAGTGCCACTAGCGCCGAGGGAGACAGGGGTTCCCGAGATCGTGACTGCTGATCCGCCTGGCCTGAGGGTTGTTCCCGCTATTGCCATTGCTGTGGGGTTCGCGGTAAAAGTTTGATCGCCTACAGTGTAGACTGCAGCTACGCTGCCGCTCGCGCCCGTAGGGATACTTATGCTGCTGCTGCCAATCACCAAGGTCCCACTTGCTTGGAGTGAAATGACAGTTCCCGAAAGGTTGATAGCTGGTCCACCAGGGCTCAGAGTCATCCCTGCCACTGGAATTGCGGTGGGGTTTGCGGTAAAGGTTTGGCCGCCTACCAAGTAGATTGCTGCTTGAGGTTGAGAGGCAGGTGCGGTAAGAGGGATGCGCGACGGGCCGATCACGAGGACGCCCGAGGGTGCGAGCGAGACGGGAGTTCCTGATATTACAACGGCCGGTCCGCCGGCCGTAATGGTTGTGCCGGCGAGAGTGATGGCTGCAGCGGAGGGAGGAGCCGCGAAGGTGATGCCTTGGACGGAGAATTCTAGAGGAGAAGGAGGAGAAGGAGCTTGTGGTAGGGAGAGGGCGATGCTTGAAGTGCCAACCACTAGGGTACCGGAGCGGGCCAGAGACACAGGTGTGCCTCCCACTGTGATAGCTGGGTCCCCGGGAGCGGGTGTAGAGCCCCCAACTACAATCTTGCCGGGATCGATGGGCACTGCATTTCCCACCGCAGCTGCCAAAGTAGCGGCGCCAGGAACCGACGCAACTGTTATGCCTGCAGTGGGATCAGGTGAAACCACTTGTCCATCAACTGTCGCAGGATCTCCGTTTACCAAGATCACATTCCCACCAACAGGGACAATAGAGGGGTCCAACACAGTTATTGTGTGTCCAACGGCAGGCGAAATGATTGCGTTAGTTGGCCCAGGGGATGACAGTGGGATCGTAGTCTTTGATGTTCTTTGCCCTGGCACTCCAAACCCGAATGCACTGAAAATTATTCCTCCCAGATCTGGGATGTTGGGGTGACTGTCAGCTGGTGCCTTGACAGCTGTCTCAGGAGCGGCTCCGTTAGGATTTGATGAGTCGACTGAGCCAGGCCCAGGTGCGTTTCCTGAAACGGGTGGATGTCCTGGACCGGTTGGATTCCCTGAACCAGGTGGGTTTCCGGAACCGGGCGAATTACCCGACCCAGGTTGACTTCCCGGCCCAGGTGGATTTCCCGAACCGGGAGGGTTTCCTGAACCAGGTGGACTTCCTGGGCCGGGTGGATTTCCTGAAACAGGCGAGTTTCCAGAATCAGGAGACTTGCCTGGACCGGGCTGGTGAGGGTCGACTTGAGAAGGCCTCTGTGGGTCTTGCGAGGATGGTTGCTTTGGGTCGTGCGGAGTGGGTTGTGGCTGACCCTCTAGAACTGTTGGCTGCGGGACAGGTGGCGCAGACTGCGTTACGGGCGGCTGACCTGGTGATCCGACGGCTCCGGCTTGAGGAGAATTCTGCGGATGCTGAGGATCAGGGCTCGATGGTGGAGTGGTGTCGGCTCGTGGCGGTCCGTTTGCCCCGGTGACGGCTGGATCCATGCTGTTGGCTGGAACCAAGGCACGCGGGGGATCGAAGATGCCGTAGGAGAGCGGAGCACCGTAGTAGTTTCTTCCCGGCTCGTTCGCGCCACCAAATGCCGAGCATGAGGTCCACTCCGGGGCCAAGGATAAGAGTTCTGTCGGAGGGATTACGACTGGATAGAAGGGGGGTCCGATCGTCCGCACGCGAGTGGTGTACGGACTGTGCGGAAACCCATAATTGAGTTCTACAGTCTCGAACTCGTCGGACAAGGCCCAGGTCGGACTTGCGAGATCTGCAAAGGTAAGGGCCTTGGTTGTCCTAGACGCAGCCAGGTCACCTTCCCAGATCTGTCCAAGTGTGTGTGAGTATGAGGCTGTGAAGATTTGCCTTACGGGGATGACGGGATTGGTGAAATTAGGACCAACTGGCCCGCAGAAATCCGTGACGCTTACGGCCCCCTTAATGCTTATGTAAACTGATCCCGATGTGCTACAATATTGAACGTTATTCGCCTTGATCTTGAGTGGCTTTGGGGGATCGAACATACTACGTATATCCACTGACGACGGCAGTCACTGGTGGCTTGTTTGGTGACGGAGCTGCCTGTTTCCCAGCGGCAGACGCATTGAACCCAGGCTTCATTCGAGTTGCGTTTGACGCATTATAGACCGAGCCAACAACTCCCGACTCATCAGGAAAGTAGAAGATTTGGAGTTGAGGAACATGGAGGTTGCACCATCCGCAGCAATCCCAGTCTCGACCAGCTCCGATGTGGTGATGAATTCCAGCAGGGTAAAGATTTTCATCGAATTCCGACGCATTTGCTGGGCATCCGGCCAAGGGCGTGGGCTTGGGTGGTATTAGCGATCCGCCTGACATCGTATACCCTGCTATCGAGAAGTCCTCTGACCGGATGGATGAGTAGTATGCTGAATTGAAATATGTTTCGCCGGGGCTAACGGTATAACTCGCAGTCGCACCACTTTGACCGGCGCCTCGATAACTGCGGTCCACAAAGGTGGCGCATTGCGGGCTACGACCGAATCTTGTCAACCATTGATCCCGGTCGATGTATGGGCCCCCTGATTGCATTTCCAACGCTGCCTGTTGCGCTTTGAGGTAATCCGAACAGGCCACTGTAGTGGTGGATACAGTGCTTGTGAGGTTGAGCGTAGCCTCGATTGTTCCAGTCTGACAGATCGCGCCAAAGACATCACACCCACCAATCATCGAAGACTCGTGATCAAAGATAAATGGGGGATACGCAGTCGCAAATGTGGCATCTGATGGGATGGTAGTAGTGGCACTTGCCCTACTTGCATTGTTCTTTGATGCCTGGTCACTGCTCCATAGCGAGATGTAGACTGGACAAGGAACAGGAACAAGCTTCCCAGAATCATCCGTAACGGTGATTCTGCCAGTCTGCGTGGTAGGGCCTCTTACATCGCATCCTGACACAGATGTCTGACAAATAGCACCAACACAGGTTGATGTTGGGGATGTCACGGCAGGTGCCTGTGTCAAAGGGTGCGTAGACGCATTTGTCGAAGTCGAGGAAAGCGTTGAAGAATTAGCGGTTGAGTTCCCTACTTCACCACGAGTATTAGAACCAGCCAACATCCACCAAAATAGGCCAGAGTTAGACAGGAGATGATTCCACGAAGTTTCAGGAGAAGTCTGAAAGCATACCCCAAAAATGCTGAGCGGAGACACAAAGAGAGAAGGAAGCTAGAATGATGAGAGAACATATGCCGTATAGATCACACCTGATGCGATCCATTGCTTCATGTCAAACACGGGTATTATTCAGAAGACAGCAGAGCATAGAAGGAAAGAAAAATGGGAAGACAACACGCGCGAAATGGAAGGGATTCCACTCCTTCCAACGGTGCTCAACTGTGCCACTGAAGAACTGATTTCATCTAGATTCAGGAGCTCTGCATGACAAGCTCCTAGGCACCTAAATATGGTCCGTGTAGGTTGGCTGTTGGCGGACCGTCTTACACGGGATATAAGTGTGTGAAGGACGAATCAAATCTTGCCTGTAGGCGCATTGCGCGAGGTCGCAGCGACACCATCCGCTTTAGTATATAGTCTGGAATCCTTCGCGCTGTCTAGTGTTTGAGAGTGTACCTTATGCGATGAAACTTAAAAGAGACCAATATATATTAGAGTAAAAGACTACAGGTACGCTGGTCCATGCAACTGCATAAGAGAACTCGGATAGTCGACTGTCCACACTGCCCTCCTCGCTGCCTTGTGGTTGCCCATGTCGCTGCCCTTGCCATCAGGTCTTACTAATCGAAATGGTACAGGAAGCTTGGCGAGGGCAGACATCATGATTTTAGGTGAACGGTGAGGATGTGGGCGACAATATTAATGTGGGCAATAATGTGGGCAACGGCGACAGCGACAGCGACAGTGATATGTGGGCAACATCAAGGGGCCCGGGATATAAATTGTTCTCCCGACTGTTTATTTGGTGGTGACTGAGGTAAAGTATCCGGAGTCTTTTGTGCAGTCGCACGGACCAGCGTAGTCTTTACCCTATGTATTATTGCTTCAACAATTCCTAGCATCAACTGTTTGCTGGCAACTTCCTATTCCATGATAGAAGTGTGCTGCTAGTGTAAAGGAAAGGGCTGTTGCCAGCGTTTCCGAATGGTATGCAAACGACGTAAGGTTGTTAGAGTAGTAGGGGTCGTTTACGTTGATGCTGTTATAGAGTGGATCAAGGCCTTTGGATATGACAAAATGGATACTGAGTGTTTGTACGATTCATGTGGGGAATGCTGACGGGCTTGATGTGCACGATATGACTGAACTGAACGAGTAGAACTGAGCGCGCTGTCTGGACTGATTATACTTGATGGAGAGAGCAATTTGTATATATTCACAAGGAACTAAACCACGAAGCAGCTCGCCAGCGACATGAACTGACTGCTTTGATAACTCGACAGGTGTGTGTGTGTATCCTCCATCCTCCGCGTGGATAGTGCCGGAGGTGGTGTGAAGTCTGACGGTTCAATCTAGCTGCCCAGGCCATAAAGACAGGCCAGTTGACTACGTACGGAGCTGGACGTCATTCGTGTGTGGATCAATTCGAATGGTCAGCGGTGACACCCGTCTTCAACGTCGTCGATGATGAATTGCAAGTTCTGCGGAATCTAAGCTGGCTGGTTGGGACTGAGATCAATGACGATAACCTGTGCGACGTGGTCAATATCTGTGGCCAAGAAGGGTCCGCGTCACCAAGATTCATCACAGAAACCCTCGACTCAAGAATACTACAACCGCACACAAAGCGATGTATTTAACCGAAAGAATGTTTTCAATGAGAGAAGGAAAGAGCCTCGAAAGTCGGAGATGTGTGAACAAACAATCAAACCATTGCGGAAAAGATATTAGGAGCTGCAAAATAAACACCAGCGACACAGTAGCAAAGATACAAGTACCTGACTCGGTAGATACGGTAGGTAGTCTCGAGATGCAATTACTGGGCTGCTTTGGGGCATGATGATGCTCGGTCTGTATAAGGTAATCTGTACCTAAGGGAGTGCGCCGAGCGAAGGTTGTTGATGGGTGAGAGGTCAGAGAGGTGGCGTTAGCGGTGCCAAGACATCCACCGACCCGCGCGTGTGAGGCCTTGAAAGGCCTAGCGTTGTTTTGCTTCCACCTCATTGATACATAGAATTCCGAAGTATTGGCATCACAACACATACAAAGCATCGTTGATCGACAATGGTAACGCGTAAAACTCAAGCCGCGGCAGTCTTATTTCGTCATCACTAGCAACGTCGCACCAGGTCGATTTACAGCCCTTCGCAACCCTTACCCAGCATACATACCTTGCGCGCGAACACGACACAGCAACACCATGGCTCCGACACGAACACCCGGTCGCAAGACCAGAGAGATGGACTACTCCAACGTTGGAAAGCAAGGAAGGTAGGAGATGGGGCGAGCTGAAGAGCGCGTAACAGTTCTCCATTGAGAATCAACAGTAACGTGTGCTAGGAAAACCGGCATCACAGTGAAGGATACCGGGGTCAGGGATGAAGATGGGTTGGAACTGGTAGACGGACTCTTTTCATCACCGGAGAAGTCGTTGCGGAGGCTCAATGGTGTTACAAACAACACTACTATTTCATCGGAGGAGGATATGGAACTGGTCGACAGTACGTTGAACTATAATGCTGCGGTTTCCGTGATATAAGGCCTCGTGTGAGGCGACAGGAGTCTTCCGAGATACTAACCATCTCGATGAACCTATAGGTACTGTCCCGGAGCATACAGACATTCTGACTGAGCGTCAGAGTGGTCGACCAATGCTATCACTGCCTCGTTCGCGTTCACCCATCAAGACCTCTCTCAATTCCGCGGCGCGCAGGTCCGTGGGCCCAATATCCTCACCATCACGGCCAGTCCATCACACACCAATCCGAGCCACGTCACACCCAGCTGTCAACAGAAGATTGGACTTTTCCACTGAGGAAGTACGCCCTAGTATTGAACGGTCACCGCAAAAGGGGCGAGAGCTTGGGGCTGCGAGGAAGGCTCAGTTGACTGCATTGAGTAGTGGTCTGTATAGCGGTTCTCAGCCATCGTCTGGAAGGATCAAGAAAAGACCCTTCAGTCTGCGCGGCGACGAGGGCGACGAGTCCGCTTCGCTCAACGAAGGTGGAACGCATCAGACAAATGGGACTACCGAGTTGGACTATACAGTTGGCTCCGGTGAGGATTCGATGCAGATTATACAGGACGATGATGCAGAGGAAACTCTTCCAGAACCCCCAGAACCACCTGAGGAGAAATTGGAAGACGAGGAACCTACACCCATGCCACCTCCGAAGCGAAAGGGCGGACGTCCGCGGAAGCTTGTATCTACCGAATTACAGGAGGCACAGGCTCGTCCAACTGCGGCACGGCAGGGCGATGGACGAGTGCCGGGATCAGCGTCTGTTGATATCGACGCCTCGCAAGTCTCCATCACCGCCACCAAACTAGGACGAGGACGACCGCCAAAGAAATTAAACGCCCCTGTACTACAACAAAGAAACGGCGATGCCAGTGAGGACAACGAGCGGCCAGCGAAGCGCGTGAAGAACACTTCTACCAGTGAAACACCGCGCGCTGGCAGACCACCAAAGAGGACCAAACCGCCACCTTCCCAGCGCGATCCGAACGCCAAGGTGACGTCTGTCAAGAAAGCCAAAGCAGTCCAAGCTGCATCCGTAGAGCCCGAACCCGCACCAAGAAACAACGGCCGACCAAAGCCTCGAAGTCTTCAAATCATCCGCAGTGGGACCCCCGCCGACGACAGCGGTTCGCGAACGACGCGCTCCGGCAGGACATCAGTGAAACCTTTGGCTTACTGGCGGAACGAGCGCATCGTATACGGTGAAGACGATGCCGGCACCAAGGAACGCTACTTGCTACCGACGATCAAGGAGGTGATCCGGACGGAGGACGTGGAGCCACCGCGGCCGAGAAAGGCGACGAAGGGACGGTCAAAAGCGGCCGGCAGGAAGCGAGCGCTCGAGGATGTCGAAGAAGAGGACGAAGACTTGGAGCCGTGGGAGATGGAGGAAGGGATTATGCGGGGAGTAGTGAGGTCGTGGAACTCGGGGCAGGGGCCGGACAACGAAGACGAGGATGAAAACGGTGCGTAGAGTTCAGCGAACATCGTTGTTTCCTCTTCCCTCTACCTCACATCAAAGCGCACGACTGACCCCCACAGTAGCGGAAATCGCCTACGCCCACGCTGCCATCCAAACGCGCGAAGTGCACAACAGCACCTTCCGCTACGCCAAGACACTCACTTTGCCGTTCTTCGGCTCGGGCATGGTCGATCTACCGCCACAGGGGCAGAAGAAGAAGAAGAACTCGCGCAAGATGCAGATGGTTTTCTTCGTCTTTTACGGCCGGGTCGTGGTCGAGGTTGCGGGGAACGTGTTCAGTATCGGGAAGGGGGGCATGTGGCAGGTGCCGAGAGGTTGGTGTCTTCCTCCCCTTCGTTATTGCCCTGTCTCGTTCTGAGGCTGTCAACACTGGAACTTGGGGGTGTAACTGGATCGAGGATTCGACGCGGAAGCGGTGATTTGGTACTAACGTCTCTCTCGTCGCGTGTACGGCAGGAAACCTCTACAGCATCACCAACCAATCGGACCAGCCCGCCCGCATCTTCTTCGCCCAGGGCTGCGAAATTCTCTCCGACTTGTCCTCTACCGACGCCGGCCCTTCCCAGGAATAAGACCGGTACGAGGCGTAAGGCGTAGCGTGCGGAGCAGAGGGGGGTAGAGCCTCACGGAGGTCAGCCAGGCCTCGATTTCCCAAATACTCTGTACTTTTCACAGCGCCGCTGCCTGAAATTCGTTTCAACTTCAGTCACAGACTAGTGTGTGTAGTTTACGTTCCTTTTCCCATCGTCATCGTTGAAGCCAGCCTCTCGCTTTGGCATTACCCTTACTCTTCTTCCCTTCCATCCCCTCGTTCACCCATACGACGGAAACAACAGACCGAACCTTTTGGCTAGCACGCAAACAAGCAAGCAAGCAAATGAAAACGCAACCGTGTCGTCATCCCCTCACGCGTGCCTCTGACACAGTCTGACACAGCCGTGATGCTTCCCACCAGCCCCGTCATCCAGAACCCAACCGAACTCGAACCCAAGAAGAAGACCAACCCCCTCTCCTCCCCTCTTCTCTCCTTCTCACCGCCCTAGGGCCTCACTCCCAGCTCCCTGATGCGAGACGCGACCGACGGCCTTGACACGCGCTCGGAGCGGAGGCGACACCGATCGGATCACGCCCTACTCTCTGGCGGGGCCTTGTCTTTGTGGGTGTCGGCGTTGGGTGGGGTGCGCTTGAGATGCTTCGGTACGGGAAAGGAAGATGCGGGGGCGTGCGCGTCAAGAGCCCGCGCGCCCCGCCTGCCCGCCTGTCCCATTGAGACTTGACGGTTGGGGAGAGTGGGGGTAGGGAAGGTTGGTTGGGCGAGACAGGGGAATCTGGGGTTTTCTGGTCCGCGGTGCTGTGGGTCCCAAGAGAAAAGAAGAGTGATGTGGTGGGGGTCGGAAGGCGGGGATGTTGTGGATGGGGGCGAGTTGAGTGGGATGGAATGGAATGAGGGAGTGAGGGAGGTGGGGTGAGGAGGTGCTGCGTTAGGGGTCGATGAAGGCTTGTGGAAGGTGCCAAATGTGGGAATCGAGGGGCTGGGGGTTCCGGTTCGCGTCCGTTCGACCTGGTTACTCTTGCTCTTGCTCTATTACGTTCACGATCAGGCGTGGATTATGGGTGGCTTCGTAGGGGAGTACACGCCAGCCAAGGGACGGTAGAGGTATTTGTAGTTAACTTCAAATGCCAGTAGGCAAGTCAGCCAGCTAGGTGGTATATGCATGCACGGGTATCTCTCTATCTTTCCACCGTACACCTCATCCTCCCTCCCCCACTTCCTTCACCCCCCTTCAGATCTCCTCCATATCCCCGTCCCCCTCATCATCCAACCCCTCATCCGCCTCCAGATCCAGAACCCCCCAATCCCCCACCTCGACCCTCTCCGGCCTGACAAAAACCCCGTGCCCAGCCTTACATTCAAAGTACCTCTCTCCGTTCAACGTGCCGTCGTTGGGGCCTTGGGGCTCGTCGAGGGCGATGCCGATCCAGGGGATTTGGGTTTGCGGTGGTTTGGGAGCGGAGTCAGGGTCGGTGTCGGGGGTGGAAGAAGACGGGGTTTGGGGTTGGGTTCGGGAGGGGAGGGGCCCAATGTAAAGGATTGTGCCGCGGCGGGATGTATCCTTTTCGGCGGGGTGAGAGGAGGGTATGGAGGTGGGAGGCGGGGGTGGGAGGAGGATGCAGCGTTTATGAAGGGCGATGCCTGGTTGGTGGTGGTGGTTAGAAGTGTGTTTTTGATCGACAATGTACTTCTGGAGCTGGCTTTGCTTCGAATTCTGCAGATGCGAGAGGTGTGAAGGGAGTAGGAGGAATGGTTGGTTGAGGTAGCTCGTACGATAGACGACGAAGCATGCAGACACCCGAGGGTGCAAAGGTAGCGAAACACTATGGGAATGGTAATTGGAACGAAAGGGAGATAGTAACTGACCTCTCTCCCTGATCTCCCTCTCCGCCACCTCCTTCTTCGCAGCTTCCACCTCGGCAGCATGCGGATCGAAGCGGCCTAGTTTGTTCGCCTTCTTCCATGCCAGGACCGAGTCCGACCGTGTGGCATACTGGGACGTGGGCATCGTGTATTTAGGCACCGAGGTCGGATCGGGCAGGTGGAGGCGTGTGGTGGCAGGCCGTGTGTCTATTACCTGTAGCAGTCAGATCTTCGATCATCAAGGGTAACATCGGGGTTGCTGGGAAAGGCAAGAATATGCGATCCTCCGGTGAGGTTACTTCTGCAAATTCGCAGGGAGCAAGGGGAAGAGTCGGCCATCAAAAGATTGATCTTCCGACTGGAACCGAAAGCTACGATGCCCCCTTCTCGAAGACGCACCTGGATCTCAGCATAAGGCTGCAACGGCCACCTCCCCAGCTGCACGCGCTCCTCATCCTCCGCCTCGATTGGCACACCCTCCTGACCCGGCAACTTCAGGGTTAACCGCTGCGATGAGGGAGGGATACCCGTCACCGGCTCGAGTTTGGTTTTCAGCTGAGCAACGCTCCATGATGGCGTGATGCGACGTTCGGCCGAGGCGTTTTCGGAGCTGATTTGGAGGGGAATATCGTGTGCGGTTTGGAGCGTTGTCATTGTTGTTTCGGGCTTGAACAGTGAAGTGGGGGTGGAGTGTGCAGCTGAGACTTTTCTTTTCAAAATGGTGGACGGGTTTTGTGGTAGGCTGGGTTCGGAGGTGGGGTGGGGGTGATAGGGCTGAGACGAGGGTCCGCGGGTCGCTTGCTGCGGGAGATCTGCAATCGGGGGATTTTGGGTGGAAGCTTCATGACGGGATGAAAGAAGGGGCACATGCGGCATGAATGAATCTCCTCTGCACGAATGCAACCTTGTTTCCAATGATACCTTCTCCAGTTACCTTCTCCTGTGCCTATGCCTATGCCTGTGCCTATGCGCACGAGTCTATCTACAAACGTGGCATGGAATCTTGGAGTCTTCTGCCGAAAGTCGAACTGAGGTAGCTGTGGTAGGCCCCACTTCGCGAAGAGGTAACCCTACCTACCTACATATCCATCCGTAGTGTAGTATGCAGGATCGTGAGCATGGAGTTCCCCGACAGTTGTGCGACCGTTGTGGCTGATGCGGTACCACAATGGCTTGATCGGCTCTCCCCCGAGGTGTCTCAACGTCCCAGTTCAAGCTTGCGGTGCGTCTGTTACACTGGCACACGCCGGAGGGTTTCAGTATAGGTACAGATAACTGTACCAAGAACTTGAGACATGGACATGCGTGTGGCGGATATGTAGATGGTCGTCGTGTCTTCATGCAGGGCGAGTGGAGTTGCCCCGTGTTGAGAGTAATGCGATTAGCCACGGTCAAGCAATCCGATGAGTGGATTGGTTAGATCTGATCCCGAATAATCCAAGATAGTATTTTGGTGTCAGTCGTGCAGCTTCGATCTTGATATCTTGATATCTGGAAATGGCGTTCGGAAGATCAAGGTAGTTGGGTAAGTTATGATAGTCATCAATGTATTTATACTGTGCTGCATCACAGTGTTAGGGCAACGACCCCAGGACCCGATCGTAATCCTTTCATTCGACTTCACTCCGACCAGCCCCAGCCAACCATAATTCAGCTTGACCGCTTCCAAGCAGCACCCAGATCCATCACGACGGAGCAGCATCAGGCAGAGCACTGACCGCTCTTTGATATGCATCCCATCTTTCACTCGGCTTCGCTCACATCAGTACTCGTACCTTAGGCTTACACACATATGATCACATCCATCGCTCGAGTCCCGGGCGAAGATTCCTGACGCCTGCAAACAGTTGGACAATGAGGACAAGGCCAGACAAACGGACTGCTAGTCGAGGATCGTCTTATTGGAGAATTGTCATTGTCAAATCCCGTACCCGTCTTCCCGCTGCCGTAGCCGTAGCCATAGCCGTAGCCGTTACCGTGCTCGTCCCGTTGTTCGCTGTTCGTCCCCAGTTCCTCACCAACGCCTTTCCCTTCCCGTGTGTGGGTGTGGAGAACTGCCGGGTAGGTGCCTGCCTCGATCACGCATCTTTCCGCCTCGGCTCGCGCGTATGCAATGGCCCTTCCCCGTGCATGGCATGGCATGGCATGCGACATTTAGTGCATTGACGTCGGAAAAAGTCTTCCTCTGTCTCTCGCGACCCATGTTACACACCTTATCCGTGTACGGTTTACCTCTGTAAGGTATACCTCTGTAAGGTAGTTGTGAATTGTCTGAATGTAGGGAGACCGAAGATGGCACTGTAGGTATGTACGTTAGTTAGTTACGGAAGGTTCAGGGCCCCGATACCCGATGTCTTGGGCGCGGCATAGTAATACTGGGGAAAATGCTGGTCAAGCAGCTGGTCAAGTCGATCAATGGATGGAAGGATGAATGAATGGATGAAAGATAGAGCGGTGTGGTCACCGCAACTTCCCTCTCAGCTTCTCTTTCTTCTCTCCTCCACAGGCGACCCCAACGTGTTCGTTGGCCGGAGCTTGACGGTCCCTCAAGCTTTCCTCATAGCTGATTGTTTACTTTTTGGCAAACCTCGGGCCTTTACTCTCGCCCTGTGATTCGCTCGCTTGCTGCTGTTGGCTGGCTAATCCACTGGACAAGTCCATTGTTGTATCCCATCCCATCCCATCCCAAACAGATTGTTGTTTACCCTATCTATGCTACTGAATCTTGAACGTTGGGGCGCAAGAGCCCTGTTTGTTCATGTTGGCGGATGGATGGGTGGATGGGTGGATAGGTGCAGTGACAGCGTGAGTGACTGAGCCTAGGCACTGACGTTGGTGTATAGGTGCATATAATATCATTCTTTCTATGTTACTCGATACTAAACTGAAAGTTTTCGGGCCTTGATGAGGCAGCCATCGTGGTAGCTGACGCTGGCGATGATGATGACCATGACCATGACGATGGTGATGATGTTGGTGGTGCATGGAGCGGAAGGCGGTGAAGAAGACGCTAGGTTAGTCCCTCGTTCCTAGCACTGTTGACTTGTTCGTGTCCCGGGCGAGATACGTGTCGAGTTGGTAAGGTACAGTAGGTGTGGGATGGCGCCGTAGGGTACTCGAGTAATGTGTCGTGGTGCCTGAGGTGAGATACGAGTGATCGTATACGCCCAAAGGAACAAAAGGAGACAGAGACGGAGGACACGACTAAGACTGTCAGCAGTCTGCTAACCTCGAGTCAAAAAGTGTATGGGACAATACCTTGACGAGTATTTCGTAGAGAAAGTGACTTCGAGATGGTGCATGCGTCTTGCAAGGACAGCATCCTAGCTGGCTGCCTGCAGATCATCGTTCGTGAGGCGCTTCTGCCCTATAACTACGTGGCTGGGCTCAAGCTCAGCTTAGGAGATCAGTCAGTGGGAAAGCGAGGACGATACCTCAAGCATGACACTGAGTTGGCTCATGTTGAACTTTCTCCTGCATGACTTGAAAACCTGCTGTATCAAAAGGTGATTCTCCCGGGTCAGAGAACAGCTCAGGCTCCTAAATATTGATCCGTTGATAGTAGTGGAATTTCTTTGCCGAGCTGGCACCCTCAGGTTGATGCCCTCCAATGTGGCCCGATTTAGACTCGGAGCCGAGCTTGGAGACTACCTTAAGGTACCGGGTATCTAAAAATCTACCGCCGTACTAAGTCTCCCAACTTCATGCGAACTGCTTCTACTGTACCTTACACATCAGGTACAGAGTAAGGTAGGTAGGGTAGCTCATGGCTGACAACACATCCCACATCCTACATCCCACCTCTCTCATCAGAAAAGGCTTAGGATCTCTTTCGAGCACGTCACTTTTCTGATACCATGATCCTTGTTCGCGCACCCAACCTACATCACACATCGACTACTCTCTGCACCTCCGCCTGGCGTCGTACTGTTCTGCATTTTGTTTGTCCACCATTCCGGTTCATGCCTGAAACCACGGAACGACTTGATTCCAAGGCCGGCAGGCTGGTCTCCGATTCAAATGTGATGATCTGCTTCAGGGGATGGCCGATGATAGTCAACCTCGCTATTGGCTCTTGGCTTCGCCTCCCTTCCTTTCCATTGCCATTGGCTAACCTCCGAAACGAGTCTCCCAGACCGTCTTTCTCGGAGACCTGTTTGTAGACGCTTCTTCCTCTTTCACCCTCCCCCCGCGCAATCTACCCAAAGAGTCTCTGCAGCCCAGCCGAATAAGCTTATTAGCAGCTGAGCTTCTCACGACATCACGAGCCCGTAACCGATAAACGTTACGCTCACTGAACGCGTCAGAAAGCCGTGTCGCCACCGCCACCGCTGTTACCATCATCACCGCCACGATCTGTTACCTGATAGCTCTACGGTCGCTCATATGCTTTGCGTACCGAGTGCCTGCACCTTCGCCAAAGTGGATATCTCACTCCTTCTCATGCCCAAGGAGCAGGATGAGTCTTCACCTCCCCCCTTGAGCGAATCTTCGTCGGTGCAGGCGCCGACGACCCAGGCCACGGCTCCCGCACATCCCTCGGTTGCGACCAAGCGCGGACAGCCGGCCCATCCGTCGGAGTCGCCGGCGAAGAAGCAGTCCAAGTGGTCGGCCGACGAAGACGCGCTCATCATCGAGCTTCGTGGTAGTGGGATGAAATGGGAAGAGATCAGCAAGCGACTGCCAGGTCGGAGTGCCATCAGCTGCCGGCTGCATTATCAAAACTACCTCGAGAGACGGAGTGAGTGGGACGAGGAGAGGAAGAATAAGCTGGCAAGACTGTACGAAAGGCAAGCAATTTCCCTTCTGGTAGTGAAGTTGACGATGCCCCTCAAATTGCTAACAACACGCAGGTTCAAGCCAGAGATGTGGTCGAAGATAGCAGAGGAGATGGCCATACCGTGGCGTGCAGCGGAAGCTATGCACTGGCAACTCGGTGAGCAAGAGATGGCCCGTCGAGCAGGTGTCGTACCTTTCTCCTTGTCCAGCACCGCCGTTGAGACACTACCGAAAGGTCGGAGAGGGAGTGCCACCAGCTCACGGTCGAGAAGAGAATCATCGACGAGGTCTGGACCGACGCAGTTAACCTCCGTCGGGGAGTTAACGGCGGGTATGCCGGCATATGTTTCGCCATTTGCGAGCGTACAGGAACCACAGCGACGGTCCCCACCCGGGCCCTATACGGAATCTTCGAGGCAGAAGAAGTGACGACCTTTTGTACAGCGTTAGTGGGCGGTGGTAATGTTGCATTTAGCGTGGGTTAGGATATCCTGTCTAGAGTACTAGCTTGATGCTGGTGTGGTGTTTCGCATTCGTCTTCTGCCGCTTTTCCCAAGTCTGATATTAGATTGTTTTCTTCTTGTCGCATGGTTATCATTGAGGCGGAGGCGCTGTTCACCCATGTAAAGTATTGTCGCTCTCTTTGGTCGCGATAGCCCACCAGTTGTCTTTCTCGTATCCTGCCTCGAGGACCGTGCCGCCCGCTGCGGTAATATCCCGTTCCAACTCCCCGGATCGGTACAGGTGGTAGTATCGATGGAACGTCTTCGTGTCAACGTCGGAAGCTCCCTTCATCACCCACGGCACCATGACATCTTGCTCATCTTTCTCACTCCAGCCCCGACGGCTCTGTTGCTGCTCCAGGGCCCAAACGTATATGAGCGCCTTGCCGCTGCTTCCGGGAGCAAGTCGTAAGGTTTCCAGTATAGTGGCAATAGCGTGCACCCGCCGGGTGGTAGTGGACAGGTGATGTACGACCGCAATGGAGATTGCGAAGTCGAAGGACGAAGGTGGATGTGGCAGTGTCAGAATGTCGGCAACAAGTGCAGTGTGAGGCTCATGTTTCGCGGCAATCTTTACCAGTGCTTCAGATCTGCACACCAGTATTAGCCAAAGCCAAAGCCAAAGCCAATGAAGGTCAATGAGATTGATATGGTGTTCAGCTCTTTTCTTGACTTATGCTAACCTATCTGAAGCAACAATGAACAGGTTTGGGTTGACACCCAAGTATTTACCGTTTCCACACCCCACATCGAGACCTATAGACCCGTCCGGAAGACCGTTCAGAAAGCTTTCAACGATAGGCCATGGCTTAGAAGCAGTTGTTAGCTTTCTTTCCTTGCGTCAGGATGCTCTACGTCTCGGGAGCGCACACCTTGTATCTAGTGGACGAGAAGTGAGATGCAATCTGTTGATAGACACCATGGACGTGCTCTTCTTCATATTCCCTGACTTTGACTTCTGCGCTGTCTTCCTCTTTCCATTGACTATCCTCCAGGTGATGATCTGGACAACTCTCGGTATGCATCCCCAACGAATGCCAATGCGGGTCCCATCTGGAGGTCGAGCTACGTTGAGGTGCTTGCCCTGCCCGCGCCGCATGCAGGTAGGTACAGATCCGGATTAGTGTCATGGCCTCGGGAAAAATTGCCTTTCCCAAGATTCCATTAATCAACCACCCACAACGAACTCCAAGTGGTGAGCATCGCGATCAGACCAACCACCCAATATCATTGTCTCGATTGTTCATTATTGAGTTTGGGCAAAGAAGTATAGACCCTTGAACCTCTGTCACTATCTTGGGTGGCTTCAAAACTCCTCCCGACAACTCAGTAGCGCCCTCCCGATTTTTTTGCTGCAGCGTAAAGTCGTTCCAGATTTCTATCAGATCTGTCGCAGATCCTAAACTTGTGTCTCTTTGATACTTTTCGGAGTCATCTCTCCCAGGTCCCTCTTCCTGGGGGTTCAGCATTGTGAGAGAGCAAATTCCGGAAGCGGACTCCAATGAATTTCCGCTTCCGGACAATACAATAGGATATCTCGATCCTCTATTGTCTATCCTTGACCAAAATCCGAATTCAGATCTACAAGACCTGGCTTTGTTCGCGACAAGATGACAATCATGATGGAGAGACGCAAGATCGGAAGCTCAAAGACCGTTGTCTCTTTGAACCACCTATGCAAACTCTCGTCGGTTCTCCGACCTGATAATACCGCCCATGTACGTGCCCTAGAGGCATTGCTTCGAAATCCCATCAAATTCACTCCGGCCACGGAGCGGACCAAATCCGACAGACACAAGATGGCAAACTCGGTCGGGGATCGAATAATGAAGTGGAAGTCTGATAGAGACAGAAGGGAGAAGCGCCGTAGGCTTGTGGTAGGTGCCAATCTCCAGCATTCGACCTTCGAGGCTTACCTCCGCCATCAGATGAGGCACCTCAATAAAGCCTGGGAACCGTACATTGTGTTACAGGCCATTCGTTCTTTCGGACTGTTCAACACTGGGCAGACTTGCTACCGTAACGCATCTATCCAGGTGTTGATGCACTTACCAATCTTCCTAAATTGGCTGGAAGATTATCACCATCCTGATGACTGTAAGTTACGACGACTACTGCTCCAGAATTTAGAAGGCAGAAAACTAATTCATTATATTAGGCAAGACACGGGGACCGTGCATGGCGTGCCACCTGAGACACATGAAGATTGCGTTCTGGGCGCGTTATTCCGGTGCCGCACAGCGTACTGCAGCTGTCAGGAAGGCAACTAATAAACTCAATCGAAACCTCAGACCCAGTAAGTCCTCTCGGTTGTCACTCTTCCAACCTTTCTAAAGTTTCTGTACCAGTGGGCTGGAAAGAACCCGAAGGCCTGCAACATGATTCTCGAGAGTTTCTCCTTTGGATACTTATGACCATAAGGGCGCAACTGCCACAGAAGTAAGCATACCCATGTTGTTGTCGAAGTCTTTCCGTGCTCTTACTTACCAGCCGCATCAGTCAAACCGAGATCTTGGATGCAATATTCTCGTTCGTCTCGGACGAAGAAATCGAATGTGCGAACTGCAAGACCAGCCGCTTCCTGGCTCCAAAAGACGTAACAAAGAACCCTGAGTTCAATTTATTCACCGACCTTGTGGGTACCCAAGCAGGGGATCAATTGATCAACGTCATTCGGCGCAACTTCTACACCCAACGTGAGGCGAGGTGCGAGAACCCCCAATGTGGCGACAAAGGCGACAAGACGACCCGGCAGTTCATCACGCTCGCCCCCGAGGTCTTGATCTGCCCACTTAAGCGATTTGAAGGGAAGTGGAACCCAAGGAGGAGAAACTTCGACACGTTCAAAGTCACTACCAGGATCGCATTCCCCGAATCCCTCGACCTCAGCAAGTTCCACGGCCATCCGAAGCAGCAAATTGGCGGACAGCTGCTGTACCGTCTCTCGTCCATTGTCTACCACAGTGGCACCCTCAGTGGTGGACACTACATCAGTGTTGCCCGAGGACCCGACAATGTTTGGAGGGAACTGAACGATCAGCGGGTGTCGGACATTGAGAGGTGGACGGCATTAGCTTATCAGGGATTCCAGGCGTACATTCTCACGTATACGAAGGAAAGCGGGACCGAACAAGGCGTAAGGCAGCGAGGTCATAGGGGCACTTCGGGGCTTGCTCCATGTACGGCGTCAAGGGCAGTTGGAAAGGGGAGTCCTGGTTCCGCTGGAGTCGCTGGGTATGCCGGAGTCAAAGTTGAAATAATGAATCATAATACCCTATAGACTAGACGAAGAATCTTGCTAGAAGCATGCCAACGCTCACCGTTCCTAAGCAATAAGTGTATAGACCTACTCGTAGGCTGCGGGGTCACTAACACTCTTATCCTGAGAGGAACAGTCTAGAAAGCACAGGCAGTATTGGGATCATCAACGGCGAAGTGAAGCCTCGTCGTATTAGGCCAACCATCCACTTTGCGGCCAAGCCCTAACTCTTGAAGTGCGCGGGCATCTAGTCTTTCTGGGCCCCACTCGACTTCCGTCCAGTCTTCAGTAGCACAGCGGCCAGATCTGACCTCCTCCTGAAAACAGAATCCACCACCATTCAAAAGATTGTGCGCAGTATGAGCGAATCTGCTCTGCAGTGGGATACACACTCGTATCTCTCCATTAATGCCGATCGTCCAGGAACATCACCTACTACTTACTGTCACAGAATAAGACATCTCTAACTTCATGCTTGGCGTGGTGGCGTAATGGTAACGCGTTGCTTTCCGGTGGCAAAGACTGTGGGTTCGAGTCCCATCCGCGTCGCTGATCTTTTGTTTTTGGCAATTGTGCTTCATCCCCTCTCTCACCTAGGGCTATTTCTGCCATCGAAAACGCTGCATTGGTGCTGGGATGCTGGCGTCGCTCGTTCAGTGAATGTTGAGTCGTGGTTTTATTTTCGCGAGTTCTAGCCCTAAGGCGAGACGGTGTTCTTCACAGGAACTTTTTGATACGTGCAGCAGGTAAGGTAGTATTTATAATGCGTCTTCCAACGTGAAAAAGATTTGATAGTATCAGTCTCCAGACTTCGTCAGATTATCGTCGGGAATTAGAAGTACCAGCCTTCTTCGTACGGGCCGTCCGCCTACGATCGATACCTTGAAAGCCTGTCGCATCATTGAACTCCAGTCAACTCTCGGCCGCCCAGCTCCACCCTCAACTCCACCCCATCCACCACACCATAACCAACCCCACCGAAATGTCCACGCTGCCCAGTCCAACAGCACTCCTAACCCCCCTCTTCACATCCCTCCCACCTGCACCGCGTACAGGACCCCTACCCTCCAACCCCCTCCTCTCCGCCCCTCCTTCCACACAATCCCTCTTCCTAACCCTGCACGCCCTCTTCCCCAACGAATTCCTCCCGGCCCTCGACTTGCTTGATCGAGGACTCGTCACTCGTGTTGTCATTCAGGGGCAGCAGCAACAGGAGCAGCAGGAACAGGAGCAGGCGCAGGCGCAGGCGCAGGAGCACGAGTACGAGCACGAGCAGCAGGCGGAGGAAGAACAAGTGCCGGACCAGACACCCTCCCTTCCGAACCGCAGCCTAGAAAGCGAACACCGCTCGACCATAGAAGGAGCAAGCGACGACGCAACAGCCGCAGCAGCTACCGCGCAAGTCTCAGGACGTCGTAACCACGAGGCCAGCGCCAACACCGGGCGCCCGCATCCGGATCCGCCGGGCGACGACGACGACGCCACGGCGGCCCAGGCGGAGAGGGCGCAGAACGTAGTCTACTACGTGCGCTCCGCCGCCACCAGCACCAGCAGCGCGCGACGGGCAGGCCGCATTCGGAGCGCCGGGCTGGAGAGCAAGAGCTACGAAGTGCGCCTGCGGGCGTGGAACTGTTCGTGTCCGGCCTTTACGTTCTCCGCTTTTGGGACGGCGGCTGCTCCTTCTCTTAGTTCGGCGCGTGGTGGTGCTGGGGAGGTGGACGGTGACGAGGGCGGGGTGGAGAGGGTGGATGGTAGGGGGTGGGTTGAGGATCGATGGGGAGGGGAGGGAGAGATAGGTGGGGGAGAGAAGGGTGGGGATTGGGTGTTTGGGGGGTTGAGTTCGTTGTGGGCGGTGGGAGAGGAGGTGGGGCCGGTTTGTAAGCATTTGTTGGCTTGTGTGGTGGGGGAGAGGTGTGGGTTGTTGAGTGGGTTTGTGGCGGAGAGGGTTGTGGGGAGGGGGGAAGGGGCGGGGTTGGGGGCTGGGTGGGATGGGTAGGTTGGCTTGGGCGGCGTCGCTTTGCGGGTTGGAAGTGTACGAGGGAGTTTGTATGGGCTACGGTACCGGGCGCAGATTGGGTTATGCGTGTGCGTGGAAAGGTGTTTGGTTGGAAAAAAGTTGATGTTTATGTTGACTCGGGAGTGTGGGTTCTATATTGTGTTCGAGTAGATTAGTCTGTCTATTTATGTCATTGCTCGTACGGGCCGCTCGTTTCTGACTGAGCGCTGGTAAGGACATGTCGCAGTGCCCTGACCTTCCACTGCACAAACAACCTTGCGCCGGGGCAAAACGCCCTGTGAAATGCTTCAGGTTTAGAACGCATAAGCTCATCGACGGCTCCGCTATCTCTTCGACTTTTCAGTACTCTTCTCCTTACCCTCATCCTTGCCGCTGTCGCCCTCCTTCCCCTCCTTGCTCTCCCCCTCTGCCGCACCGTTCGTCTTTTTCTCGTCTTTGCCCTCCTTTGCTTCGTCCTTCTTAGCCTCCTTGTCTTCCTGTTGTTGCCGATTCTGTATCTTGTTCTCTATTAGATCGTGGAAAGCGGTAATCGCCCTGATCAGACTACTGAGATATATGGTCATGAGCTGGTCATTCGTCTTGACGCTCATCGCCCGCGCCAGCTCGCTGTTCTCGGTTTGAGGCTTGTCGGAGCCGTTGATTTGCGGCGACGCTTTCGGTGTGGACAGATTAGGTAGAAGGTTGAAAACGTCTTGAAGGTTGCCGAGGATCGCGTGGTTGACGGGCAGATCGCCGTCTAGCACTTTCTGGAGATATTGGCCAATGTCTCGTAATCGGAGGTGTAAACCTTGAAGCGATTGTAATTGGGATGTGATGCGAGTTGAAAGGGTGCCGACTGCTACGTCGCGGATGTCCCGCAAAAGATGCTCGACTCCGATCTCCTCCGCTTCTTCTGCTTCTATGATGGATGGTGTGTGTACGAAGGTCTTGGTTGTTGTTGTGCCATCCTATGAGCAAGATATATCATTAGCCAGGGCGCCCTTAGGACGAACAAGAAGTTTATCAGCGTACATCTTTGATTTCTTCCACCGCAAAGTACGCATCTGTCGGCACGCCAACCTCTTTCGGTTGTACATCGATAATTACCAGTAACGGGTTTGGTGTATATCTCTTGAACAGCTCGTTGATCTCAAGATCTGAAGCCCTCAACTTCGGACCAGAGTGGTACCATCCTATCAGCTTTTCCCGCGCGTTGACTTTCTTGAACATGTCGTTCATCGACTCGACGTAGTTGTGATCTAAGAACCATACTGATGGATCTCTGTCGTCTTCTTCGAACGGTACTGGAGGCGCGAATGAAATCAGACTTTGATTCACGATGACAGGCTTGGATATCATACCGGCAAAGCTATTCGATACTCTAACGTTCTTGCCATCGTTCTGCCCCAATAGCACCCCCACCACGCGCTTCTTCGTACCCTTTGCTGATCGACCGTAATGATCTGCAGCTGACAGGAGGACTAAGGGCGCAACGGAGACGTTATGGGTGATGAGTGAAAGAGTCTCCGCAGTCGTGGCGGGCATAGCGAGAGGTGTACTACTGACGGATATGTGGAAGGAAGATAATAAGAGTCTTGATGGGGAATTCTGATCTGTTTCGTTACTGAATTTACCACGCCTCATACAAGCTAGACGAGCTCAGCCTAGCGCACCCGAGCTGTCTTTACGAGAGCACGTGATTTCAGGGCTGCTGAATACCAATAATTTCTTTGGGAAACTAGACATGAGCTTCACGAGCTTAAAGGTACAGAGACATCTTGCCATGGGCCTGTCTCACTTAAGGTGAAAAGTGTAAAATCTGACCCCGAATTTCCATGCATAAGGTAAGGTACAGTATGGTCAAAGTCGGGGAAAAGGGCGTTGAGAAGGTGACTCGGCAAAGATTTCCTGCCTCCGAGCCGAAGAACACGGCGGTTCAACCTTCAGAGCTACCCAAGCTACCTCTTTTCTTACTACCTTACGCTCTGGGAGGTTCTTCAATCCACAACCTCACCACCACCTGCGGACCCCTTCACATACGTCGGATACCTTGGTCAGGTCTATCTTCGCGCATTCCTGTGTAGCAATGGCACCCATCAAGGACGAGACCGTCGATGCGCTCAAGGACCTCATCCACAAGCTCGAGTCTCGGGTAGAGCAATTGGAGGCAAAGCTCGAACACAAGGAGGGAGGGCCAATCGCGCGTAAGACAAAAGCGAATACCGAGTCAGTTCGCATGATCTTGATGGGTCCACCTGGTGCTGGTATGTCCTTCAATTACCCGTCGTGTTTGGGCCTCCGCAGGTTCGTACGATCAACCGGCTGATACGCTACTTCTAGGGAAGGGAACGCAAGCTCCTAGGATAAAGGACAAGTATTGCGTCTGTCATCTTGTAAGCCATCCCAGCGTTCCGGGCTTCCTGAGATCCCGGCTCACACAGTATGGACAGGCTACCGGGGATATGCTCCGATCACAGGTCGCAAAGAAGACTCAACTCGGTCGGGAAGCAAAGAAGATCATGGATCAAGGTGGCTTGGTCAGTGATGAGATTATGATTGGCATGATCAAGAACGAATTGGAAAACAACAAAGAGTGCAGCAATGGGTACGTCTAGACCCGGTCCCACCTCATGCCGTTGCGGAAGTATCACTAAGTTCGGTCTCGATTAGCTTCATCCTGGATGGGTTCCCGCGAACCGTCGCTCAAGCCGAGCGGCTAGACAGCATGCTCCACGCCAACAGCCAGAAGCTTCAACACGCCGTCGAACTCCAGATTGACGACGGCCTGCTCGTATCACGGATAACAGGTCGGCTCATCCATCCCGCGTCCGGGCGTTCGTACCACAAAATCTTCAACCCGCCAAAGGAGACCATGAAGGACGACGTCACCGGAGAACCACTCATCCAACGAAGCGACGACAACGCAGATACTCTGAAAAAGCGGTTGGCTGCCTATCACGATCAGACGTCACCCGTCGTCGGCTACTACCAGAAAACCGGCATATGGAAACCGATCGATGCGAGTCAAGAGCCCGGCCAGGTCTGGAGGAGCCTACTTGGTATCCTTGGGGAGGAGCAGAGCCACACCAGTACTGGAGGTCTGCTGAGTAAGATAGGCTTGAGGCCCTAGATTTTCGTCATCATCAACATTGAAACAGTCTGGGTGACAAATATCGCAAAAAGTCTGGTCTTAGCAGCAGACGACATGAACATGTACTGGTACAGTGGGTCTCATGTCGCATGTACTTTGTATATTACGTCGGCATCATATCTCATTATTCCACGATGCTTCCTCATGAGCATGGCAACAGGAAGCCGGCATTGCAATTGATACAAATATCAAAGCGTCACATCTACTCTGCACCACTTTTGCGCATGGCCTTTGGCGGGCTAGAGTCATCCTTTTCTATATCTAACTGACCTTGGCGCAAGGACTCTTTTTATGCACGGAATCGAACGCTCCTTGAAGCTGCTCCATGAACCCAATCCAAAGCTTCGCAGCAGTCGATCAAGCTAGGATCCGAAATGACAACTCTGGGTGTTATCTGACTCTTTACGAAAAGGTATCTCCATGAATGCTGAGTCTTGACCAAGAGCCTTTGATCCCTCCACAAATCCTCACCCCTACGTCCCGCAGAAGAAAAGGCCTCATGAATCCACCGGATACCGCACCGTCTCGATCTTCTCCGGATAAACGAGCCCATTCTGCCTCCGCACCTCATCCATCGTCTCCATAATCACCACGCTCTCCTCCCAACTCAACCCCTCACTTTCCAACCGCCCATCCCTCAAACACCTCGCCGCCTCATCCGCCTCCCAGAACATGCCCTTGCCCGGAATCGGACACTCGACCTCCTTCACCTTTGGCCTCCCAGCCCCATCACCCTTCGGGATGACCCGGTAATGCGTAGGTCGAAACGCCGGCCCGTCGACTTGGATCTCGCCTTTCGTGCCTTGGATGCGGATCGCTGGTCCGGAGGAGCTGTGGCCGTCGACGTCGGTGGCGACGCGCAGGTTGGTGAGGGCGATGCCGTGGGCGGCAGGGGTGGTGGGCGTGGAGGGGAAGGTCAGGATCACGGAGGTCATTTCGTCGGCACCGGTGCGGGCGTATTTGGTCATGGAGCTGACGACGGCAGGCGGCTTGCGGGAGGAAGGGGGTTGCGTGTGGTAGAGGGTTTGGAAGACCCAGGTGAGGGAATAGATGCCCACTGGATTTTGGACGGCTGCGTTAGATGGGATTGGGGATGGATGGGGGCCGCCGGGGGAAGCTTACGGTCGAGGAGTGCTCCTCCGGCCAAGTCCATGTTCACCATGCGATGGTCGGTGCCGTATTTCTCCTCGGGGCTGTCGCCGAAACTCAGGTCGGCGATGACGCGGTGAACGTTCCCGATCGTGCCGTCCGTGATGAGTTTCCGGACTTGGATGCTCAGTGGGAAGTATCGCGTCCACACCGCCTCCATCAGGAACAAGTTCTTCGCCTTGGCCGTCTCCACCAGCTTTTTGGCTTGGGCCGCGTTGACGGTGAAGGCCTTCTCACACAAGACGTGCTTGCCAGCCTCCAGACAAAGCATGGCGTTCTGGTAGTGGTGTGAATGCGGCGTGGCTATGTAGATGATGTCGATGCTCTTGTCCTTTACGAGCTCCGCGTAGGATCCGTAGGCGACTGCGGAGGAGGGGCAATTGCATTCTTGCAGGAACTTCTGGGCTCGCTCAGCGGAGGATGAAGACGCCGCGGCGACGACCGTGTGCTTCAGGTCGGAGACGTCGCGGGTAGAGGGGTCGAGCATAAGATCCTTGGTGAATTCTGAGGGGCTCTGTCAGGGCTCGCAGCCTGAAGTAAGGTCCATTGACTTGGCGCACCTTGAGCGATGTAACCAGTTGCTGGGTGTTGTTAGCTCCATCCGGAGAAGTATAGTATGTAACGATTCCAATTGAATGAACTGTAGGTGTGTAGTGCTCATTGATTGTGAGGAGACCGACCTAAAATTCCCCATCTGACTGTATATGGTGAAGGCATGGTGGGAAGCGGTTAGGTCAAGATATCCAGTTGCCGACCTCTGCTCAGCCAGTCGAAGTATTATATTGATTTCGGTTGTCAGGGAAATGTCTCAGTGGCTTCTGGGTTGGTGCCCGGGATTGTTGACCATCAGATCTATCTGACAGAGGATATATGTTTCCCGTACAAGTTGCTCGAAGGCGTCATCATACGTCCCATGTGTGGGGCCAGCTCGGTGCATCATCGGTGCGAGGGAATCAGGTACCTTAGCTATACCAAGTGCGATGTAAGTACGAACATAACTGTTAGACGAACCGTCATCCATTATAATGTCACTCTCAAATTTGTTATAAAGAATTCAATCTAATATCATAATAAGGTGCTGTAAAGAATGCAGCATGGGAGACGCCCTACCCATGCACCTAAGCCCACATTGTAACACCGGTCGAGATGACGGAGTGTAAAGAAGTCGAGGTTAGGTAGACAAAAACCAAAAAGTGCCACAAACACATGTAGGTACCGGCGAGCGGTGTAGGAAGACCGCTGAGGGCTGGGCTTCATGGGATGGGAGACGGAGTTCAGAGTTGGCGAATTCATGAGTCAATAGGCTCCCTCTTTATTCTAGCTCGAAGTGCATCTAGATCATTCTGTTGTGCCGTGTCAGCATCTTCAGCTTGTGTTTGGCAGAACTACCTTACCTCCGCTTTCCTCTTCCCCAGTATAGAGTCAGGAGTAGCAGACCTCATCGGCGTCCCTCCCCCGTCCTTGCTGGCCTCCGCATAACAGCTAGCGTGGTAAACCCGGGCTCCTACCTTCAAAGCATCCATCCAGACAAAGTCTTGAGCATCAGGGCTCCACTGAGTCTCGAACTTCTCTTGGCATATGGGACAATGGGAGTTGGCTAGGGCAGGATCGTCTGGAACACGTATCCACTTGGTTTTGGGGTCTTGAGGCTTGCCGATAATCACATTCACAACACTAAGCCCATCCGCATTTGCACTGGGATTATCCTCCTCAATTTCTCGAGATTTGATCCACTCCTATGGAGAGTCAATGCTTGAACACAACAAGTAGAGCTGAGTATGTCACATACCATCTCATCCACATACCAACTCCGGTTTTGGCCACGCTTGGCTGCATCTGCCATGCGCTGATTGATGCGGAAATGCCAATCCAAATGTCTGGCTTTTCTCCTTTTGCCTTCCTCGTCTGCGACGAACCGACGTCCACATGATGTACACTGATTAGACTGTGCCTCGTACAAGGTGAAAATCAGGTGCGGTCGTGGCCTAGAGTGTGGTCAGCAGAAACCTCTATGATTTAATTATTGGATGGATTAGCGTACACTTTCAGCGAAGCGGATGTCAATTCAACATCATTGCCAATGTGTGCTATCGTGGAGCGAGGCACAGCTGGTGGTGGTACAGGTGTGTGGGCGACGGGCCGAGGGGGAAACGGGAATGGAAGGCTAGCAGGAACTGCGGCCGGTAGAGTCGGTGTATTGTTTAGTGGTGGAAGCATACCCGCAGCTCGTAGAGAAGCTAACAACGAGCTTTCTCCACCTGCAGGAATAGGTGCTAAACTCGGAGTAGCCTGAGACGATGGTATTTGTACCTGTCGCACTGGCAAAGGAGGTTGAGGAGGCGGAGGCGTCGGCTGCTGCTGAGTAGCAGTAGAGGCGAGCAGTTGTGCCAATGCATTCGGTGCAAACAAGGAGGACAAGTTCGGTTCCTGCTGTGGTGGAGCTTGTTGAGAAGGTAGTGGTGCAACAGGGAGAGCAGGCGTTGGTGCGAGTACAGGTTGGGCTACTGCTGAAAGCTGTGCAACTTGATTACGGATCATTTGGAGTTGATCAGGTGGTAATTGCTGAGTCTGCAGAATACTCTGTAGATCAAGAAGTGCCTTGAGACGCTGTTGAATGCCCTGGTCATATGGATTTGTAGCAAACTCAACTCTCGCGCTCGAGATCAGGTTTGCGATGTCTCTATTGAGGGAATCTAAATAACCATACGATTGAGAATCCTGGTTAAAGATCGGGGTTTGAGAATAGAGTGGTTGAGCCGGCAGTGCGGTAGATGGGGCTTGATACCGAGAGGCAAGACCAGGGCGAGTTTGCTTAAGAGATCACAGTTAACACTTGGGACTACAGAACAAGTTCATGGATTTGTATACCTGATGATTGCTGTAAGGTTGACTTATGCCGTTGCTTCCATAGGCTTGACCATTACTCTGGCCCGAAGCCAACGGAGCACGACGCGAGTTGTTCTGCGGTGGTGTGGGAGTGTTTCGCCAGGGTACAGGTGGTGTAGCTATCGGCCGGCTTCGAGCTAACATCTCTTGTTGGCTTTTGGCTTGTTGTTGCTGTAGCTGTACTGCGGCCGTTCTGGCTTTGATCAACGCATTCTCAATAGTCCGTGTAACCTCGACAGGGAACACAGGTCGAGTGTCTAGAGATCCGGGTACTGGTTCCTTCCACGTCTTAAGCATCTCATCTAATTTCTTGCGGATCTGATTGTCGACCAAGGTGTATGCATTCATGAAGGTTTGGTAAAGGTTTCGGCCGAGAAACAAAGTATAAGGGGTCCCAACATTCTTCACAACTGAGTCGAGCACATAGAGCGCGGGCAGTTTCCGAGTCGGGGGTGCCTATTCAAAGTAAGTTCTATTGTTCCGCCATATCAGACTACCGTGCTGGATCTAATCTACAGTGATGTCTCGACCCCTAACCAGAGGTCGCACTTTATGGGGCTATAAATCTCAAACTTACATTGCGAATATGGTTCTCGAGAACTCGTGATATGGCCATAGCATGTTCTGTATTCTCCTTCGCGATGACTGTTAGATTGCTAATCTCATACCTCGAGTTCATGGCTAAATCCTCGAGGGAGTTCTTGTAGTCTTCCGCAACTTCATCTGAGGGAAGTCCTGAGGACATGGTGGGTTTAAGGACGGACGATTCTCTTCAGAAGCGTTAAGAAAGGTTAGAGCAGATTGGCAAGCCGGCAATGTCAGAAGCTAGGACGGAGAAGCTGATGACTGTCTTTTCCAAAGTAGTTGCGCTTCTCCCCTCCGACCGGATACTGATAGCTCAAGGACCCCTCTTACAACGGAAAGCAAGATGAAGCTGTCTTTCAGGCGTTGCTAGCTAATGTCAAGAGCGAAGCAAAGAGATTGTATGCGCAGCCGTTGATGCTTAGACAGATGGAATTTTCTCCTTAACCAGCCACCCCACAAGACAAGCTACGCCGTGCTACAGAGCCCTTGAAGTACCCAACCACACCACGCAACACAGAAACTTGAACCTTAGATTGAAACTGAAGCTACGGCGCAGTCTTCGAGGTGTATGAGTAGTAGCTGGATGTGGTTCTGAGCTGGAGAGCTGTGTTTGAATAAAATGTTGCGCTTCCGCCGATCAAAGAGCCGCCTCTGACTAAGCCCAGCGCTAGCGCAGATGACTCAGCAGTAACGTCAGTCCAAGTTCCGCATTCATTAAGTTACCTTATTGTTGGATGTGACTCTGTCCTCATTGTTATCAGCACAGTCCTCACTTCCAGCCAACACATTCTAGCCTGAAAATATACCTACCACCCAGTCATCTTTGTGATCGTCATGAAGCTCACTATTATCTCTGCCGTACTGGCGATCTTTGCAAGCGCCGTTCTGGGCCTTGCGCCGCAGAAGGCCGTTGTGGTCACATACCCACAAGATACGCCCGAGGATGTCATCTCAAAAGCCAAAGATGTGGTCAGGGCAGCCGTACGTGTATAGGTTCGACACGTGTTGAGACCCTGAGCTGATTGTCAAACCTTGCAGGGAGGTGTGATCACCCATGAGTACGGTAAGTTGTCTTGGCTTCTAGAGGATCATCGAGGAGATGCTGACACGGCTTTCGACAGAACTCATCAGGTATGCGTCGAACTCGATACAGTATAGCTTTATATCGTACTGATGTACATATGGTAGAGGTTTCGCAGCCCAGGCGTCCGCCAAGGCTCTCGAAAACGTCCAAGCACTTGGATCCCAATACGTTCCTTACATCGAAGAGGACCAGATCGTCAACGCGTACGACCCAAACGGGAAACCGATCTAAGCATTACTCGAAGCAGGCCAGTGCAACGACTCATTATAAGTTTGGTGGGCGTTCGTCCTAAGGACTCATTTGCCATAGGATGGGCAATGCGCATGACGGCGTAGGCAGGACTTTGGCTTTCTGACCAGGCATTCGGGCGTATTCGGCACCATTAGGGCTTCTGTAGCTTCGGAGTAATATGGAATAGCGTGATGAACGGGATCCCGAGGCCCAGCTACTCGTAAAAGCTTGTCATGTTCAAATTCACAAAGGATGGGTATCTCTTTATCCAAGCTGATGATAATTCCCTTGTTGTCTTCGGAAAGAACAATAGCCCATCCTTCAAGCTATCAGAGGCACATGTGCCCTGTAAGTCTGTAGTCAAAGACGCCTTTGTTGCGGGCCATAGCTAGCGCCATCGCTTCGGCTTCTCAAAGGGCGGAGGACAAGGATGTGTTTGTCGAGTCAAGTCGCGACTGCCCAAGACCCTGGAAAACATACAACTATATCAAGGCTTGATGCTCCCTGCGCCATGATGCTTGATTCTAGAAACATATGCTTGCATATTTGCTTGATACATTCACAACTTCAGCATCTACCTGAATCAATCGACGACGATGAGTGACATGGCAGCTGACGTAGCAGCGTTGCTAGAATGGGTGAGCAATACCTCTGACTCGTGTCTAAGCGGTCTCAGACGTGATTCCCATGTCGGCACCTTTTTGGCTGATAAGTGCTAATAATTCTGCGTGCAGATAAACAGTTTTCCGCTGCAGGAGGAAGTCAGATCGTTGCAGGATCTCAACGATGGACAGATTATCTGGCAGGCGCTACGTAAGTCCTGTTTCCTCATCGACCGCCTGCCATTGCTGACTTGACATCTGAACAGGCGATATCGATGCCGATTACTTCACAGGAGATTTGCCGGAACAGGGACCCTCGCTGTTGGATCACTGGCTACCCAGATGGCAAAACAGTACGTATGAGACATACCCCTGAGCACCAGCATGGAGGCTAATAGTGCACAGTCAAGCAAATCACCAAGACTCTCACGAGTTATATCCTTAACGAATGTGAACAGTTACTACCGTCCAGCATAGGGACCCCTCAAGATCTAAAGGCAATTGCAACGGACGCTTCGGCGGATGAAATAGCGAAAGTAAGCAATGAAGCTGTGATACACTTGGTCGAGGCTCAAAACTCGAAACAGCTTCTCAAGATGATCTTACTAGCAGCAATCAACTCACCCAAAGCGACCGAATATATTGGGAAGATGCCAACCTTGACAACCGCTACGCAAGCGTCGCTCATGTCAATAATCGAAGAGGTAATTTTGCTTTCCTCCAGGTGAGTCTAGGCTAATAGTTTCCAGATGGACAAAACCGGCAATGACGCCTCGGATGACAGCGCAGCTTCGAAAGGAGCAACCTGTGAACCCACCCAAATCCAGGCAACAGATCCAGAACTCCTATTCGAGCAGCGGTTTGGCAATATCATAGCAGACAATGACAAATTGAGCAGAGACAAGAAAGATCTGGAAATAGAGCTTCGCGACCTCCACAATCGGCTAGCTCGATTGCAAAAAAATAACGTAAGTTGAGCTTCTCCCATTTCATCCGTCCTTATGCTGAACTCAGTAAGGACATCCTACAAGAACGATTGACGGAAGCCGAGGATAGCTTAGAGCTCAATGGATCCGCCAAGGGTGGCAGAGGCTTCGTTAAAGATTCGCCCATCAGGCTGCTCGAGACCACGATGTGAGTTTGAACAAAGCCCGTTTCGACTTCCTGATCGTCGAGTCTAACACTGCGCACAGACAAACCCAAGAAGACTTGATTGCTACGCAAGAGGGCAAGCTCTCGGACTATGAGCAGAGCATCGAATCGATGCAGCGAACGGTCAGCATTTCTGTCTCCGGCAATCTAAAGCAAGTTTACTGACTCAAGTATAGATCGAGAAATTACGGTTATCGAGTGGAAAGTCACAGAGCCTACGCGATCAGCTTGATGAAGTCAAGCTTGAAAGGGACAATCTCGCGAAGAAGGCTAATACCCTTGACAAATATAAGCTCAAAGTGCAAGCAGCCCAGAATCTCGAGAAAGAGAACAAGCATCTTCGGCAAGAGATTGAAGAGCTCCAGCAGCGATGGAACGATGTTGAGATCGACCAGCGCAAGACAGCGGGACTTCAAAAGACCATTGACGAATACAGACGGATACTCCCAAAGATCGAACAAGATCGCGTTGAGTTACAAAGGATGAAGAAACAACTCGAAGATGACAATGCGACTCTGGCTCAACGGTGGGACACTACAAACGAGCAGCGAGCGCGTGATCACGAAACAATCAGCGAGCTAATTGACAGGATCCATGACATGGAATCTGGAGAGGTCCTGACTGCTCCGAGTGGCGAGCTCGAGCAAGAACTTTCCAAGAGCGACAAGACCGAATCCGACTTGCAAGCTGCCTTGACCCTATTGAGGTGGATTCGGTTGCTTACTGAAAGCAGGAAACTGGAAATCGCCAAACTTTCCGGACAGCTTCAAGAGCTGAAGGACACCCCACGAGGCGTGGACGCCAAAAGCGTCATGCTTCAGCAGCTCTTGGACGATGCCAAGGCAAAGCACACCGCTCTTGAGGACATGTACCTTGAGACTTACCAAGAAAAGCTCATGCTTGAGTCTTCTCTTGCGGAAGTTCAGCAAGGTCATCCGATCCAAGGGTATGACCTCTGGAAATCGACTGGCAGAACACTTACTCACTCTCGCGACAGTACGGAGGTCTTCCAGAAGATGCGCAAACATCTATCGAACTACAAGCGGAAAACAGCCGACATCGAGATCGAATTGGCTACAACGAAAGCGCAGCTGACCGTCTCACAAGCGGACCGTATGTCCCTTCTTATGCATACCATGGAGAATGAACACGCTGACGAGCCATCAGTATCGCTGATCGGCAAGGCTGAACGGAATGCACTCGATAAGCTTAAGAACTCCAGTCTGGCCGAGTTGACGGAGCTACACGCCGACCACTCTCTTCTTCAGAATCTATACGCCGACCACTCTCTTCTTCAGAAGAGGGCCAAAGGCTTCGAAGCCGACCTAGATGAACACAAGACTCTTCTACAGAAAGCCCTCCGTGACAAGAACGACACCAAGAAAATCCTGAGCCAGCATGGAGACCGGCTCCACGAGACCGAGAAACTAGGCGATGATCTCAAAGCTACCATGGAACTTCTCAAAGCAGCGGGCGCAGGCCGGACAGAAGCTCACGCGGACCTCGACGAGCAGCTCGAAAAGCACATCAAGGAGTTCGCGACCACGATCAAGCACGGCAGGGAGAGAGTGGCGAAACTGACCGAGGTAAATGATGAGATTTCCTCCAGAGAAGTGGTGGATGCCAGAACCCCTCGGTGGCTGCTGGGGACGAGACTGACGCGCTTCGTGAGCCCTGCTGACCTGATTTAATCGAACAGCACACGCGAAAGCAAAACTCCAGCATCCGGACCTTGCAGAACAGGCTGAAGATCTATGAAGCCGGGGACCGAGAAGGCGTAGCAGCAGGGACTAGCGGAGGGACGTCGGAGCAGAAGGTGGGGTTCTGTAGAATTTTGTCTTTCATAGAATGCCTGTCGCTAATAAATCAGAAATCAACTCAACAGCAAGAACTTCTCCTTCTGCAGAGAGAGAACAGACTCATAGCAACGGCGTGGTATGACCTGAGAAGTCGCTTGCAGATGAACAATGTCGTTCTGCAGAGGCCCAACGATCCGCCAAGGGGCTTTCTTAAGAAGCAGCGGTATCAGTTGAAACAGACATCGGTGAGGACATGATCTCGAGAAGCTTCCTTATGTTCGTCTTGCGGGAGTCATGCGCTAATGCCTACCTTCCTTGCGTTGTAGTTATAACATTATACTGGGCGGAATCTTGATAGACGGGTGAAGCCATGCATTGCTAGACCGGGAATATTCTAGAACTGCGGCGTTGCGTACTTGATTTCCACCTATTTTGGCTTTTTGGGATAGCTCTATATACCCCTCTTTGTAGCGTTTGAAAGTAGTCTAAGCTATACTTTACAATATCCTCTCACACGTACGCCAAAGCTGATACACCCGTGCTCACGCAAATGCTTAACAAATCCAAAGCAACCCTCACTCATGGCTAAACCCAATCCACCGGCTCCCTCAGAACACTCACCATCCTCTCCTCCCTGCTCCCCTTCTCCGGCTCATGCATATACACCCACTTCGCCGTCAACGGCAAACTCATCAGGATACTCTCCACCCTCGCGCCGGGCGTGTTCAACCCGAAACTCGTGCCGCGATCATGCACGAGGTTGAACTCGACATACCTCCCCCTCCGCAACTGCTGCCACTCCTTCTCCTTCTGCGTGAAGGGCATATCCTTCCTGCGCTCGACGAGCGGCATATACGACGGCAAAAACGCCAGCAGACAGTCCTGGACGAAGGCGAAGAGGTTCTCGCGGTCCTTTTCCGTCTCGTCGAGGTCGTCGAAGAAGATCCCCCCGACGCCGCGCGACTCGCCGCGGTGCTTGACGCTGAAATACTCATCGCACCATTTCTTGAAGCGCGGGTAGTAGGCGCGGTCGTGCTTGTCGCAGGCGGCCTTGACGGCGCGGTGGAAGTGGATGGCGTCCTCGTCAAAGAGGTAGGAAGGGGTGAGGTCGGTGCCGCCGCCGAACCACCAGGCGTTGGGGGAGCCGTCGGCGTTGGCGGTTTCGAAGTAGCGGTAGTTGAGGTGCACGGTCGGGGCCATGGGGTTGTGCGGGTGCAGGACCATGCTGAGGCCCGCGGCGAAGAACTCGAGGCTCTCGACGTCCGGGTCCAGCGCCTTGTGGTTGACGCGCATCTTCTCGATCGCGGGGCGGGGCAGGCTGCCGTACACGATGGAGGTGTTGACGCCGGCTTTTTCGAAGACGTGCCCGTCTTGGAGCACGCAGCTGATGCCGCCGCCGCCGTTGGGGCGCGTCCAGGTGTCGGTGCGGAATTTGTGCCCGTCGAGTTGCTCGAGGGCGGAGACGATGGCCGTTTGTTGGGTTTGGATGAAGGATTCCATCCGTAGGCGCATGGGCGAGGTGGGGGTGATGCCGGATTCGCGCTTCGAGAGGGTGTCGCGTTCGGCGATGGTGGGGGCGTCGAGTCGCTCGGGGTCGATGGGAGTGGTGACCTGATTGAGGAACCTGAGCGAGTGATGTGTGTAGAAGGACTCGGGAGACATACCATTGAGTAGATCAAGGAGCCGATGAAGACCACGCCGACGGAGAGACGGAGATACGGCGCCCATACTGTTTGGCGCTCTCTTCCTGTTCTTCCTGATATTGGTGGTCGCTTTGGCATTTGCCGTAGGTAGATCGGTTGTGCGGGTGCTTTTCGTTGTGTTGCTTGGGAAGTATCTTGAGGTGGTCGCTTGGAGTCGGCGAATTGTCTACATGGCTGTGCCTTGATCAATGACAGTCTCCGCGAACGAGGTATCTCTCGGAGCGTAGGTGACCCTGCCCAGCGAAGGCATGGTCGTAGGCCCGTCATGGTGGTGTATTTCCGGAGACGTGACAGTCCTTATTGAGGCATTGGTAGAATAGTCAAACTGTACTGTCAACGTCCAAGGGTATGGTTTGTGTCTATCCGCATCTAATTGTTTTGGAGAGGGATGTCCCCGAATAGCTCCACGATCAATGTCGTCAACTCGACACAATGGAGAAACGTTTTACCGAGGGCAAGGCAATGGAGCATATTCTCTTTTTCGTCCCAAGGATTATTGATTTGGGCTGATAAGAGCCTTCTCTACTTTGTATCACTCTCGTGTGTTTAGACTGGCCCTTCAACTGGAAATATCTATACCTACTCTAGGCCAACAGGGAGATCATCGAGTGCATGCTGCAGGTACAGATGAATAGGACTGAAAACAGCGGCCAAGTATAAGTCCATGACTGAGGGGCTGACAAACAGAGCTATCATACCAGGTCTGTCTGTGTCTTTGAAATCGAATCATTCGGAGTAAGGTACCTTTGTGATGTCAAGGTCACTGGACGCCGACGACAACGATAATGGTTCCTGATCTCCAAACGGCACTAACGCTTTCCGTAATGTGCATGACTCAGCCAGGCTGGAGCCTACCACAATCTCCCCCGTCTCTCACCGGTCCAATATCCTCATCACCCTTCAACCCCACCATCTATCTATCCATCTATCGCCCACACGCCTCCACCTCCACAGTACCTTACATACCTACAGCCCTCGACTCCATATCATAAATACTCTCAACATGCGCTCCAAGTTCAAGGACGAGCATCCGTTCGAGAAGCGCAAGCAGGAAGCTGAGCGGATCCGCCAGAAGTACGCCGACCGTATCCCAGTAAGTGTCGCATAAGAATAAGACTCATCTACCGCATCACATCGCACATACCGCATACCACAACTCACTACTGTTTGACATATACTGATGGTCGTCGTTTGTCACAGGTGATTTGCGAGAAAGTGGAGAAGTCGGACATCGCGACGATAGATAAGAAGAAATACCTCGTCCCCGCCGACCTCACCGTCGGCCAGTTCGTCTATGTCATCCGCAAGCGCATCAAGCTGTCGCCGGAAAAGGCCATCTTCATCTTCGTCGACGAGGTCCTGCCTCCGACGGCGGCCCTGATGAGCTCCATCTACGAGGAGCACAAAGACGAGGATGGGTTCTTGTACATCACGTAAGTCTTTGTCCTCGGAATTATACGATAGCATACGGTGGGACTTGTATTGATTTGGCTCTTTAAAGCTACTCCGGAGAAAATACCTTTGGTGAAAGCTGCTAGATCATACTTTGACGATATTGCTGCCCACCCGCACGCTTCGATGATACTCTTCCTAGGCGTTCGGGGTTAGCTGGTCTTCTATTATACTTGATGGACTCGGGGGTTACCGGTGTAGGACGGAGAAGTGGACGGCTTGCTCTGTGACATGCGTTCCATCAAAGACTACCGAATGATGGGAGCTGTTTTACGTTCCTCTCAAGCAGCGTCGTGGTCTGATGTGGAGGGTTTCCTCATTCCTCTGTCTCTAGCTTTGGAGCAAATGGCTGTTTCTCGGATCACATAACTGCATCGTGATGGGCTTGTAATTTTCAGCAGTCATGACTCAACATGTCGCACCGTGACGATACCAATCAGCTGCCAAAACCACCAACACATGCCGCAACGCCATCTGCCCATCTCCTCCTGAAGACTCCCCACTATCCGCACCGCATTACTATCACTTGACCTTGCCTTCAAAGCCGTCATCCCCTCCCCAACATCCATCCCTTAGGTAATCGGCCGCGCACACAGCTCCACTCCTGCCAGACTCGGCAAATCCCGCCCCACCATCCACGCAACGCTTCGAAGTCCATTCCGCCTAACGTACACCACCCTCCCAACCAACCACAGCATCCTCACCAAAACCATGTCCACAGCAACCCAAATCCCACGCTACAGCTACATCATCTCCAAGTACGTTCCGTCTCCCCGCCCATCCGCCGAGTTTCTTCCCATTATTCCATTCCCCACCCTCAGCCCCCTTTCCCCCAATCCCTCCTCCCTCCCTCCACGCACAATCCCCGCTCCCTCCCTCCTTTCCCCTTCACCCTTTCCCCCTCACAATTCCCCTCACACCCCCCTCACCCTTCCCCCTTCACAACCCTCCCCTCACCCTTCCCCCTTCGCCCGCTTCCACCCAACCAACTGACACATGCCAACGAATCGACACAGATACGCAGACCCGCTCTTCGCGCTGACGGTGGGCCTTTCGGCCGCGGCGGTGCGGATACGGCGGGAGGAGG
>JAABUY010001154.1_pt1 | contig 37423 bp, 39 predicted proteins | sample 5560271 | NCBI WGS metagenome assembly JAABUY01 (sample SAMN10711886, study PRJNA513374) | rock metagenome | isolation source: Antarctica rocks | place: Antarctica: Victoria Land, University Valley
TGACGCTGCTGGAGTGCAAGGAGGCGCTGCCGGTGGACGAGCCGGGCGGCGCGCGCGCCGAGGCGCCGCCCGCCGCCGCGCCGGCGCCGCCGCCGGCGCTGCAGGAGCGGCACCTGGGCTGGAAGGCGCGCCGCGCGGCCGTGCCGGGCTTGCGCGCTGCCGCCCCTGCCCCACCCCTGGGCCTGCAGGGATCTGACCCTAACCCTACACCCTGAGCCGCAGCAGTGGGTGCCGCAGCAGTGTGTGCCTGCTCTTTCAGGAGCGCGCGCGTAGGGATGCTGTCCTGCGGGCCGGCCTTGGGAGGCAGGCTGCCTCTGTGCCCGCGCGCCCGCCGGTGCGGCGCTGGGCGCGAGCGCGGGCGCTGCGCCGCGCAGGGCGCGTGGAAGAAAACGCACAAGGCGCAGGCGGAGGCCGGCAGCAGCGACTCGGGCAGCGACCCGGCCGCGGCGGCCGCGCCGCCGCCGCCGCCGCCCGCCGAGGCGCCCGCCGAGACGCCCACCTCTCCCGGCGGCAGCGCGCGGCCGCCGCCGGCGGCTAGCCTGCGCCCCGCGCGCCGCACGCGCAAGCCGCTGCGCGTGGACAACTCGGGCGCGGGCAGCCCGACGGCGCCGCCGCCGCTCGCGCCGGCGGTGGTCACGCTGGAGGCGCCTGAGTCGAGCGAGGACACCGCGCCGCCGCCGCCGGAGGCGGCCGAGGAGCCGGAGGTCGCCATGCCCGGTCGCCGCGCCGGCAACGGCGGGCGCGCAGGTGCGAGTGTCTGCAGCTTTGCACTGGCCACCGCGCCCCTGTGCTGGCGCGCGTCCTGCGAGTCGAGGGAGCGGAGTAGAGTGCTGTCCACGGCGCTCTGATGGTGCACTTCTTTGTGGTTGAAAGTGTGACGCTGCCGTGTATGTGTCCTGGCCCATCATCTGAGGGCTGGCCTACAACAGAATAGAAATAATTCCTCAAAGGCGTCAAGAAGGGTCACAGACGGGCGATGCGGCGCGGTGCACGAGCGAGCCCGGCTGCGCAGGGCGCGGGCGCAATGGCGGCAACGGCGGCCGCGGCGGCCGCGGCCGCAGCGGCGGCGGCGGCGGGCGCTGGGCGCGGCACCGCGCGGCGCTGGCGGCCGCGGCCGCGGCCGAGCCGCCGCCGCCGCCGCCCGACTCGCCGGACGAGCGCGCTGCGGCGCGCGCGGGCCGCCCGGCCGGACGCGCGCGCGCGCCGGCCAACCACCGGCTGGCCGAGCCGGCGGCGGCGCCCGGGCCGCCGGCTGGCTACTCCACGCGCAGCCTGCGCAACGGCGGCGCGCTCACCGCGTCCGGCCCGCTCGCATTCGCGTCGCTTATGGGCGCGCTGGGCGCGCTGGAGAAGCGCCATGCGGGCGCCTGCTTCGGTGCGTACAACGGCGCGTTCGGGCCGGCTGCTGGCGCGCTCGCGGCGGAGCTGGCGGCGGCCATGGCGGGCGACCCGCGCCGCGCGGGCGCGGGCAGGGCGCCGCAGGGCGCGGCGTGGCTGTTTGAGGGGCATGCGCGCATCCTGGCGGCCAGCGAGCGCGCCCTGGGCGGCGCCAGCCCGGCCGCCAGGGCGCTGGCGGCCGCCGCTGAGCCGCTGCGGCCGCCGGCGCCGCCGCTGCCGCTGTTTCTGTGAGCGTTAGAGCGCCGCGGACCACGCCCTGGCTGCGCTGCGCCCTGTGCGCCCCGTGCAGGGCGGCCGCAACAGGGCGCAGCCAGCTTGGCTGCCTGGGCGCGGCGCGGGGACTTGGTCGCAGGCGCTGTGGTTGCTGGACGCCCTCGGCAAGAACAGGGCCGGACTGTTTCTAGGAGAGTGTGCCGGCTGGCGCCCTAGCTTTGCGCGCTGTGCGCTGACCACGCGGCTGCGCCCACCAACCGTGCGCCAGCCATGTGGTCCCCGCCCTGGGTGCTGCAGAACGAATGGAGAGGGCGAGAGGGCGTGCGTGCTCTGGGCTCGCAATAGGCCGACAGGTGTTCTGAGAGGTCGGTGAACTCCGCCGTGTAAGACACGCCACCTCTGGTATACACCCTTCTATTCTGCTCTGTTCAGTCAAACTCGAAAAAGCTCAGCCCCAATCCCCATAGAATACAAGCCACTGGTGCTTATTTCTTTTGTGGCCTACATTCCAGCACAGGGGCTGCCAGTGCGAGCCAGGAAGGGAGGGCGAAGGTCAACAGCAGAGCTCAAAGTTGGCAGGGCAAGGATGTTCCGCAGTCATCGCAGCACGCTTGTAGAGGACTTCTTCATGAGCGATGTGCTCGTTGAGGACTTCTTCGCGCAGCGCGTTGAAGATCTGCGTGCCAGCGGAGCTTTTCAGGAGTTTGACTTCACGCGCGGACCAGCTTTTGCAGACGTGTTCCAGCACACCCGGCAGGCGCGTGGCCTCCACTGTGCCCTCCTGCACGCTGCAAAAAGCAGGGCTGTGCGCACTTGTGAGTGTCTGAAAATGCTGAAGGCGCATGCAACATATGCTGACCGCATCTGCGAGCAGAGGGTGCGGACGTCGTCGACTGTCACGTCGATCCAGGAGGTAGCTCCGCACGAGGCAGCGCCCAACTTGAGCCAGTGCCGCCCTTCCCGGGTGGAAGAGCCTGATGATGGTGCGCTGCTCCGCTCCTTGCCTACTCGCCAAGTAACATCCCTGGCACGCGTCCGGCGCGCACGCCCAAGGGGTCTGCGTGGTGCAGGCCAGTCCTGGCACATCCCGGACAGGCCTGGCGACCAGGCGGGGTCAGAGGCGCCGCGCGCAAGCTGCGCAGCGAGGCAACCCATGCGTGAGACTGCAGGGCAGACGGCTGCGCCAGCGGCGCACGGATACAGGGTGAAAAGGCGCATACCCGTGGACTGAGCGTAGACGTGAGCGCGGAGCACCGTGGCTGCTATCCAGCTCTTTCCTTGGGGTGCGGTGAGGCGCCTCGCGAGGCGAGGAGGGCGCCTGCAAGGCCTGTGCGTGACTGTGGAGATGGGGTGCGGTGTGCTGTCGGGTAAGCTAGGAGTGCCATCCGTTAGTGTGAAAGTGCCGGGACACATGTGCCTGTCTCCCAGGCAGCCCGTCCATTAGCATGCCACTTCCGAGTGTATGCTTGCACGAGGGAGAGGCCGCATGGCGGGCATGCTTGCATCGAGGTGCAAGCGCGCGCTCAACAGAGCTGTGGAGGAGCATTTGCAACGAGCATGCAACACTGAGAATTTGGAGTTGCCTAATTATGAGTAGGCACCGACTGGACATTGTGGAGGTAGCTAACAGAGCGTGGTACGGGCTGCAACTCAGATGGACGCATTGGAGGCAAAGTTTACAGCCCATGCATGCACTCGCGCTATTGCTCTTCTCGCTTACACTACCCCTGCCCGCCGCGCGGTGCGCGCTGCACGCGTACTGGCTGCCGGCTGGCTGCTCACCAGTACCCTTGGCGGCGGCCGTTCACGCCGATCTGGCCGAGCAGCAGCGTTGTGAAGAGGCCAACGTGGTAGATTGTGAACAGCAGCCTGCCGCATCCGTGCAAAGTCAGAGGGATGTGCGTGGAGGACAGGCGGCTCACCGAGACGCGCGCACATACGGAGCGCGGCCGCGCACCAGAACTTGTCGGTGAGCGCCGGGCCGATGGGGAAGTGCGACAAGTTCTCGCCGATGCTCTTGGTGAACAGGCCGAAGAGCGAGTTGCCGCCAAACGCTGGCACGCCGATCGTGGACGGCACGGTCCACCTGCGTGGCAGAGCGCCGGTCTTTTCTTGCAACAACGCACGCGCAGTAGGCTACCTCCCAATGTCAGCAGCATGGCAGCTGCAGGCTGGGGTCAAGGTCAGTAAGCAGGCAGCAGCACCCTGGTTGCGCTTCGCTTGCTTGCGCCAGCTGCACGCCATCAAAAAGCACAAGCGACCGCGACCCTGGCAGGCAGGGCGCGCACCCCAGGAAGCCCAGCACAAAGACGAGCGGGTCCTTGTTCAGCCCTGCACGTACACCCAACAGTGCAACCTCACTTGCTGCTTGCTTGAAAGCCAGACACAGCCAGTGTGCGTGCTGCTTGCTTTGATGTGTCACACAGCCAGTGTGCATGGGCACGCTTGTATATGCAGCGCAGCTGTGAAGGGCGCACAGTTGTTGGGGTACTCCGTGCCCCTGCGCGCCACGTGACAGAGTGAGGAACGCATAGACAGCGCTCGGCCAGCCTCAGCCAGAACAGCGGTGCCGGGTAGGCACTCACGACATGACAGTCGCGCGGCGCGTGGCGGTCGCCGAAGCCCTGGGGCGGGGCACCATCCGCGGGCGTGCGCCCAGGAAGCCTGCGTATCACGTGCTCCATCACTGGCGGGTCTGCAGCTCTGGCCCAGCCTAGCACTTGGCGACGCCAGCACTGCCACTGCCAACCTACAGGTCCTCCTCAAGTCAGCCTCCCAGACTCCAGGTCCCTGTGTGGTGATGTACGCACTTGACCGTGCCGCGATCTGGGGGCGAGACGTCATCATGAGGGCGGACATCCTGACCGGCTGCGGTGGGCTCGGAAGGGCAGGACGGTGCCTGTTCGGTGTCTCGGGCGCCTGAGGATAGGGAGGTGATTTTGGTTCCAGACCCTAGTCAGGCTTGAAAAGCACCTCGTGCCGCACGGGTGGCTGGACCAGGCCTTTGGCTTTAGCAATCTGCTTGCCAACCTCTGTCCTATTCACCTTGCCTGCTTGGCCTCCTTGCTACGCGCACTGTAATAGGCAGCCTGCGGTGTTTAGCAAAAACACTGGCGGACACTGGCACAGCGCAGCGGCACAAGCGCTTTGCTCTGCGCATTTTAGACCCTTTACAGAGGGCAAGCAGGGGAGGAAAGGAAGCTGCTGCCACGGCTGACACTAACAGCCGGGCGACGTCTCCGGCTGTCGCAGTCATTTTCGCGACAGTGCACGGGGAGATGGACGAACTGTGTGGCTTCCACGACCACGATAACAAGGAGAACCTTGCATTCGTGCCAGAGCTGGGCTCGCAGGCAGCACAAAAGGTGTGCGCGATGTATATATGCAAGATGCGCAGCCCTTGCAAGCCTGAGGCGACGCCGACGCTTCCGCTGCTGGCAGGACCTGGTCGTAAGGCGGGACGCTTCCGGGGCGGCCAGTGCGCCGTGCGACAGCGCGCCGCTGCAGCACGCCGCGCCTGCAGCAGAGTGCGGCTGCAGCGCAGTCCACGCTTCTACGCTCGCCCTGACGCGAGCATCGTGTCGCACAGCACGGTGGACTGGGCTGTTCAGGACCTTGCTCACGGCAGGGCATGGCGGCAGCTGGTGCAGCAGCGCGATGAGGCGGTGGAGCAGCGCCGGCGGCTGGAGGCCTCGCGCAACGAGCTCGCGCGGCAGCAGGGCCAGTTCAAGGGCCTCATCGCCAAGGTGGGCGCAGCGAGCTTGCGTGCGCGCGCCTGTCGCCTGCACCCGCGCGCTCGGCAGGGCGGCGCCTGCTGCCGCGTCGAACTCGCTGAGCTTGCCGCGCGCGGGCGCCTGGCGCAGCTGGAGGGCGCGGTGAGCTCCGGCGAGAAGCGGCTGCACAGCCTCACCGCCGACCTGGAGGCCGCCAAGGCGCGCGCCGCAGGTTCTCGGCAACCCGAGCCAGCCCGGCCGGCCCCGCGTCTGCAGTGGCGCCCTGCAAGCACGCATCCTGTCCTCGCAAGGGGTCAGGGCGGCGGAGGGGCACGAAAAGGGCCGGCGGCACGCCGCCGGAGCGCCAAGGGTGTTGTCTGTGTGACAAGCTGGGCGCCACAGCGCATCGTGATCAGCTGCGGGCTCGCGGTCCTCACAGTACACACACGCGCCGCCGCCATCACTGCCCCACTTGTCCACACAGCCACATGCCGCGCCCTGCGCAGGCGCGCTGCGCGGAGCTGGCGGCGGAGCGCGATGCGCTGGCGGCTGCCGCAGGCGTCACGCCGGAGCGCTGCCGCGCGGCCAAAGCGCAGCTCTTTGAGGCCGCCAAGCAGTGCGCGTCCGGCGCACTGCTGCTCCCGCCGAGACCATGGAAAGCATGCAAGGGCTGACGGGCAAGGCTGGATGTCGCATCTGCACCCATAGAGACGGAATCGTAAAGGGCACGGGCATGCGCCTGCCGGCGCGGACGTGGCCGCACAGGCGGGACGGTGGTACGCCGACCGGCGCCGCGTGCCGCGCTCACCAACCTGTGGCCCCTGTTGCGCCAGTCTTCAGGCGAGGGGTGGGGGGGTCTGACGTGACAAGCGCCCCAGTGCAGATGCCGTCGCGCAGGGCGGCGCGGCAAGCGCGCGACCTGGAGCAGCACCGCGCCAAGCTCGAGCAGGAGCTGGAGCGGGAGGTGCGCGACCCTGCTAACTGTCGCAACCGGGCCAGTCCGGTACGTCGCAGGGGTCCGCTGGCCGACAGCATGCTGCGCAGCGCGCAGTCTGGCCAGACAGCGGGGCCTGCCTGACGCGCGAGCGCAGCACCCAACCAGTCGGACACACCCGGAGCGCCGCGGGGCGCGAGCGGGCGTGGGCGCGGCCGCAGGTGCGCGAGCGCGAAGAGCTGGGCGAGTTCGCGTCGCTGGAGCATGTGGCGGAGGCGGAGGCGGCCGCGCGCGCGGCCGCCGAGGCCGCCGAGCTGCACGCGGCCGGTGCGGCCGGGGCCGAGCAGCTGGCCGCCGCGCGCGCCGAGCTCGTCGCCGCGCGCGCCGAGCTGCAGCGCGGAGCCGAGGCGCGCGGCCCCGTCGTTCGCCCGCGCGTTGCAAGGTGTCCTGAGGGCTCCAACGCGCGCGCGCGCCGTGGCAGCGCGCGCAGAGCGGGTGGGCGCGGTGTGCACGTGCAGCTGCAAGCCCGGGACAGGGTCGGGCTCGGGGACTGGAGGATGCTCGGTCGAGGTCTGCTCTCCGGAAGCGGAAGCGATGTTTCGGGTCCTCGGCCGACCACACCACCTGCTTGTGGCCTCGGCTGCCTTTGCGCAAGCTCGGGCTGCCCAGCCTGCGGCCACCCAGGTGCTACGAGGCTCGCAGCAGGGGCCCACCGGGCGCCTGCGCGCAGGTCGCGGCACTCAGGGAGGCGCATGCGGGGTGCGGCGCGGCGGCCACGGCGGCCGTGCGCGAGGCGGCCGGCCTGCGGCAGGCGAATGCGCAGCTGGCGGCCGACCGGCAGCAGGCCGCCGCGAACCTGCGGCGCGCGGAGAACGAGGCACGCGCCGCTGCGTGTCGCCTGTGTGCTTGCGCGCGTGCACAGCCCGCCTGCGTCAGCGCCGCCGCAGCGACGCGTGTGTGAGCAGGGCACCGCGCGGCGCCTTGTAGCTGGGCCCTGCCTTGCGCATGAGGCCGACAGACCGTCCCTGCCACTTGTGCATTCCTTCACCCCTATTCCACAGCTGTGCAAGGTGTGCGACCATGGAGCTGGCTTCTAAGGCGCACATTTTGCATGAGCGGACACGAGCCGCGCCCGGCCGCCGCAGGTGGACCTGATCAGCGCGGGCAACGAGCAGATGTTCCGCTACGTCAACTACATCCGCGGCCGCTTGGCCGCCGCCGCGCCCGCGCTGGCCGTGGCCGCGCCGGAGCTGCTCGGCCTCACGCGCGAGCTCAGCGCGTGGGTGCTCTGCGAGGCGCACGAGCGCGGCCTGGCCGGCGCGTCGGCGCTGGCCAAAGGCGCGACGCCGGCCGCGGCAGCGGGCGGCGCGCACGCGGCCGGCTGCGGCGCGGCCGGCGGCGCCACGCCGGGCGGCAAGGGCATGCACACGCCGGCGCTGCGCGCGCGCACGCCCGGCACCGCCATCAAGCGCACGCCCTGCCGCTGAGGCCTGCGCCCGCGCATGCAGCGCGGCGTGTGCGCGCATACGCGGGCGGGCGCGCGCATGCCTCAAGCGGCTGCGCGGGAAAGCGCAGCGCACGCAGGGCCCCGGGACTGCTGCCATGCCTGCATCGCAGCCGCTGCAGAGGGACGCACTGCTGCAGTGCCTGTACGGGCGTGAGCATGCGGTGACAGCATTGAGGAGCGGGCCAGCACGCCCGCTCGTCCATGCATGCTGCTAAAGACGTTGACAAGGTACCAGAGCAGAGCTGTGCATGTTCGGGCTCTGCCAGCCTGCGCTGCCGGGGGCGGAACACTGCTCTGCAGCTGTTGCATGCGAACGCGCGCGACCACAACACCCAGCTTACAGAGGCTTGCTGCCACAATCTATCAAAACATAGTTTTTCCACACACACCCAAACACAACACAGACATAACCTGACCGCCATCACACTCACCGCCAGCTCACACAGAGCTGTGCTAAGAGCTGTATGCACCAGACAGTGTCGCCAGTCTGTATGCAGGAGGGCACACGATACAGGCGGACAGACTGTGAACGCAAGTTGTGGAGCGCCATGCAACCCCCGTTCGCCACAGTTGTTCCACCAAACATGGTGAGCCAGCCCGCAGCTACACTAACCGCGCACCGCATGATCAAGCGCTCCTGCCCCTGCTCACTGACCCCAAGCCCCGTGCGCCATAACGCCTGCCCTACCCTCCATCCACAACATCGCACGTCCAATAGCTCATGCAGCACAGCCACCTCGGCTGCGCCCTGCGCGAAGCCTGCACGTCGCGCGCAAACACCCCGCCAGCCCAGGCTCAGGCGAAGGGGTTTCCCGAAGACTTGCGCAGCGCGGGGCCGGGCGCCGCGGTCTGAGCGGGCGCGGCTGCTGCCCCGTCGCCTGCGCGCGGCCCCGTGAGCCCGCCCCCATGCACCATCCCGTAGGGCTGCGCCTCGAACGCGGGCGCCTGCGAGGCAGGAAAGAACGCCCCAAACCCGCCGCCAGCCGCCGGCGTGGCCGCGCCTCCCCACGCAAAGCCGCCCCCAGTGCCCGGCTGCGCGAGGGGCGCCGCATGCGCGGCGCCGCTGCCCTGCCGGGCGGCCAGGCCGTGCGGCGCCGCGCCCGCGCCGGCCCACGGCGCAGTCGGTGCAAAGCCTGGCGGCACGGGCGTCGCAGGCGATGCGGGCACAGAGGCGGACGAGCCCACAGACGGCGCCTGCTGGGTCCCCGGGAAGGCCGCCCCAGCCTGCGCGCCGTTCGCTGCAGAGCCCCCGGGCATGCCCGCCGCCGGCGCGAACGGGCCCGCGGGCGCCGCGTCGCCGCCGAGCGACCCCGCGCGTGCTGCGCCGCGCAGCCCCGGCATGAGCGCGGAGAAGGGGTCGGGCGCGGCCGCCTCGGAGGCCGCACTGCGCACGCTGCCCTCCGGGCTGCCGTGCACGCCGCTCGACGCGACCAGCGAGTCGCCCGCCGGCTGCCGGGCGCCGCCATAGAAGCCGCCGGGCTGCGCGCTGTTGCCCGCGTGCGCGCCCGCCGCGGCGCCGGGGCCGCTCGGGGCCCAGCCCGCGCTGTACGAGCCGCGCGTGTGGTCGCCGGGCGGGCGCGGTGGGAATCCGCCGCCGTACGCGCCCGCGGGCGCGGTGCGCGCGCCAGACCCAAAGGCCTGCGGCGCCTGCGGCTGCGGGGGCAGCTCGCAGAACAGGTCCTGCGCGGGGCGCGAGACCCTGGTCAGGGTGTGTATGCACGGATGCCGCGCGGCGCCCGCAACACAGATGCGAGCGGCGCACGCTGGGCAGCTCCTTGCGCGGCTCGTGCGCCGCGGCGCTCGGGCGCGGCTTTGCGGCGCCATTGGCGGACGGGAGCGCCTCCCCGAACGCCTGCCAGCCTGCCAGGCCGCCGCCGCCGCCGCCCTCCTCAGATCCCGCAGCCGGCCCCTGGCTGGCTGCGCCGGAGGGTGCAGGGGCGGCCGGAGCGTCAAACTGCGCCCAGCTGGCCCCGTGCGCTGCCGGGTCGGGCGCGGCGGGCGGCTGGCCGTTCGCGGCAGCAGCTGGCGGCCTGTCCGCGCCCCCTGCCGGACGTGCGCACAGGATCTCATCGGAGAGATTGATGCACAAGCATCCAGCTCATCCGGGCAGACCGTCGGGGCCCGAACACACTGCCTGCGATCTGCGCTTGAAGCGTCGCTGCGTGCCGCACACTACCCAGAGACGCCCTCGGCCTGCACGTCGAGGGACGCGCACCTGGCACGCCCTCTGCCGCCTCGCCAAACGCGGCCCAACCGTCTGCGGGCGCAGGCGCGGCGTGTGAAGGTGTCACGGCCGCCCCGCTGGAGTGCACCCGCGCGGCGGCGCCGGCCCCGGCCACGCCCTGTTTCTCCGGGCTGGCCAGGTCGATGAGGCTGCTCTGGGGCGCCGCCGGCGGCGCAGCCTGCCGCATGCAGCGCCGACCGCTCGACACGCTTGCTCGTCACGCACTGCGACGCATCTGCAGACGGCGCGCAGCTGCACCCACCAGGAGCCAAGCATCCGTGGCGCAAAGCACGCGGGCTGCAGTCAGCGTGCCAGCAGCGGGTCAGTCGCACAAGAGCGCCAGAGCGCATGACTGCGGGTGTGGCCGCACCACGACGTCTGTTTCCCGCGACATGGACGACCGCGCGCTGCTGGTGGACTGCGCGCGCAGCGCCCACGGACTCAGCAGGCTCAGGGTGCCAGCGCACAGGCACTGCTGGAGCATGCCACAAGCCGCCGGGCAGCTGTGCGGCCCCTGCAGCACGCAGCACGCAGAGTCTGCTTGGCAGGGGAGCGCTCGGCAGCGTGGTCCGCAGGGACGCGCCTGCAGGCGCGCCAGGCCGCCGGGCACTGGCGCGTGCTCGTCGGCAAAGCGCTTTTTTACAAACACGATCTCAATGAAGTCGCGCACTTTGCTGGTCGTCCTGCGCGGCGCGGCCACGTTGCTTCCTGCACGCCGAGGCTGGGCGCGCGGCCTGCCAGGCGCCGGCGCGCAGGCGCCGCACCTGTCTGTCGGCTTTGGCAAGTCGCTAGGGCTCCACTTGGCCAGATACCGGGCCAGAGCAACCTGCGCATGCGCTGCGATCTGTCGGTGCCGCGCGTCGGCCGCGCGACTCCGGCGCACGAAGGCAAGCGCAGCACACGGGCACACCGACCCCTGCAGCGCCCTCAGGTGTGCGCAAACCCCGCAACACACGGGGGCGCACAGCGTTTCCGCCCTCCTCAATCGCCCGCATCTCCTCGGGCTTGAAAGTGGCCATACTGATGCCTTTGCAGCGGTGGTTGAACTGCCGGCTGCGGCCCGGCAGCGCGCGCGCAAGCGTCAGATTGTACAACGCGCAGCTGGTACAGGCAGCGACAGACCTGCACCGGCGCGGGCGCACTGAACGCCGCTGCAGTTGGTGCAGACGAATATGCTGAAGTTGATGACGACATACTGCGGGCCCTGCGCGCGAGCGCTCGGACGTGGGCGGAGTGCGCGGGTGGGGCGCGGAGTCCGCGAGCGACGTGGCCGGGCGAGTACCAGGGTCTCGCAGACGGCGCAGCGCCTGTTGTCCGGCTGCTTGAGCAAAGTCCTGAGCGTGCGCTCATGCTTGGCGTCGAGCTTGCTCGAGCTCATGGCTGCGCGCGTGGGCCAACCCTGGCGCGGACGCCCTGAGGTGGTGCCCAGGCGACGGGGACCAGGGCGGGCCAGCAATTTCACAGCCTGGGAACCGGCCTGTCGCGTGCGCAGGGCTGCCCTACCCCGGAGTCCCGCTCAAAAAGGTGGGCCAGCTAGGGTCGGCTCGAGAACACTGAGCTGTCCAAGTCATCCAGTCAATCAACCGAGCTTATCCTCTCACACCCAGCACCCCTCACGCACACACACACAGCTTCTTTGCCACAATGCAGTTCTCCGCTGTGACCATGCGCCCCACCACCAGCGCCTTCGCTGTGCGCCCGATGGCTGCGCGGCCCATGCGCGCGCGCGCCCCCGTGGTCGTCCGCGCCGAGGTGCAGTCCCGGGGAGTGTTTGAGCTGGCCTGGGGGCCTTGTGAGGTGTGGCTGTTGGCAGGCATTGCCTGATTGTGGGATGCGGGTCGCAAGTCCGTGTGGAGCGTGAGCTGTCCTACCCAGCTCACCAACAGCTGTACTTTGGTCGATGAGCCGAGTCCTGGCCTTCTGAGCCCTGATCCTGGCAGCTGCCGACCCGGCGCCGGCCCAGCCTGTCAGCCCGAACAATTCGAGAACGTGTGCGCGTGTGTGCCGCAGAGCCTGGGCGACAAGGCCAAGGACGCGTACAAGGACGCGAAGGACGCCGTGCAGGTCAGCTGCCGGCAGATTGGACAGCGGCTTGGTTGCATTATTGCACTGGTGGTTTGCAGCTATCTTGCATGCCTCCTTCCAACCCCCTCTGCACGATCAGTGCACCCAGGAGTCTGGTTGTGTCTTTATATGCACTGGTGGCTGCCTGAGGCACTCTGGGCTCTCTATCGAGCGAACGCGCTGGCGTGCTGACTGGTTTGCGCCCTGTGACAGGACGCCGCGGGCGCCGCTAAGAAGCAGGCGGGCAAGGCGGCCGACAAGGTCGAGGACGCTGTCGGCTCCGGGTGCGTCACGGAGTATGCTGGATCGCTGTAGTGCCTGTGGTGGCGTGGTGCGCTGGTTGTGGTGCGACAGGCTTGATCTGGGAGACAGCACGGTTGTCACATTGCCCGCCTGAAGCGTGGGAGACCTGCTGGGCACTTAGTAACCTGCGCGCTGCCCACAGGGGCAAGGAGGCCGAGAAGGCTGCTGACAAGGCGGGCGACAACCTGTCGGGCGCCGCCAAGGACGCGCAGCGCAGCGCCGAGAAGACCGGCGACAAGGTGTCGGACGCCGCGTCGGACGCGAAGAGCGACGTTAAGCGCAACCTGTGAGCGCTGGGCGCAGCCTCTATCAGTTTTGGCACTGTGCCAGCCGCGGCTTGTGACACCCAAATTTTGTTAGCACCAGAGGCGCGGCGTGCCGTTGCCTGATGCGTGTTTTCAGAGGTTTGTGCAGCAAGTGCAGGGAACGAAATGAGTGATGCGAGGCGCCAGGCTGCACGCAGGAATGTGGTGGGTTTGTAAGCATCGAAAAATGCAAAAATCAAGTGTACTGGCTTCCCTTGGCAGTCGCATGCGAGCCAATAAACAGTGCTATCCAGGATACACACCAGCAGTGGCTGGCAGGAGGTCTGCATGTCTGCAGCAGGACAAGGATCACTTGCAGCATCCACTGCCTTCTGCGTTGGTGCAAAGCAGGTGAGCCTGGAAGGCAGGGCAAGTCCCAACAACAGACTACTTTACCAGCACACCTGGCAGATAGTATACTGAATCCTGCATCATGTGTAGGTGCCTTTTGACACCGTACAGATGTGCTTTTTCACTAGTTTGCACTAGTTTACATGCGCCGGTGAACACCTGGCGGGCCCAGTGACTCCCGACAATGACTAGTGTCAACAGACTAAAACAAACCAAGGAACTTCTTCTGGGGCTGCTCTGCAGTTCGTGTTTCATCATCATCATCACCGGCTGCCTGACCAGCAGGGGGAGGCGGGTCTTCGCTGCGGCCGTCCCTGGTTGCGGCCACAGGCTCAGGCCTGCGCCGGTGGTGCGGAAAGATGTGCGATACATCCTCCTCCTGCACGTCACACACTCTGCATGTTGACCTGATCAGGCTAGGGCCACATGCGCTCCACACAGGTCTGTGTGCAACATGACAAAACAAGGATGTCAGCTGCTCTGTGACCCCATTCACACGGGCTCGCCATCAGACCAAATCCCTGTTCCCCATGCCTTGTGGCTGGGTCCTACCTAGCCCTCATAGTGACCCTGGGCGTGCCTGGCGCAGAACGGAGGGTATGGCGCGCACTGAGGCCAGCGCGTCGCGCGGCGTCAGGCCGCACAGCGCGGCTGTGCCTGCGCCGGCGATGCCCAGCAGCGCAAAGCGCAGCAGCGCGCCATGCATGCTGCCCTTCCGTTCCAAGCGCCGTCGCCGCCACTCCTGGTACCTGGCACGGCGCAGCAGGGCGCGGTGTTACACAGCACTCTGCATGGAGTTGGTAACCTCCCAAGTCGCACGTGTCAGCATCGCAAGCCGCCGCCAACGCGCACTCTCACACCACAAAAGCGCTGAGAGCTCCGCGGTCAACCGGCCCTTGCATGGCCTAGCATGTCTGTCAGACAGGGGGGCCGGGGACAGACCTCAGGCGCTTGGCCGCGCCGACCTCCTCGCACGCATCCAGCAGCAGCTTGCGCAGGTAGATGAGGTCCGAGTGCTCCTGTTCACAATCACAGCACATGTGAGCACGCCCATCTGCAGGACGGCTTCTGCCTCCCCGCATGACACGGATCCGCTGGTGGGCAAGCAATCCTTACAAGGCCTGTCCATCACGTATATAAGCAGGTAGTATGATATCTGCTGTGCGGCTTGTTAAAGCGGCGAGCATGGAGCGGCGGCCCAGGAGCGAGAGCCAGGCAGCGCTGCCACCGCACCGTGTTGAACGCCTCCGCCGTCCCGTACGTGTACTTGCGCTCAGGCCAGTACACCGGCGGGTCCGCCGCGGCAAGCTCCCCGCTGCGCGCTTGCATGCTTGGTGTCAGCCTGCTGTGCTCACCTCGCTGTTCACATGTTGGGGCCCGACCGCGCCCGCCTGAATGTTTGCAAAGCATGAGCATGACAACAGGCAGTCTGTGCAGCGGCTTGCGCGCGCGGTCGCTAGTGGTCCAAAGCCAGACGCAGGCACACAGCATGCCCGGGCTCTGCGCAGGCTGTCAGGCTGTTGGGCTGTCGGGCGCGTGGGCCGCCGCGCGCGCGCGCCTGAACTCGTTGGCGGCGACCACCAGGAAGGGCGGCATGATGCGCTTGCCGGGCGACGCGCCCAGGCCAGCGCGCATGCGCGTCGCCTCGCTGAAGCGCAGCACGTTGATGGGCGCGGTCACGCCCGCCAGCGCTGCGGCGCCGACCCGCAGCCCAGCTGAGCGCCGGGAGGAGGCCGGCAGGGCGACGGGCGCCCCGACGCCCTCGCTGCGGGCCATGAGGCCGCAGGGTGCGCACCTGGGTACCCCGCCAGGCTGGGGTTGGCCAGGCGGCTGACCACCTCCTGGCGGAAGCACGCCTGCGCCGCGGCGCGCAGCGTGAGGCGGCGCGCCTGCCAGCGCGGCGGCAGAGCGCACAGGGGGAGCGGTGCCAGCGCGCCGCGCCTGCTCCGCGATCGTCATGCAGTCCGACTTGCAGACGACCGGCAGGATCGGCACCACCTTGCCGAGCTCGTACATGTACCTGCAAGGCCGGCGCCGCAGGTGAGCCGGGCATGCCGACAGGCGACGCACGCGGAGGCGCGGCCGGACGGCCAGGGCAGGCTGCGCGCCTCAGGTCAATGGGGCGCAGGCGGTGCGGGGGCAGGCAGAAGATGCACAGGTCCACGCGCGGGTCTTCGACGTCGGCCCTGGGCGCGGGCGCCCCGTCGTGAGTCCAATGGATGCTGCGGGGCAGGGCGCGCCCACCAACCGCCGCGCGCGCCCGCGGGCAGCGGGGCTGGGGCCGCCCCGCGGAGGCGCGGGGCCGCACAGGTCGACCGCGCGGCGGGCGTCCTGCTCGACGCGCAAGAACGCGGCGTTCTGGCGCTCCACATAGGCCACCATCTCTGCGATGTTGGACAGGATGGAGCAGTTGTCGCCGTACCCGGGTGTGTCTTGCACCTGCGCGCCCGCCCGCAAGCGAGCTGCGCTGCTGTCTGCGGCGCTGGGTGCGCTCTCGGCTGCGGACGCGCCGGACCGCGCGGGCCGCGAGCGCGCACCTTGTACACCCAGACGGTGCGGTCGCCCTCGCTCTCCCACGATATGGACGAGCACAGCACCTGCCGCGCGCGCGTCAGCCGGCTGCGCGCGCCCAGTGCACGTAACGGTGCGCGGACAGCCCGGGGCGCACCTCGGGGTTCTTGCGGAATTGCTCCGCGGACGTCTCCGTGCCTGTGCGAGCGCGTGCGACTTGTTGGGCAGGTCGCGCAGGCCCTTGATGACAGGCTTGGACGCTTGGCAAGAAACGTGACACAGCTCCAGACACCCGGCGCCTGCAGGGGTGGCTTGCTGGGGCAGCAGCAGCCCGGCCCGCACCATCGTGCAGCTCCAGGCGCTGGCCCGGCACGGAGAGCAGGGCGCGCACGAGCGTGGTCTTGCCCAGCCCGCTGTCGCCCACTATCAGGATCTTGAAGTAGCGGTGCTTCCACGTCGGGAAGGGCTTAGGCCGCAGCGGGCCCAGCAGCTCGTGTGCCGGCGGCGGCGCAGCAGCTGCCGGGGCATACTGACCCCCTGCGGACGCCGTGACAGTCAGTGAGCGCCGCCCTGATCAGGGGCGGCCCAAGTGCTTGAGCACTGTAATTTGAGTTCAGGGACAGCGCAGTCACTTGAGCACTGCCCACTAACAGGCGCAGCACAGGTTACGAGCACTGGCGAGAGTCAGCGGCAGCACAGCCTGACGAGCAGTGCTGACAAACGGGGGCAGCTCAGCCAGCCGAGCACTGCCACTGGTGGCAGAAGCTTTGCGCAGGAGCACGTCTGTCATATGCAGTCTGTCATATGCATTGCAAGCACTTGTTTCAAAGGCAGCCCACCAGCAGCCTGCTGCGGCGTCTGCGACTCCTGCCGCGCCAGGCCTGACGAGCTCCCAGGAGAGTTCGGAGCGTGCAGTGCAGAGCACTCGCCGCTCATCGCACGTCGCTGCTCCAGGCTCTATCCAACACCAAACTCAGGCTTGACAGGATAGCGCAGACCACCGCTCATCACCGCCTCGCTCTCCCGTCTGAGCTGGTCAGGAAAATACACCGGCCGACGTTACATAACATGGCGGTGCAGACAGGTAGGCGCTGGCCGCCAAGCTGCGGCACTCGAATGTGTCCACTCGAATGTGTCCACCTACATAACTTACACAACCTTGTGCTGTCATCAGGCTGCAGAGTTCTGTGCTTCATAAGGACATAGCAGCAGCAACAGCCCGGCGCTTGCATTGCGTAGGGTGCATGTCCCAGGGCAGCACGGCCACCGAGCTGGTTGCCTCCCTCGACCGTGCACTTGCAGGCATCCTGCCACTGACAGACATCCTTGAGCCATTTGCGTTGCAGAGCAAAGGCACGCCTGCACATTGCGCGTCAATGATCACAGAAAACATAATTTGCTAGCACGAAACCTGCGATCAAGGACACAGGAAGTCACAGTGGCCACGCCGTGCAGAGGACGTGCAGCGTAGCATACAGGACTTTGCGGCGGCAGCGCAGGCGCTGCAGGCGCTCCTGCTGCAAGCGCGCGCCGCTGGCGGCTCCCCGCTGCTGGCTTTGAGGCAGGTGATCCTCTGCTCTGAGGCCCTGGTTATGCGCTGCACACTGCGCTGCTCTGCAGCTGACACCCCCCTGCGCGCGCAGGAAGAGCGCGAGCTGCGCGAAGAGCTCGCGGCCAAGGAGGCGCTGCTACGCGCCTGCGCGGAGCGCCTGGCCGACTGGCAGGCCCGCTGCGCGCGCGTGGCGGCAGAGCTGCGCGCCGCCGCCGCGCTGTGACCAGCCCGCCCATGGGCAGGCCGGCAGGGCCAGCCGCACCCGCCGCGCGCGCGCGGCCATGAACAGGCGCCGGACCTACCTCGCAGCGGGCGAGTTTGCGGACACGCTCCAGGGCGCGGCCGCGTTCTGCGCCGCGCTGGCCGCGCAGCCGGCGAGCGCGCGCGCGCCCCGCCGCGGGTGCGCCGCGCTGGCGAGCGACGGCGACGTCTACGCCGTGTACTGCAAGCTGCACCTGGCGCGCCGCGCCACGCAGGTGGGCTGCAGCGCGGACGCGGGCTGCTTCTACCTGCTCGCCGGCCCGCGCAGGCCGCTGCCCGAGCCGCTGCCCGAGCCGCGGCCGCGGCGGGGCAAGCAGCGGGCCGGCCGCGGCGCCGCAGGCTGCGCAGGGGCGCAGCCTGCGCAGCCTGCGGCAGCTGAGGCGCCAGGGCATGCAGCGGCGGCCGAGCCGCCGCCCACGAGTGGCGCCGGCCCCAATGGGGCCCGAGCGGACGCTGCCGCGCCGGCCGCGCCAGACGAGCTGCCTGGCTCATCGCGCATGCCCAGCGACAGCAGAGCCGCGGCCGGCAGCGCGGGTGCGACGGCAGCAATCGGTGATGCGTCGGGGTCCTTGGAGCACCCACCCAGCCCAGATGATGCGCCAGCAGGACCCGGGTCGGGCCAGGGACGGAGCGAGGGCGGCGCGGGAGAGGCGCTGTGGGAGGTGGTGGTCCCGGTGAGCACATCGTCGCGGGCGCTGACGCCGGCGCGCATGCAGCGCATGCTGGGCATCCCGGCGGCTGCGGGCCAGCCGGCCGGTGGCGGCGGCGGCGTCGTGCTGGCCATGGCGGACCGGGACGGGACGGTCGGGTTCTCGCGCCTGCACGGCGGCCTGGTCCCGCCTGCGGAGGGGCCGCCGTCGGCGCCTGCCTGAGGAGACTGCACAGACTGGCCAGGTTTGGGGTAGAGCGTGTGCGGCAGAGACGCCAGTGACTTGGGGTGCCCAGTGTTGCCTGCCATGTGTGCGTCAAGGCGTGCTCTCGAGCACTCCGTAAAAGGCATTGCGCATGCACGGCATGCAAAATCCTGCGAGCGGCCGACCTGCAGCATCCTGCTAGTGCACACGCCACGGCTCCTGCTCAGCCGTCCCCAGGACCGGGGAGGACGGCTTGCTATCAGCAAGCGGCTGGGGCTAGCAGAACCCACAGACGCCCGGTGTGCCTGTGCAGTCGCGGGCGCGCGCCCAGGCCATCCTGGGCCCGCGCAGCAGGCGCTCGCACACATCTCTCTCTCTCTCACTCCGCTCTCGAGGACGCCGGGATTCCTGCTCCGTCCTCCAAGCAGCTGGCCGCCGCCTCCGCGTCCAGCTCGCGCAGCATGCGCTCGGTCTCGTCCTCCAGCACCTCCTCAAGCTCCTCAGCAGAGGCGGCGGCCGGCGGCGCGCCAGCGGCCCGAACCCCGACGGGCTCAGCACCGCCTGTCTGTACAGGCGGCACGCCGTCCCCGACCTCAGCGTCCTCGGCGGCAGCCGCTGCCACCCATGCGGGCTCTTGCGGCCCCGCAGGGGGCGTGGTCGCGGCCTCCGACGCCGCCACGGCGCCTAGCTCCGCCCCCGCGCTGGAACCAGGGCTGCGCATGCACCCGCCGGTGTCGCCGGCGTCAGAATCAGTAGACTGCGGCCGGGCTCGCTTGTTGGGCAGCCTGGAGCCGCGGCTGCGCTTGCGGGCCGTGCTGCCGCCGCCCCCCGCGGGCGCCCCCGCAGCAGGCAGGGCCGCTGCATCGTGCGGCTCGTCACCGCCCGTCACCGGGGCGGCCTCCATGTCCGCATCGCCAGCCGCGGCCGGCGGCGGCGTCGGCGAGGCTGGCATGCGCTGGCCCGAGGACTCGGCGCCGGCATCGTCGGCCTCTGCCCAGCGCGCCCGCTTGCTGGGCGACTGCTGCCCCTGCGCAGCCCGCTTGGCGTGGCCGCTGCCCGGCGGCGCCGCGGCGCGGCGGCCGCCGTCTGCGCCGTCCTCCGCGGCGCCGCTCGAAGCGCTGCTCATGCGCGCGCGCGTCCCGCTGTCGGAGTCCGACAGGCCTCCGGCCGCGCGCCGCCGGGCGACCACCGGGCCGTCTGCGTCGAGCGTGCCGACGGCATCCGCATCCTCCATGGCGCCGGGAGCATCGCTGGGCGGCAGCGGCCCTGGCGCGCCCTTCTTGAGCAGCCGCCTGCGGCCGGGCGCGCCGGGCCGCGCCGCCGCAGGCCCCTCCCTTGCACCACCTGCCCGGGCTGCCGCGGCCGCGGCCGGAGCCGGGGCGTGCTGCGGGGCCGGTGGGCTGCCCAGGTCATCCTCCGGAGTCTCCTCGCCAGCCGGCACGGATGCCGCGGGCGCAGCTGCTAAGACCGCGGGCGCGCGCGCGTCCAGCAGGCGTGACTGCGTTGGCGCCCGCTCGCGCTCGTTGTCTGCATCCGAGCTGCTGTCGCTCGGGCTCCCGCCGGCGTCCTCCCGCGGCCCCTGAGCACAGCGAGGCAGTCAGGAGTGGCACGAATGAGTGCAGACCGTGTACACCGCGGGTTTGAGTTCAGTTGCTTGGCAGCATGTGAAGGTCCAGGAGTGCATATGACAGAGCCTGAGACATCCAAGCTCCGCTTCACCGCTCCCAGGGCCTGCTGGCACTGCGGCAGGCACAGGCGTGCAAGCAGTGACGCGGCGAGTGCAGCGCGGCCCGGGAAGCGGAGGGGCGCACCGGCGCTGCACCAGGAGCCCCGGCATCGGAGCCCGACCCGGACTCGGACCCGCTAGACGCCGACGGCCTGCTGCCGCCGCTGCGGCTGCTCGCGCTGCCCTCCGCGTCGCTGGCGCGCTGCGCAGCGCGCACCGCCCTCAGAGCCAGCCAGCGCCCGTGCGCACTGCCACCCGGAGCACCAAGCAGGGCAGGGCAGCTGCTGCGAGCGGCCAGGCGAGGCGCGCGGTCGCTGCTGCCCCGCCGCTCACCCCGCAGCCAGAGCGCGCCCACAGGGAGCATGTGTGGCGCCGTCTGCAGCGCACAGCCCCGGCGTCTTCGCTCGCGCCTGGCACCCAGCGCGCACCCGATCGGCGTCCCCGCGCCCGCCCTTGCCGGGCCGCGCGCGGCGCAGGCCCAGCTTGCGCAGCTGCGCTGCGACCTGGCTGCGCCGCAGCCCGCCGGGCAGCTCTGCGGCTATGCGGGCCAGCATGTCCCGCGCGGCCTTGTGCTCTTCAAACAGCTCCTGCAGCCGGTCCCGCTGCGCGCGCCACAGCAGGGTCAACCTCACACGGCGTCCGCCGCAGGGCCGCAGGCAGCAGGCGCGACAGTGCCGGACCGCCAATTGCAGGCGCTGCGCTGCGCACGGCAGGCGCGTGCAGCGCGGCCCCGCTGACGCCGGGCGCAGGGCGCGCATGCGCGCGGGCGCTTGCCTGCCGGGGCGTGAGCACGCCCTTGCGCAGCCCCATGGCGCGCAGCTCGCGGTGCACGGCCGCCTTGCGGACGGCGCCGCCCAGGCCGTCCAGCAGCGCCGCCATGTAGCCGCGGTGCATGCCGTGCTCCTCGAACAGGTCCACCAGCCGCGCCTTCTGCGCCTCCGTCAGCGCGGCCGCGGCCGCCCCGGCGCGGCGCCGGCCGGGCGCCTGGCCGGGCGCGCCGGCGGAGTCGTCGCCGCTGCCGAGCGCGCCGGCGCGCCGCGCCCGCCGCGCGCGCGCGCCCTCGCCGTACGTGCGCTGCGAGCGCGGGGCCCCGGGGTCGGCGCGGCGCGGCGTGCACGCACTGACGCGCTGGGGCCGACCGCCGCGCGCGGGCATGTCTGCGAGCGGGCGCGCTGCCCTGAGGCAGCAGAGGCGGCTGCGCTGCGCGCCGGCACGTCAGCCGCCGCAGCATTGCCAGCAGCCGCAGGGTATGGGGCCCTATCCGCCCAGGGCGCGCGCCTGCCAGTGGTACTGCTCGCGCACGGCCTCCGCCTCGCGTGCGCCCTTCCAGAACAGCAGCTCCACGAACAGCAGCGATGCCACGCCCTCGCGCACGCGCGCCTCGAGCGCGGCCTGCGCGGCGCGCTCGCGGCGCTCCGGCGACGGCCCCGCCCCGCCCTCTGCGCCGTCCTCGCCTGCCGACGGTCGGACGACGCCGGTCAGCTGCCCCGCATCCATCTGCAAGCTGCAACAACGTGCCTGCCCATGCTGGGCACTATATGATCAGGAGGCAAGCGCGCATCATGGGCGCGTTAGCAACTGCCGGACTGGGACGAGGCCGCCCTGCATGTGCAGCAGGCGCGCCTGCAGACTCGCCGCCGGACGCGGCGGGCGCCGGCGTGCGCGCCGGCTCGGGGCCGTCGGCGTTGGCGAGCCGCGCGAGCAGCCGGCGCACGACGCCGGCGGCAAAGCGCAGGACCTCGGCGGCGGCGCGGCGCGCGCGGAAGCCGGCGTCGGCGAGCACGCGCTCGAGGACGCGCAGCACCGACAGCTGCCGCCGGGCGGCGACCCCGGTGCGTCATGCGCCGCCGGCCGGCTGCTCGGGCACGCACGCGGGCGCGCCGCCAGTCTCAGCACAGACGCATTTATCGCGCACCGGGCAGGCGGGCGGCCTGTTGCACGGCGGCCAGGGGTCATGCCAGGGGCGGGGCGAGCCCAGCGGCGCCGCGCGCCTGGTACAGCATGGGCTCCAGGTTCATGCCCTCGGGGTCGCAGACGCGCTGCAGGAAGCGCACGATGCAGTGGTTGAGGAAGTCGGAATTGCTCGCGTACCCTGCGCGGCGCCGAAGACTGAGTCAGGCAGCGCGTGCATGCGGCCTGCGCGCATGCGTCGCCCCGGCGCGCCACCTCTGGCGCCGCCTGCCGCCTGGGCGCGCGCGCGCGCGCGCACGGCGGGGCGGCCCGCGGGCGGGGCGCGCCCTGGAGGAGCCAGGTGTAGAAGTGGACGACGGTGGGGTAGGCCAGCTCCTGCCGCACGCGGCGCTCCAGGTCGTACGCGACCTCCGTGACCCGCGCGGCCGCCGCCGCGTCCGCCTGTCGCTACGTGCCCCGGTCACGACAGGCGGAGCTGCGGGCGCCTGCCAGGCGCGCCGGGCTGGGCGTTGGTTGGCGCGCCAGGTGCAGGAGCGCAACCCGACCACGCGCTGACAGTCGTTGTGGCCAGGCAGCGCGGCGGACTCAGCGGAGCGCTGGGCGCTGGAGCGGCGCTCTGGGAAGAGCGCGCATGCAGGGCAAGGGGGCCGCACCGCCTCGTCTTCGGCCTCCTCGAAAGGGTCCCCAGTCCGGCCGCCGCGCACGCCGTGCGCCGCGCCGCCCTGCGCGCTCTGCTCGCCGGCAGCGCCGCTGGCGCCGACCGCGCTGCCAGACCCGCCCGAGGCCGCGTCGCCCTGCTCGCCGCGCTGCGCGGCTTCCCCGCCGCCGCCGCCGGCCTCGCCCCGCTCGGGCGCTCCCGGCGTGCCGGCGGCTGAGCGATCGCCCGGGCTGCGCCCGCTCGCCCCCGCACCGCTGCCGCCCTCCGCGGCGGGCGACGCGGCCGCAGCAGCCGGGCTGTCCGGCGGCGGCGGCGCGCGGCGGCGCGCGCGCACAGCCGCGCGGCGCTTCACCAGGAATTCGCCTGCCTCTGCGCGCGGACTATGGGCAGGCGTGAGCGCAAGCTGCGGAGCGCATCACGCATGGGTTGAAAGTCGACGGCCGGCCTGCAGTCCCGCCCGCATGCAAGCGGGTGCCGCTGCACTTGCGTCAAAGGGACGCAGGGTGTTTGCCGGTGCAGCGCCGCGAGCATCCGGGCAGCGCACCCTGGCGCGACAGCCGCTCCAGCAGGCGCAGGACGAGGTGCAGCGTCTCGACGAGGTCGCCCGCGTGCGACAGCGGCTGCAGCTTGTGGCTGAAGCCCTTGATCAGGCGCGCCAGCACCGGCAGGAAGCCGCTCTCCTTCTGGTCGTCGTGCAGCAGCCTGGCGCAGCCGCGGGACGTGGTGTGGCTCCCTGCCCAGGCACACTCGGAGGCGCTGCGCTCCAGCAGGATGGCAGGGAGACCCGCCGACCCGCGCTGGGCCCACCTCTGGTGGGCCACGCAAACTGGGCGCAGGCTCTCGCCGGTCGCCGGACGACATGCATGCAGCACCGCGCTGAGGCTCGGAGAGGCAAGCGTACGAGGCCATGCAGGGTTCTTGCCTGCGCTGCAGGCGGTCGGCGGCCTTCCGGTCGGCGGGCGTGCCGGTGCGCTGCGCAACGTCCAGCGTGGCCAGCATCTCCTTGAGCAGCGCCAGGCTCGCATGCTGCGCCCCGGCCCTGCTTGAGGCTTTGACAGACACGCGCATGGGCCGCACTGCGCGGGCGCAGCCCAATGCATGGGCAGTAGCTGCATGCGTGACTCCTGCAGCAGGCCTGCGCTCCCGCTCACGTCCGGTGCGGCCGCACAGCCTCTAGCGCCGCATGGCGACACTGAGGGGCCGCTGCCCGCGCCGCGCAAAGCTCGATAGAGCCGGGCTGGCAGGGCCGCGCGCCTGCAGGGGCCAGTCCTTCTCGGGCGCGCGCACGGGCAGGTCGGACGCGCCCAGCCATAGCATCTGCACCAGGAAGAACGTCTCCCAGCCCATGGTGGCGCAGATGACGGCGAAGGGCGAGCCGCCCTCCGGCCCGCCCGCGGGCGCCGGCTCGGCCGCGTCGCCTGCGGCCTTGCGCTCCAGCCTCTGCTTGACCTGGCGCTCCTGTGGCGCACGCATGCGCACACTCAACCAGACCGATCACTTCGCTTGCCAAGAGCGGTGAGCAGTATTCAAGCTGAGGAGCTGCTCCCGTTTAAGGAAGAGCTGCCCCGACCTGGTCGCAGTTCAGGCGGTGCTCCAGAACATTGCCACCAACCTGCTGCAACAGAGCCATTAGGCGGCTCCAGCAAGGCTTCTCCCATTGGCAGCAGCCTGCAGCCTGCGCGCGCGTGCACATGGCATGCATAGGTGGTAGGGCGGGGCCTGCCTCGCGCAGGCGGACGAAGCAGGTGAAGAAGCGCGCGACGCGCAGGAAGCGATAGAAGTCGTCGCGCGAGCGCCGGCTGATGTGCAGGCCGGGCTCCAGCTCCTTGCGCAGCACGCCCATGAGCACCTGCCGCCCGGCGGCGCGGTGGGCCTGCTGCCGCAGCCACGTGCGCCGCTCTGGTGCCGCGGCGGTCGCCGCGTCGTGTGTGCATGGCCGCACGCTGATGCAGGCACCAGCAACTGCATGGCGCACGCTGATGCGGGCATTGTCAGCTTGTTGGCTTTGAGCGCTGGAACGGAGGGTGGAAAGTGGTGCAGGCACTGCGCTCGGGACTCTGGGACGCAGGCTGTGCCAGGGCGCCGGGCACCTCGTAGCTGCACTCCAGCACGTGCGCGACGTACGCGGCCAGGCGGCCGCGCAGGCGCGCGCTCAGGCCCTCCATGCCCAGATCGCCCGCTCTCTGCAGACAACAGGGTGCCCTGCTCAGCATGTCAGGGCTGTCCCAGACTTGAGCGCGGCCCTGCTGCACAGTCATGCACAGCTCACCATGCTGTGTGAGCATGTCGAGCATGCGTGCGCTCTCACGCGTCGCAAGCCTGAGCCGCCAAGCATCCTGGCATGTGTTCTGATACCTGACAGGCGCACCTGCTTGCTGCCATGCGACAGGGGCTTCAGCGACCCCAGCATGTCGGAGCAGTGCGGGTTGCTGTGCATGATCTTTACGCTCAGGCCGTCCTCGCCGGGCTGCTTGTAGACGCCGCCCCAGCGCGCATGGCGCGGCGGGCCGCGCGACTGCGCCGGCATCAGGTGTCACGACACGGTGCGTGCGTGACAACACACTGCTTGCGCAGTTCAGCACGGCACAAGTCTGGCAGCCGGGTCTGGGGCGGAGGCGCAGGCCCGCCCTACATGCACAGCGCGGTGCGCATCCGCGCCCGAGGCGGTGCACCTCCCAACGCCCTTGCGCTGCCTGCCGGTGCGCTGGTGCGGAGAAGGTGCAGGCGGCGCAGGGCGCGCCTGCTTGAGGGCCGCAGCCGCGCGCAGCTCCCGGTCCAGCGCGGCGCGCGCCTCCTGCATGAGCCCCGGCTGGGGCGCCGCCGCACGCCGCGCGTCGCTGGGCTCCCTGAAGCAGGCCGCCGGCGCGGCCAGCAGTGCGGCGGCGTCCAGGCCGGCCAGCACCGCGTCCCAGACCTCCAGCAGCAGCGGCGCCTCCGCCTTCAGCGGCGCCTGGCGCCGGGCGGGCGGCGGGGCGGCCGGGTCAGGCTGTGTGACGGGGGCGCTGCCGCACGCGCGTGCGCGCGTCTCGCGCGCGCGCCGGGATAAATAGGGATAGGGTCCTGTCCTTCTATCCCTAGTCCTAGCCTGTCCCTTTCTTTATCGCGCCGCGCGCCGCACCCGCGTGGTGTGCTGCGCCATGACCGCGAGCAGCTCCAGCGCGCCGTCGTCCAGCAGGCGCTCCAGCAGCTCCCCGCGCAGGCGGCTCCTGTGCGCGCCCCTCGAGCCTGCGCCCGGCCGGGCGCACGCGCATCGGTCGGCGTGCGCCGGCAGCAGGCGCAGCGGCCGCGCGCGCGCCGCACGCGGCACCGCCCGCGTGAGCAGGGCGCCCTGCAGCAGCGCCGGGGCTGGCAACACCGCATGGCCTTGCCAGGGGCCACTGGGCGGGGCGCCTGCTCGTCAGGCCGACGCCCACGCGGCCGGGCCGCGAGGCGGCTGGGCGGCCGGGGCAGCGACAGCACTACAGCCTGCTGATAGGATAGGGGTAGGGTTAGGGCACCGGCAGTGGGCGCGGCGTCGGGCAGGACGACCAGGTTGCGCAGGAACGTGAGCACCAGCTGCACCGTGTTGGCGTCCGCCGCGCCCGCGCGGCCCGCCGCGTGGCGCTGCAGCGGCTCCGCCACCAGCGCCACAACCACCGCCAGCGCGTCGCGCGCCAGGAACGCCTCCTTCACGGCCGCCATGTACTCCACCTGCCATGGCGGCGCGCGCGCGTGAGGCCGGCGCACGCCGGCCGCTCGTGCTGCAGCGCCGCGCCTCGGGCAGCAGCCCCTCGCGCGCGCTGCGCGTGTGCACGAGCCTGACAGCCGCCTTGTCGAGTGGCACAGCCAAGCTTGGCTGGCGGAGAACAGGCTCAATGTGAGCAGGCGAGCGTCCGAGCAGCATACCTGCAGGGCGGGGCTCTCGCTCTCCAGCTCCAGTGGCAGCGTCAGGAAGGTGACCACCTTCACTGCGCGGCGCAGTGAGTGTTTGCGCTTCGGCCCGGTGCGCAGTTCAGGTGCAGCCGCGCGGGCGACAGGCTCACGGCTGGTTGTGGGTGCGCACGCGCGTTGTACACAAGCTCGGAGTCCTCCGGATATGTTGTGATGATGGCCACGAGGTCGGACCGGGCGACCCCGTACTGGCCCAGCGCAAAGAAGGCCTCCCGCCTGACCGGGTCGTCTTGCCGCAGGAAGCGCTGCAAGTCCTTGAGGCAGTCTGCGCGCCCGGCCGCTCAGCGCACCCAGCCTCCAGCCCCTGCGGGGAGCAGGCAAAAATAAGCAGGCCGTGCGTGCGTGCGCACCCAATGTGTCGGCGGTCGTGCAGTACCTGGCGCTGCCATCCTCGTCCTGCTGCCAGCTGCCTAGCCCTCCGGTGACAGAGATCATCAGCTCCAGGTCCATCTCCTCCATCGTGGCTGCGCAGGACCGCGTCCTATGTTTGAGGCCGCATGTGGTCTCACAAGCCAGTCCTGTTGGCCATCAAGGAGTACAAGTCCACCCCCAGCGCATCGTGCAAAGCAGAGTGCCTGCTCAGATGCGTGTTGCAGCCTACTCAATGTAACAACCATAGGTATACATTGGGGCTAGCTTGATTAGATTATGATTAATGGTCCCCTACGGCATGCCAGGATACCATAATGCAGCATGTCAGCTTTAGACTGGACCGTGTAAACACTCTGGAACGCCACCGGAGTCCTGCCGCATTCAACCGCCTCGGACTCAGTAAGGCGAGAACGCTGGGGTCCGGCACGCCACCGGACTGCAACTGGCGCCGTCAGTCTGTTCGAAAGGAGAACGGTCTGGAGCGGGTGCGGCAGCGGCGCCCTTAATACTCGTGAGTATTGAGGGTGGCCGAAGGGTACAGCGACAGCTGAGGGCTGCCGCTTACAACTTGGTAGCGGAGCATCAGTCGAACCTTGGCAGGGGCCCTTGGGTGCGGGAAAAGCCGGCCGGCATCCCGCTGCCCGAGAGCCCTTGAAGCATTGGGCCCCACAGCCTGCTTCAGCCAGGCGTAAGCGCTGCCGGATAGCAGCCTGCCTGAGGGCGATATGGCAGCCCGTTCGTAGAAACGAGCTTGCTTCGCCTGGGACGTAAGTTGCCCATCGAACCGGCACTAATAATGGCCGAGGGCGATATGGCAGCCTGTTCGTAGAGACGGCGTGCTTCGCCTGGGACGTAAGTCGCCCGTCAACCGGTACCGATACTGCCGATAACTCTACCAGTCAACGACATCGCCCAAGTCAACCGCCCACGCCATCGCGCAAGCGCACGCCACCGTCATCGCCATCGCCCAAGTCAACACCGTCGCTCAAGTCAACGCCATCGCCCAAGTCAACGCCATCGCGCAAGTCAACGCCATCGCCCACGACAGCGCCCAAGTCCACGCCAGCGCATAAGCCCACGCCAGCGCATAAGCCCACGCCAGCGCCCAAGCCCACGCCACCGCCCACGTCAACGCCATTGCCCACGTCTGCCCCAGACACCCCTGTGGCAAGCCTGCCCGCAGTAGCCTCGCCCCCATCAGGAGCTGCGCTGGCCGACAGTGACCAGAACATGGAGGGCGAGCACATGATGCGTGAGCAGCACGAGGCGCTGCTGCAGGCAGCAGTCGCCCAGGCTGGCGCTGCCGCTGCCGCTGAGTTGGCAGCCCTTCAGCAGCAGCTTGCCAACGCCAATGCAGCAACCGCCGCAGCTACCCAGGCAGCCGCTCAAGCCCAGGCCGCAGCCAATGCCGCCCTCCCGGGCGCTGCAGCGCTGCCCGCGCACCTGGTGGTGAACCCCGAGTTCTTTGACGGCCTCGGCAAGCCCGGGGCCTTGAAGACGTTCTTCCACCAAGTGGACAGCGCCCTCCTCCAGCTGACAGCGCAGCTGCCCACCGACGAGCACAAGGTCGCCTTTGCGGCTGCACGCCTCAAGGGCGCGGCTGTCACCTGGTGGCAGCAAGCCAACGCAGCGCGACAGCTGCCGTGGAGCTATGCAGACTTCAAGGCGCTCCTGGCGGCGCACTTCGGTGCGCCGAACGAGGTCAAGGCTGCGCGCGACCGCCTCGCCAACATCCACCAGTCCACCACTGCTGCCGCGTACACGCACGAGTTCCGAGAGCTCATCTCGGTCGCCACCGGCAACGGCGAGGAGGACTACGTGCACCGGTTCGTCCACGGTCTGCAACCGAAGCTCGCGGAGAGCGTCGCTATGCAGGACCCCAAGACGCTGGACGATGCCATGCGCATGGCTCTCACCGCCGACGCCATCCTTCACCGCACTGGCCGCGCCGCCCCATCCCGCCACGTTCCCCATGACAGCACTGGGTGGAGAGGCCCCGTCCCCATGGAGCTGGGCACCCGGACCATTCGCATGCACGAGCCCCTCTACACCACCAATGCCCGCTCCCCTGCACGCCCTGCGCCCGCACGCACTCCCAGCCAGCCCGCCAGCGGCACGCTTGCCGCTCAGCGCGGTGCCGCGGAAAGGGAGAGGGACACGCGGGAGGGCCGCTGCTACCGGTGCCATGCACTGGGGCACCTTACGCGGGACTGCCCGCATCGCCGCCAGCACGCGTAGCCGGCCAGCCGCTGCAGCCATTGCCCATCCCCACAAAGAGCTGGCCGCGTCATCATCGACATCGCCGCGCACCTGCCGCGCACTGCATTCAGCTACGCCACATCTACATGGTCATCAAGCGCCTCATCAAGACAAGCCACTCCATGCTAACCACCACCACATGCGGCTACTGTCCTTGTGATGCTCTTCACGCGGCAAAGCATCCGACTGCACGGCGTCCTCGCGGACGCAGTAAGCGCCTGACGTACTCAGTGCGCTGGAAAGCCCACGGACCTGAGCGTAACACATGGATGCCTGCAAATGGCCTCAAGCAAGTTGGAACCATACCTGGATTTATGAAGCACCACGCTTATTTTGCAAGTACATCTGGAGCTATGAAGCACCATGCTTAGCGCACTAGCGCACTAGCTTTCATCCTGTGAGCTGTGCCCCAGACATGTTTCCTCCATCTTATGTGAATCACTTTGACATGTGTCCTTCATCCCAATGCGCTCCACACGGCATGTGATTCAGGCACACATGTTTGGGAGAGGAGGTGAGTTGTAACAACCATAGGTATACATTGGGGCTAGCTTGATTAGATTATGATTAATGGTCCCCTACGGCATGCCAGGATACCATAATGCAGCATGTCAGCTTTGACTGGACCGTGTAAACACTCTGGAACGCCACCGGAGTCCTGCCGCATTCAACCGCCTCGGACTCAGTAAGGCGAGAACGCTGGGGTCCGGCACGCCACCGGACTGCAACTGGCGCCGTCAGTCTGTTCGAAAGGAGAACGGTCTGGAGCGGGTGCGGCAGCGGCGCCCTTAATACTCGTGAGTATTGAGGGTGGCCGAAGGGTACAGCGACAGCTGAGGGCTGCCGCTTACACTCAACATCAGGGCGTTCAAAATCTGCCCTACGGCCCTGACCCTAGTGGAGCGGTCAGCAAACGGTCCTTTTTTCTAGCGCAGCCCGGGGCGTCGTTCTGTATTGGGTTAGCGCTCACACCCAGCTCTGTCAGCCCGCAGCTCTTATTGCCCAGCTGAGCAGGGGCTGTTGAGACATCCTGACCTGACGCGCAAGTACGCTGCGGGCGCGCGGATGTGAAGCGCCTTCACACAGCAACCTTATTACCCGGAGGCACGGGCCATACCCTGCAGGTCCCATGGCGGCCGGAAGCTACGAAGTGCTCAAGACCGCCAAGTCCGCGCTGGATGAGGGCCTGATCAACGACGCCGACTACGACAAGATCAAGTGCTCGTTCTTGCGAGCACAGCAGATCAAGGCGGGCCTGGATGCCGGCTTCATAAAAGAGGAGGAGTACGCAAACGTGAAGCGCGCGTTCCTGGAGTCCCTGAGCCTGACAGGGCACTCTGCTGCACACGGGGGTGCGCGCCTGGGCTGTGAGCCCGTACCCTGCCTGCGTCCGCAGACGAAGTCTCTCGTGCAGGCCGAGCAGGCGCACGGGTGCTTGCCAGGCTGCGCGCCGTGCGCCGCGGCCGTTCGTAGTGCAGCCTGAGCAGCGCCTGACCTCGGCCACCTTGGGTCGCAGCCTCAGCAAACGGCAACGGCTCGCCTGCGCCGGCGCCGGCCAGGCCGCCTGCACGGCCCGTGCCTGCCGCGCCGCCGCCGCGCGGCAGCCTGACGGCGCCGGCGAGCGCGCCCGCGGCGCCCGCCAGCGAGGCGCACAGCTCCCCGCAGCGCTCCGCACCGCCGTCGCCCGTGCGTCCAGGGTCGGGCGCGTCCAACATCCCGACCAACATCCCCAACCTGGGCGGCCGGCGGCCGAAGCAGGCGCAGTCGGTAAGCCGCACCTTGACGCTGATGTGCCCTTGCTGCAGCACTGCTCTGCCCAAGAGCCTGGTCTGACAGACCAGACCAGACAGACAGCGAAAACAAGCGCACCATGGGCTCCGCTCGTGGAGGCGTTCAAGCCGCTGGCCTTACTCGTGTTTGGCCTCACGCAGAAGTCCATGAGCGGAATTGCTGTGTCTGAGGACGCTGTCAACATGTACTACTACCTGAAGGCTAAGTCCACGGTGCGTCCGGCGCTCCCCCAGCGTCTTAGCGCAGTAGGGCCCAGCCTCTGTGGTGCAGGTGCCTGTCAGTGTGAACGTCGGGTGCTGCCGCACGCTGGCGGGCTCGGGCTGTGGCTCTGCTGCGCGTGCAAGCGCGGCTGACGGCATTGCGACGGGCCGCAGTACCGGTGGGCGACCTGGATGATCAACAGCGCTGGCAACGAGGTGCAGCCCCCCGGCGTGCTCCGCGCTCTGCGCGCAGGTTGCGATATGCTGTGCTCGCAAGCGAGCATGATAGTGATGTTCCAGCGACTGTGCTTTGTTAGCCATTTTGAGGAGCCTGTCGCGACTCGTAACTTGAAGCAGACAAGCATAGCGGGCCTGCGCAGGTTGTCATCGCCGCAGTGGGGGACAAGGACTCCGCATACGCTGATTTCGTGGATTCGTTCCCAGAGAACGACTGCCGGTATGGAGGTGAGTCGCGCCACGTTTGCTGGCAAGTTGCGCGCAGCCAGCCGAGGCAGCCACTAGGAGCAGCCCCTGGACTGAGCTTTGGGCTGCGCAGTGTACGACTACCAGTTCACCAACAGCGAGGGCTGCGTCTTCAATAAGCTGGTGTTCCTCAACTGGTGCGCGCGCGCCTGCGCCCGCCCTGCCCACCATGCCTGACATGCGCACTGCCCGCCGTGCCTGACGTGCGCACTGCCCGCCGTGCTGATGGCCCGTTGGCCGGCGCAGGGCGCCCGACACCGCGCGGACCAAGGCCAAGATGATGTACGCGAGCACCAAGGACTTTTTCAAGAGCTTCCTGGACGGTATCAGCGTGGAGCTGCAGGCCTGCGACCTGGACGACATCACTGAGAAGGACATCGCCGACGCCGTGCGCTCGTCCGTGACGCGCCAGTAGCGGGCGCATGCGCTGCGCCGCTGGGCAGCCCCCGGGGACCTGGTTTTCAGTACTTTCGCTGGTCTTGTATTTCTTTCGAGCGGGCGCTGCCTTCAGCCTCCGCTGCGGCCTGAGCTGTCGCGGTTGTACTCCCTATGAGCAAGTCTGGGTGGGGCGCATGCGGCCCCCATACCCTGTCTGGAGTGCCCTGCCGCAGGCTGCGCTCTCCCCAACGAATGTGCTTGAGCGCATGCGGTCCCACGCCTCGCCCAGTGCCTGGTACATACCGGGCATGTGTTGGGCTGGTCCCACCCAGGTCGAGAACATGCTGGCTCTGATTTGAACACCTGCGCATTCAACCGGACGTGTAAAACGGCCTGTGCGATGTGACTGCTGCGTGCTCTGTTACACGAACCTGCGTGGTGCATCACCTTGGAGCTGCTGGTGCGGCCATTGAGGGTGGTGCGCGCCACTGGCACAATGCACGGCAGTGCAAGCATTCTTTTGATACCTGCCATGCACGATTACAGACGGGGCAAAAAAATATATTTTATATATTTTTTTCTGTATAGCAGTGTTTGGATCATCCACCGAGCTGTCATTCACAGCCCCGGAAGGCCTCACCCATCCCTCACCTTGTCAAGAATCCGAGTCAATCGCCGCACTGGTGCTGCCTAGGCAAAGCGTGGTACGTGCCATAAGCTGGAGCCTACGGCTTAGAAAGGCTGCCAAAACATGATCTCTGGACTGGCAGAAAAAGCACGCCTGTGGCTTGACAGAGCGCAGGCTGTTGCTCTCGGGGACAGGTGCGGGGGAATGAGCGAGGGCTGCACGCACGCATGCGGCTCTCAAGTGCGCCTGCCGCGCCGGCCAAACTCAGAGCTGCACGCAGGCCAGGCAACAGGACGGCACCTGGCGTTGACGAGGCGGCCGGCGGCGGCAGCGGCGAGCGACAGGCTGAGGGCCACCCACCGCCAGAGCGCGCGGACGCCCCGCGCGCTCGGGAAAGCAGCAAAGACCTGGGGCCCGCCGCGGGCCCTGGTGCCAGTCAGGCAGGCGCACCAGCGCAGCCGCGCTCGCAGAGAGACGCCGGCGCGGCCTCCGGCAGCGACGTGTCCAAGGTGCGTGCCGCTCCAGCCCGGCAGAGCGCGCAGCGGCAGGCCGGAGGCCGCCAAGCCCATCCACGTGCGCAGGCCGCCAGCGGCAGAGGCACCAAGCGCAAGGCCGCCCGCGGCGCGAGCGATGAGATCGAGTCCGTGCCGCCCGGCCTGGTGGGGGCGCGGCGCACGCGGCGCCGCACCGGCGCCCACGCGCCGGCGCTGGCCGGCCTCGCGCCGCTGGACGGCCTCGCGCCGCTGGACGGCCTGCGCTTTGGCGCTTTCGCCGTGGCGCCGCCGGGAAAGGCGCCCGCGCGTCGGCGCCTGCTGTGCGCTGCGGCGCTGCTGCGGGCCGCGCCGCGCGCGGGCTCCGGCGCGGCTGGCGGCCTGCTGCACGCGGCGCCCGAGCTGGAGGACATGAGCGAGGCAGAGCTGCGCGCGCGCGACGGACAGCCGGCGCTTCTGGCGCTTGCGCCGGGCTCGCCGGCGCGGCCAGCGCCCGCCGCGGCCGCGGGCGGCGAGGCCGCGAGCACGCCCGGCGATCTGCGGCCGGGCGACGCCGCGCTGGCGGAGGCCACGTTCGGCAGCAGGGCCAAGGCGGCGCGCACGGCGCCGCGCACGCTGTCGGGGCCCGCCGGCGAGCGCGCCGGAGGCGACGACTCCGCCGTGGCGCAGCTCCTCTTTGGCGCGCCAGCAAAGGGCGCCGAGCCGGGCGGTGCTGCTGCTGCGGCAGCAGGGGGGAGCCGGGCGGCACCCGCGATGGCCGGTGCACCTGGGGGCGTGTGCTTGGGCAGCGGCGGACCAGGTGGGCATGCTCCTTTTGGCAATGCCTTCTCGGCAGGCCTTGCAGGCAAGCGCAACGAGGCGCCTCCAGGGGCCGAGGCAGCTTCCGCTCAGCCCGCAGCCCCTGGCCCAGCGCTGTCTGCGGCCTTGCCGGCCTTTGCATTCGGCGCCAGCGTGGCCCCGTCGGCGACGGCAGCGCAGGCGCCCGCCATGCCGCTCTCGGCCGCGCCGGCCATGCTGGGATTTGGCGGCGCCGCGGCGCCGGCCACGGTGGCCGCGCCAGCGCTGGGCAGTGTCGGTGGCCTGCCGGCGAGCGCCATGCCTGCTGCAATGAGCAGCTTCAGACCTGCAGCGTCGCCCATGGTGGGCCGGGACGCCGCCGGCCAAGGACTGTTCGGGGGTGCTGCGCCGGCCGGCTCGCCCGCGCCAGCCAACCCTGCGTCGGCAGCATTTGGCTTCTCCGGGCTGGGCTCGTCAGGCAGCGGCGCGTTCGCCTTTGGCGGGGCGCCGGCGGCCGCGCCAGCTCCGCAGCCGTTCGGGTTTGGGGTGGGCGGCTTTGGTTCCGGGGGGGCCGCGGCCTTTGCGCAGGCGCGTCCTCTGTCTTCCTGACGCAGCCATGCTCTGCTTGAGTGTCCTCCTTGCTGAGCGCAGGCTGCGCGTTGACCCGGTATCATATCAGCACTGTCTGGTTGAGTGTGACGGTCGGCGTGGTTGTGAGCAGGCAGCGCCGCTGGCGCATGCCGGCAGCGGTGGCGCGTCAGGCTTCACGATGGGCGGAGGCGACCAGCAGCGCGCTGCGCGGCGTGTCGTGCGCGCCAAGCGGCCGGGTCGCAGGTGAAACCATTCTGTCAGGGGCGGCAAGGCTGAACAGCAAGCATGTCTGGTCAGCCTTGCCTTTAGCCTTGCCACCGATGCACCTGCGCTGTGGCTGTTGCATGTGCTGACACATTACCAGCCATGTCATCTGCCAAGCCAGCACGACGGGACGCCTGACATGTCAGGCTGGAAGTCTTGCAATGATGCTTGTGCTATTTAATAGGAGAGTCAGCAAGGCAAGACATTAGGTGCATGCCATGTGTCTCCCCTTGCCATGGCCTTTCCTAGTCCCACCCAAGTATTAGCCAGCAAGCACGCTGAGCAGTCATACATAGAGCGACAGGAGTCTGCTGCCGCAAATATCAACGCTCAGCATGCGTCTAGAGGACAAAACGCAATACTGGCAGAGCAGCTACGCGCCTTGCTGACATACAGGCACACGCGGCGGTCAAAATTGCTGCAACTGGGCTGTAAAAACATACTGGCAAGTGCGCGAGCAGCTCTAGACATGCATTTTCGGTCACCCCACTGCATTTGGCGTCCCACACCCAATCACCCCCCATTTTCAACATTTCAGACCCTGCCATGTTGGACCAAAACATACTGTGGTGCCCCCTTCCCAGTGTGCACTCCTTATGACCGGACACGCACAGCACTGCAGTCGCAGCTGTCGGTCCCATGCAGCGTTACGCTCCAACCCACTCAGACACTACCCTGCTACAAGGAGAAGCACTCTGCGCGCGCTGCCGCCTGCATGTGCGTGGCGGGCTAGCTGCACCTGATGTCCAGCAGGCCCGCAGGCGGGCCGGGCTGCAGACCCTCGCAGCCGGGAGGCCTGGCGTCGCCACACTCCACAGCAGTGGCCTCCGCGCGCAGCACAGGCGCGCCGCGCCCCGCTGCACCTGCGATGCCGTTCCTGCAAAGTCCGCCGCCGCCTGCCGACGCGCAGGCCAGCGCGGCCTCCCCAGACCCCTCGTCGGCGGCCGCGCAAACCTGCGCGCCTTCGCCTGGCGCCCTGCTGCCCGAGGCGGACGCTGCTTCGCCCCGCAGGTCACGGCACTCGCCGTCGTGTGCTGGGCGGGCGCCGGCGGGCGCGCCGTCCTCGGCCGCCGCACGCCCTGCCCCGCTGCCGGGCAAGAGGTCCGGCGCCGAGTCGGAGTAGCTGTACTGGATGGGCAGCGCGGAGAGCATGGACGTGAACTCCCAGTTCAGGTCCTCGGCATCGTCGTTGCCGGGCGGCGGCGGCACCAGTTCTGGGGGCGTCTGCTCGCGAACACGCTGCCAGTCCACGCCTGCGCTCCACACCCACCTCCAGTCAGCCGGCTCTCCCAAGCACCGGCGCTCCAAGGCCCAGCAGCATGCAGGGCGCGCAGCGGACACGGCAGGACATGTGCGGTCCAGTGGCGAGCGCAGCGGCAACTCACCCCGGAAGAACGCATGGCTCATGAGGTCCGGCAAGCCTCGTCTGCCCGCGCCTGCACGTGTGCACGGCATGGTCAGGCGACAACCACCAAGAGCCCTGGAGAGGCAGCGAGCACAGACTCCTGTCACTGGCAGGAGGCCGTCCATGCGTACCCAGCCGCTTGGCAGGCTCCGGGCGCAGCAGGCGCTTGATCGCGTCGGCGGCATGCGCGTCGACGCCGGGCGGGATGCGCAGCTTGCCGGAGGCGATGCGCTCAAAGGTGAGGTACTCGGAGGCCGCGCGGAAGGGCGCCTTGCCCACCAGCATCTGGTAGAGGATGCAGCCCAGCGCCCACAGGTCGGCCTCTGGACCCACGGGCTCATTCCGCAGCGTCTGCGCCGCCCGGCACACCGCGCTGAAGCTGACCTGTATGCACGGCCGTGTCTAGGCGAGACCATGAGCAGCAAGGGAAGCGCAAGGCGTGAGCCAACAGGGCGCACGACCCACCCCTCCGAGCAGGCCCTGCACGCCAGGTATGCACCAGCACCCGATATAGCTACAAACCCATGTGCAGGCAAGTACGCAGGCGAGCGCACGAGCAGCACGCGAGGCCCGGGCGCGCCTCTGGCGACACATAGTCAGCCGAGCCCACGAGGGACGAGCTGCGCCGGCCGGCGTGCAGGTCCTTGCCGCGCCCGGCGCCGGCCGGGCACGCGGGCGCGGCGGGCGCGTCCAGGTGCTTGGCGCTGCCAAAGTCGGTCAGGACCAGGTGGCCGTCCGCGTCCAGCAGCAGGTTCTCCGGCTTGAGGTCGCGGTGCACCACCTGTCCACGTTGCCCTTGAGCCTGACGATGCAGGGCGAGAGCTGACCGCCGTACGCCCACCTGCCAGGTCTGTTTCCATGCGATGTGCGAAGGCGGCACGGGGACGCAATGCTGCCCACCGGCTGCACAGCCTGACAGCGCGCGACCAGGGAGCGCCATGCAGGCAACAAGCTTCTGTGCGCCGGCAGGCGTGCGCACCCGCTGCTCTCGCAAGTAGACCAGGATGTCGACGATCTCCGAAGCATAGAACGTTGCCTCGTCCAGGGCCAGCTTACCCTTGCGCTGTATCTGGTCGTACAGCTCCCCTGCGTCGCAGCAACGACAGGTGGAAGAAATGAATGAATTGAAACGGTGTTTCAGCCAACTTTGGCTGCTGACGGGCGCAGCAGTGGTGTCCTCGGCGCACGCAGCGACATAGCTCACACAGGGGCAGGGCCGGGAGCCGGACAGGGGCGGCACCGTTGGGGCAGAGCTCCAGGCCCAGGTACAGCGACGCGGCGTCCTGGAACGTAAAGTGCAGGCGCACGATGCCCGGGTGCGCCAGCTGGTCGAGCAGCGCGCGCTCGGCGCGGATGTAGTGCGCCTGCT
>JAABUY010001155.1_pt1 | contig 37413 bp, 42 predicted proteins | sample 5560271 | NCBI WGS metagenome assembly JAABUY01 (sample SAMN10711886, study PRJNA513374) | rock metagenome | isolation source: Antarctica rocks | place: Antarctica: Victoria Land, University Valley
TTGCACCGCGGAAACTGCGGTGATCAGCCGTTGCGACCGCTACAAGCGATTGCTGGGCCGTTAGCGGCCATGATTTCCAACCGGGTTGCGCGACATCGCCCGAACCTCACTCCGACAGGCTGCTAGGGTTTCAGTAACCGTACGTCACGTAGCCCTGGGGCGCCGCGTAGACCGGAACCGGCACATAGGTCGGCGCTGCGGGAATCTGGTTGCCCTTGGCGTACATGCACTGCGAATAGGCCGAGTCGTAGCGGCGCTGCGTCGAGTCGACAGTATTCGAGGAATTTCCTGCACCCGCGGCGCCGCCCAACAACAGGCCGCTGCCAGCTCCGACCGCGGCCCCGGCTCCCACATTGCCGCCAAGCGAGCCGAGCAGCGCGCCGGCGGCAGCGCCAATCAGGGTGCCGCCCACCGCGGTGGCCACGCCGCTCTGCTGCGCCGCCTGCCCTGGCGCGCCGCCGCCGCTCTGCAGGCTGCTGTATTGCCGGCACGACCCGTCATCGACCTGGAACTGCTCGAACGTCTTGCCGTGACCGGGGAGCGCCGTGAAACTCGGGCCGCTGGGCGGCTGCACGGCACAGGCGCCAAGCGCCAGCGCGCCTGCCAGGCCGGCGCACGCAGTAGCTCGCATCATCGTAATCTTCCTTCCGAAGGTGAGCCTGTATACCCTCGATATATGGTGCCGATATGGCACAGAGTCAGCTTAACGGCCGGTTATATTCTTCATGCCCATCGTGCACGACCGTTCCGCCCAGCTCTGCGCCGGGCGAGGCTGGGGGCTTGGTCAGGCCGCGACATCGACCTTCCTGGCGAATGTCGAAGCCTTGGCTCCCGACGGCGCAGACGCTGGCGGGGGAGCGGATGGACGACGAAAGCGATTCAGCAATCGCCAGGCTTTGGAAGCCGTCACGGCGGCATGAGCGCCCGCTCAGAGGTTTGCGGCGGCTTGCCTTTCGCCGACCCGCTCCGATCCGACAACTGCCGTTCCCCCCATGCGGACATCGCGGGCCTCGCGTCCGAAGCCCACCAGCAAGGCGATCGCCACGGCGGCAGCGCCAGCCACGCCGGCCAACGCCCAGCTGTAGTCGCCGCCCATCCGCGCGCCGATGAACGACTGCAGATTGGCGTTATAGAAAGCGAACACGTTCCCGAGTTGGTACACCAGGCCTGGGAACGTGGCGCGGATGGTGGCTGGCGACAGCTCGTTGAGATGCGCCGGGATCACGCCCCAGGCGCCCTGCACGAAGAACTGCATGAAGAATGCGCCGATGCCGATCAGCGCCGGCGTGCTGCCGAACGCCCACCACGGCAGCGCCAGGAGCGATAGCAGCGCCGCCGTCACGATCGCCACCCGCCGCCCGATCTTCTGGGACATGAAGCCGAAGAATATCCCGCCGCAAATAGCGCCGATGTTGTAAATCACGGCGATGGTCGACTTGGTGCTGGCGCTGAAATGGTGCTGCTTCACCAGGAACGCGCTGGGATAGATGTCTTGCGTGCCGTGGCTGAAGAAGTTGAACGCCGTCATCATCAGCACCGCATAGATCGTCAGCGGCAGGTGCCGCCGCACTACGCTCACGATGCCGACCCTGCGCTCGGTTTCGCTGCGCGCCTGCCATTCCGGGCTCTCCGGCACGTTGCGGCGGATGTAGAACACCAGCAGGGCCGGCAACGCCCCGACGACGAACATGCTGCGCCACGTCAGCACCGGCTCCAGGTAGCTGAGCAGCGACGCCAGCAGGTAACCGCTCGGATAGCCGGCCTGCAGAATGCCCGAGACGCGCCCGCGCCAATGCGCCGGCACGCTTTCCATGGTGAGAGAAGCGCCAACCCCCCACTCGCCGCCCATCGCGATGCCGTACAGGGCGCGCAGGATCAGGAACACCGTGAGCGTCGGCGCGAAGCCGGAGGCGAATTCCAGGGCGGAATAGATCACGACGTTGGCCATCAGCGTTTTGCGGCGGCCGAAACGGTCGGCCAGGCGTCCGAAGATCAACGCTCCCACGACCCGAAACACCAGGGTCAGGCTGATTGCCCAGGCTGCGGTCTCGTATTCGACTCCGAAGCTGCTGGCGACGCTGTGCAGCACCAGGATAAGGATGAAGAAGTCGAACGCGTCGAGCGTCCAGCCGAGGTAGCAGGCGGCCACGACATGCCGCTGTTGACTGGTCCCGGGCATTTGCGGCCTCTCTCGACGTGGAACGAATGCCGAGAGTGGCGATGCCATAAAGCGTCGTCAAAGGCTTTCTTGGACCGCCGGCCAATGCCGTTACGGGCTTGGCCCCCTGCTGGCGGTGAACGAGGGCGGGTCGCTGGCCGGGAAGGTGTCACGCAACGCCTCGTCGCCGGCGTCGTGGGCGGGCGAGACCAGGTTGTCCGGAACCGCCGCGTCCTCCGCCGCGACACGCAGCAGGGCGCGCTGCCAGAACTCCTCGTCGCGACCCTCCGGGCAGCCTTCGTGCTGCCATATAAAATAGGCGCAGTCGCGGACCCGTTGCTGGTCATCGTTCATGGCGCGTCTCCGGTGTCACAGGTTCAACCACCGAACGTTGCCGCTATGGGCGGGTTCCGGAAACGTCAAGCCGGAACTACGCTGCCGGAACTACGCTGGCAGTTCGTACGATGTCGAGATCCCGTATGCGGCGCACCGTCTATGTCCATTGCGGCTTGCACAAAACCGGCACCACCGCCATTCAGGCGGCGTTCGACGAGCGCCGGCCATGGCTGCGCGCCAAAGGCGTGCTCTATCCCGTAAGCCAGGACGGCAACAATGCCCACCATAACCTAGCCTGGGAGATCGCGGGCGACCGCCGCTTCGACCCGGCCGCCCTCACCATCGCCGACGCGGTGGCGCAGATCGCCGCCTTCGATGGCGACGCGGTGCTGTCGAGCGAGGATTTCGAGAGCTTCCTGCACCGGCCGCAGGCGCTGGCGCCGCTGCTGCAGCCGCTCCGAGCGGCCGGGCACCAAGTGTCGCTGGTGATCTATTTCCGCGAGCGGCGCTCCTATGCCCGCTCGCTCTACACGGAACTGCTGCGGCACGGGTACGCCGCCACGTTCGACGAGTTCCTGGCCGAGATCGAGGCGAACGGGATGTTGCAGTACCGGGAATGGGTGTTCCAGTTCGCCTATCGCCGGGTCCGGGCGGCACTGGCGGCTTATCAGGACGCACGATTGGTGCCGCGCCGCTACGACGCCGCAACGCGGTCCGGCTCGGTGGTGGCCGATCTCCTGCCGCTGCTCGGGTTGCCCGCCGACCTGCTCGGGGAGGCTGCGCGGCAAGTTCGCCATGAGCGCGACCCGCTGGCCTGCACCGTCGCGCGCTTCATGGCCAACCGGGTCGGCCGTGCCCTCACCGTATCGGAGTGCCAGACGATCGCGCGGCTGTTGCGGCAAGCGGAGGCGCTGGACGGGGCCAGCGGACCGCCGCGCCGCCTTGCCCAATTCTGTTCGACCGAAACCGCCGCCGCCGTCGAGGCGCTCGCCGTTTCGCCGTCGCTGCAGGCCGAGCAGGCGCTGCTGCACTGGTGGCGCATGCCGGCGCGGCAATCGCTGGCGCAGCGCTGGAAATCGGCCCGGCACTGGTGGGCGTGACGCAGGCTGCTGGTGGGAAAGCTATCGCCGGTCAGTGCGCCGGCGGCAAGTTGACTTCGAGCAGGACAGTGTCGGTCTCGAACACTGCGCTGTGCCAGTCTCCGCTCCTGAGGTGGATCACGGTGTCCGGCCGCAATGCGACCGTGCCGGCCTCACAGCGCAAATGGCCGGCGCCTTGCAAAACGAGGACTATCTGCTCATGCGGGTGGCTGTGCCGGTCGGCCGTGGCGCCTGCCTTGACCTGAACCCGGCGCAGGCAAACCCCATCGCTGGCAAACGACTGGCGGGCAACCTGGGCGTCGCCTTCAGCCGGCATGCTGTCCCAGTTGAAGGCGGCAACGTTTGGCAATGCTGTCATCCCGATGCAGGTCCGTGCATTTCCGCTACCGCAAGTGGTAGATCGCGCAAGCTTAAGCCCTATCCAACAAGTCCTACGATGCCTTATGGGCACCTGCAAGGCGCGGCGGCCTGCGGAAGCTACATCGATTTTGGTTTGTCGCGTGGGTTGCCCAATCGATTCGGAGACGTCGTGACCACGCTTTGGTTGCCGAAGCCGCCGGACTGGTGCAGTTGTGGCGGCGCGGCACTGGCAGCCGACATTCCGCATCCGGTGTGTCCGCTGTCGCTGGACGCCAAGTCGAAGGAGAACCAGAGTGAAGATAGCCGACCTGATCGACCACGTGGCCAGCGAAGCGGGCGTGGAGAAAGGCACCGCCAAGAAGGCAGTCGACGCGGTGTTCGCGGGCATCGTCGACGCCGCCGCCAAAGGCGAGGAGGTCAGCCTCCCCGGATTTGGCAAGTTCAAGGTCAAGGACAGCCCCGCACGCCAGGGGCGCAACCCGGCCACCGGCGCCACGATCGAGATCGCGGCGTCGCGCAAGCTTGGCTTCAGCCCCGCGAAGCAGGTCAAGGACGCCCTGGTGGGCTGACGGCGGCCAGCGGAGCCATCGTGCGAAAATACAGCCCGGAGGCCGTTTCCGCGACCAATCAAAGGAGTTGAGAGCCATGGCGCGTGCCGCCAAACCAACCAAGGCCAAGCAGCCGCCTGCACAGGCGCGCAAGCCCACCCGTCCAAAGACCGCGCCTGCGACGCCGACGACGAAAGTCACGAAGCCTGCCGCGGCGCCCAAGCGCGTTCCCGCCGCAGCGCCAACGACGCCGATTGCCGCAAAAGTCAGCAAGGACGAGCTACGCGCGCAAGTCGAGAAACTGGAGCGTGCCAACGCGACGCTGCGCGCCAAAAGCCGGGAGACGAACAAGTCGGCGAAAGCCGCCGCCATCCGGATCGCCGAGCTGGAGGAGCAGGTCGCGCAATTCGAGAAGCAGGCTGCGTTGCAATCCGCGGCGGCCAAAAAAGACAAGAAGCCGGTAAAGCCAACTGGCGCCAAGCGCCAGAGCCGCGGCGTCGACCCTGGCGACGCAGTGCCGCCAGGTGTGGCGGTGCAAGAGCCGGAGCCGCTCGACAACGAGGCCGAGACTGCGCTGGAGAACTTGGAGGAGCACCTGGGGCACGAGTAGCCTTGATTGTCGAACAGCCCACCAGCCCAGGATGAGGCGTCCATGACCCAACCGCCCATGACTCAACCAATCGTATATCGCCAGCTCGGCCGCTCCGGGCTCAAAGTGTCCCCGCTTTGCCTCGGCACCATGATGTTCGGCGGCGCCACCGCAGAGCCCGACGCCGCCCGCATCATAGACCGGGCGCGCGAAGGCGGCATCAACTTCATCGACACCGCCGACGTCTACGTCGACGGCGAAAGCGAGCGCATCACCGGCCGGGCGATTGCCCGCCACCGCGACTGGTGGGTGCTGGCGACCAAGCTCGCGAACGCCACCGGGCCGGGTCCGAACGCCGGCGGACTGTCCCGCCGCTACGCTTTCAGCGCCGTGGAAGCCAGCCGCCAGCGCCTGGGCGTGGACACTATCGACATCCTGTACCTGCACAAGGAGGACCACGCGACGCCGCTGGAGGAGGTGGTGCACGCCATGGCCGACCTGGCGCGCAGCGGCCGCATCCGGCATTTCGGCGTCTCCAACCACCGCGCCTGGCGGGTGGCCGAGATCTGCCGCCTGTGCGACGACGCCGGCATCGACCGGCCGGTGGTCTCGCAGCCTTACTACAACGCGCTCAACCGCATGCCCGAGGTCGAGCACCTGCCGGCCTGCGCGCATCTCGGCCTGGGCGTGTTCCCGTACAGCCCGCTGGCCCGCGGCGTGCTGACCGGCAAGTACCGCACCGACGCGCCGCCGGACGAGGGCAGCCGCGCCGGGCGGCAGGACAAGCGCATCATGGAGACCGAATGCCGGCCCGAGAGCCTGCATATCGCGCAGACCCTGGCCGAGCACGCCCGCTCGCGCGGCATCACGCCGGGGCAGTTCGCGTTCGCCTGGGTGCTGAACAACCGCCTCGTCACCGGCGCCATCGCCGGCCCGCGCACCACCGAGCAGTGGGACGACTACATGGGCGCGCTCGACTACGGCTTCACCGCCGAGGACGAGGCGCTGGTCGACCGGCTGGTCACGCCCGGCCACGCCTCCACGCCGGGTTACAACGACCCGGCCTATCCGCTGGAGGGCCGCGTCAGCCGCGCCGGCGACCAGGACCGGTAGGCGCCAGGCATGAGCTACGCCGAATTCCAGCAGCGCCTCGGCGTCGTCAACGACCTGCTCAACGCGAGTTCCATGCTGGTGTGGGATTCACGCACCATGATGCCGCCCGGCGGCGTGGCCACGCGCGGGCAGCAGATCGCGACGCTCACCGTGCTGGCGCGGCAGACCTTGATCGCCGACGAGACGCGCCGCCTCGTCGACGCCGCCGAACGCGAGCTTTCCGGCGAGCCTGCCGATTCTCCGGGACGCCGCGCGGTGGAGCAGACCCGTGCCGCCATCGCGCATCATCTGCGCGTCCCCGAACCCCTGGAGCGTCGCCGCGCCGAGCTGCGGACGGCGGCGCAGGCGGCCTGGATCGAGGCGCGGCGTGCCAACGATTTCAGCCAATTCGAACCGTACCTGGCCGAGACCATCGACCTTGCGCGGCAACTCGCCGACGCAATCGGCTACGAAGAACACCCTTACGACGCGCTGCTGTCGGTGTTCGAGCCTGGCGAGACGGTCGAGACGCTGGGCGCGCTGTTCGCCACGTTGCGCGCCAGCCTGTGCCCGCTGGTGCAGCGGGTCACCGCAGAGACGCCGCCGCGCGTCGAAATCCTGGCCCGCGACTATCCCGAGGACCGGCAACGCGCCTTCGGCCTGCGAATCGCCGAACGCTTCGGCTACGATTTGTCGCGTGGGCGGCTCGATCCCACGGTGCATCCGTTCGAGATTTCGTTTACCCGCAACGACGTCCGCATCGCCACGGCCTACAACCGGCGCAACCTTGTCACCGCCCTGCAGGGCATCATGCACGAGGCCGGCCATGGCCTGTACGAGCAGAACATCGACCCGGCCTACACCCGCACCCCGCTCGCCACCGACCTGATCGGCCTTTACGCGGTGGGCGGCGTCAGTTTCGGCGCGCACGAATCGCAGTCGCGGTTATGGGAGAGTCAGGTCGGCCGCAGTCGGCGTTTCTGGGAGCTGCACTATCCCGACCTGCGGGCAACCTTCCCTGAAGCGCTCGGCGACGTCGAGGTGGACGAGTTCCACCGCGCCTTCAACGCGGTGCAGGCCGGCCCGATCCGCATCCAGGCCGACGAGCTGACCTACGATTTCCACGTCATGCTGCGCGTCGAGATCGAGCGGGCGATGGTGGACGGCAGCCTGAAGGTCGCCGACCTGCCGGAAGCCTGGAACGCCGCGATGCTGCGCGACCTCGGCGTGCGCGTGCCCGACGACCGGCACGGCGTGCTACAGGACATACACTGGTCGGTCGGGTACATCGGCAGCTTCTGCTCCTACACCATCGGCAACGTCATGGCGGCCCAGCTGTACGACGCGGCGTTGGCGCAGGACGCGGCTGTCGCGGCCGGACTGCGGGTGGGCGAGTACGCGCCGTTGCGCGAGTGGCTGACCACCGCAGTCTACCGGCACGGCCGCCGCTTCTCGCGCGACGAGCTGCTGTTGCAGGCCACCGGCAAGACGCTCGACCCATCGCACTACATCGGCGCCCTGCAACGCAAGTATGGTGAACTATACAGGGTCTGACGCCGCTTGCCTCGACGCGAAAAACCTTTCGATTTCCGACGCCGCCCGGCTTGGATCCTCCCTATGCGGGAAATGCCCGACGTCCTCGAACATCGCGAGGTCGAGGTCGGTGAACGTTTCTCCAAGGCGGTCGGTCCAGGCATACGGGAATAGCGGGTCGTGCTCGGCCCAGCGCACACAGGTCGGCACGGCGATCGGCGGCAGCGCCGGCGCTTCGCCCCGCAGCATCGCCATGCGCCCGGCATGGGCCGCCTTGTAGTAGGCAAAGCCGCCCGCAAGGTTGCCCGGCGCCATGAAGGTGTCGGTCCAGTCCTCCAGGACGGCGTCGAATGCCTCCTTCCGATAGGACCAATGGCGCAAGATGGAGCCGATGTAGGTTTGGCAGGTCTGGCGGCTGGCTCCCACGAGGCTCGGCGCGAAGTCCATCTGGTGAAAGGACTGGTACCAAATCTCGTTCAAGCGGTCCGGCGCGCCCATGCGCGGCCCGATTCCGGGATAGACGAAATCGAAGAAGAACAGCCCGGACAACCGTTCGGCAGCCTGACGCGCCAACGATTGCATCACCGCGCCGCCGACGTCGTGGCCGACCACGCCCACTCGGTTCAGCCCCATGGCGTCCAGCAACGCCAGCATGTCGCCAGCGTGCTGCGCGGCTCCCCACGGCCCGTCCGGCTTGCCGCTGGCGCCGAAGCCGCGCAGGTCGGGGGCCACCAAGGTGAAGCGGTCCTCCAGCCGCTGCATCACCGGCTCCCAAGTGCGCCAGTATTCCGGCCAACCATGCAGGAGCAGCAGGACAGGCCCTGTTCCCACCGTGACGACGTGAAACGCCGCGCCCGCCGCGTGGACCGTCCTATGTTCCATGCCGTTCCTCATATGGCGGTTCAGTCACGCAAGGCTACCAGAGCGAAGTCAACGCCGGACCCGGCGTGCCGAACCAGTGCTGGTAGTTTGCCTGGTAGGCTCCGGACGAAATATACATCGAGACGAACATATCGAGAAAACGCAAGAACTCAGGATCGCCCTTCTTGACGCCGAGCGCTTCCGCGTCGGATGTGTAGCTTTCCGCCAGGCTGACCAATCCGGGGTTCTGCTTGGCGGCGAAGTCTATCAACGAGCTGTCCTCGATGGCAGCCTCCGCCCGCTGCTGCCGCAGCAGCAGGATGGCCTGGGGCGCGAACGTCTCCGTGTAGACGAGCTGCGCCGTGGGCGCCTCGCGCTTCACCAACGTCTCGCCGGTGGTGCCGCGGCCGACAATGACCTTCTTTCCAGCCAGATCCTGCAACGTCTTTATGCCGGCGCCGGCGCGGGTCAGCAGCTTGAGGCCGGTTTTGAGGTACGGAATGGTGAAGTCGACCGCTTTGGCTCGCTCCAGCGTTGCGGTGAGGTTGGCGATCACCACGTCGATCTGCCCGGCCTGAAGCATCGTGATGCGCGCGGCGCCGTCGACCTCGGTCACCTGCAGCTTCACGCCAAGCGCCGTCGCGAGGCGGTTGGCCACCACGACGTCGTAGCCAACCGGCTGGTTGTCGGCGTCGCGGAAGCCGATGGGCTCGCCGGTGAGCGCAATGCCGACCCGCAGCACGCCGGAGGCCTGAATATCCTCCAGCCGTCCTGCCCAGGCGGGCGCGGCGACAGCTGCGAACAGCGCGCCGGTCAACGCCAGCGTTGCAGGTAGTTTCATACGGCTCTCTCCTTGCGAACTCTGTAGGCGCGAGTCACGCCGCCGCTTTCGGGTCGTAGCGCATGCGGCCGAGGAACTGCTGAATGCGGGGACTTTGCCCATCGCCGAAGAAAGCCGTCTTCGGCTGATCGGCCAACACCGCGCCCGCCTCCATGAACACCACGCGCGCTGCGATACGGCGGGCGAACTCCACCTCGTGCGTCACCAGGATCATCGTGACGCCGGTGCGCGCCAGCGTCTCGATGACCACCAGCACTTCGGCGGTCATCTCGGGATCGAGCGCCGAAGTGACCTCGTCCAGCAGCAAGTGCCGCGGCTCCATCGCCAGCGCCCGGCAGATGCTCACGCGCTGCTGCTGGCCGCCGGAAAGTTGTGCCGGATACATGGCCGCCTTGTCCGGCAAGCCGACGACGGCGAGCAGCTCGCGCGCCCTCCGGTCGACCTCGGCGCGCGGCCGCCTCAACACGACCCTGGGCGCCAGCGTCAGGTTTTCGAGCACCGTCAGATGCGGGTAAAGGTGGAACTGCTGGAACACCATCGAGCAGCTCTTGCGTATCTCGCGCAGCGCCCTGGGGTCGCGCACCGAGCGCCCGTCCACGCGGACGTCGCCTGAACTCGGCGCTTCCAGCCCGTTGATGCAACGCACGAGCGTACTCTTGCCGGCCCCGCTCGGTCCGAGGATCGCCGCAACCTCGCCGTCGGGAAACGTGAGGCTGATGTCGCGCAGCACCTCCAGCCTGCCGAACGACTTGCACAGCCCCTTCACCTCGATCACGCAACGCGCGCCGGCCGCATCCTGGCGACCCGGTTCGCCTGCGTCGACAGGCGGCGCTCGGCATAGTCGGCCAGCAGGGAAAGCGGCTTGGAAACCGCGAAATAGCCCAACGCCACCAGTGGCCAGACGGCGAACGGCGCCAGGGTGCGGAGGTTCAGGATGGTTCCCGCCTTGGTGAGGTCGAGCACGCCGATGATCGAAACCAGCGAGGACACCTGCAACTGCCCGACCGCCAGCGAAATGGTGGGCGGGATCGCCGCCCGAACGGCCTGCGGCAGCACCACCCAGCGCATGACCTGGCGATAGCCCAGCGCCGATGCGCGCGCCGCCTCCCACTGGCCGTTTGGCACTTCCTCCATCGCCGACTGGATGATCACGGCCATGAAGGCGCCGGTGTTGACGGAGAGCGCCAACAGGCCGGCCGCAACCGGCGAGAACTGGACGCCGGCAACCATCGGGACGCCGAAATACACCAGGAAAAGCTGCACCAGCAGCGGACTGTTGCGGAACAGCTCGACATATGCGGCAGCGAGCGGGGCCAGCACCCGGATGCGGGCCTGCTTGACCAAGGCCAGCGCGAAGCCCGCCAGCGAGCCTGCCGCGAAACTCACGCCGAAGATGAACAGGGTCATGCCGAGGCCGCGCAGCAGCAGCACGCCGTCGTTCCACGTCAGCGCCGTGTTCTGGTACATCAGCGCGCCATGGCCGAAGCCGACGAGCGACGAATCCAGAGCAGGGAGATGGCGTTCATGGCGCCCGACACGGAGAACGTGACGACGCAGTAGAACGCCAGCGCCAGCAGGTAGGTCTCGAACGGCCGGAACGTTTCCGAGGCGGTGTTCTCGGCGCCGGACATCAACTCGTTCACCGTGATGGTGGACAGCACCGATGTCGTCAGCACCAGGTTCACGAACACGCTGGTCAACGGCCGGATCGCCATGCGGAGCGCAATCGGCAAGACGATGGTGCGGAACAACTGGAAGCCGCTGAAGCCGAACGACCGGCCGGCCTCGACGACGCCGTGCTCCACGCCCTCCACCCCGGCGCGCAGGATTTCCGCGACGCCCGTGGCGGTCGCAAGGCTCAGCGCCAGGACGCCGGTGGGCAGCTCGTCGATGTGGACGCCGATCTCCGGCAGGCCGAAGTAGAAGAAGAACAGCTGCACGACAAACGGCGTGTTGCGGAACAGGTCGAGGTACGCGGCCGCCGCCCAACGCACCGGACGCCGCCGGGAGATGCGGGCCAGCATCAGCGCGAACCCGAGCGCCAGACTCAGGAGCATCGCCGCCAGGGAGATCAGCGCCGTTGTCTCGGCGCCGGCGACCAACACGCCGGCCCGTTGCAAGACCGGCGTGAAAAACAGCTGCACGAGGCCCTCCTTGTCCGATGACGCGAAGTCCGATGACGCGAAGTCCGATGACGCGAAGTCCGATGACGCGAAGTCCGATGACGCGAAGTCCGATGACGCGAAGCCTGGCGGGCATGGTTGCGTGGGAACTATGTCACGCTACTTTTGCCTGTCAAACAACGTCCCGGACGACCGCCTGGCCGCCTGCGCCAGCCCGTCCAGCGCCGAAAGGAACCGCGAGCGGTCGGCCTTGGCCAGCGGCGACGGGCCGCCGGTCATGACGCCGATCTCGCGCATGTGCCGCGCCACCTCGCGCCCGGCCAGCGCCTGCCCGATGTTGTCGCCGGTCCAGACATGCCCGGTGGAGGACAACGCCCGCGCGCCGCGCACCAAGCAGCGGCCGGCCAGCGGGATGTCGGAGGTCACGCACACGTCGGCCGGCCCGATCCGCTCGGCGATCCAGTCGTCGGCGACATCCGCGCCCTCGCCAACCACCACCATGCGGACGAACGCCAAGCCGGGCGGGCGGATCGGGCGCGAGCCGTTGGACACCACGTGAACCACCAGCCCGAGCCGCCCGGCCACCCGGTACACCTCGTCGCGCACCGGGCAGGCGTCGGCGTCGACGTAAATCTCGGTCATCGTGTCATCGGGCATCGTGTCATCGTCCGGTCATGGCTTTCGTGGCCCGGCTCCCCTATCACGCCGCCTGCATCTTCGGGAGCGCCCAGCCATGGCATTCGAGCGTCGGTTCAAGTTCCTGGTCTGCGCCCCCGCCTTCGACGCCGACGACCTGGAAGGCCAGCGCCTGGCGCAGATCATCGCCGAGGTCGAACGCCTCGGCTTCATGGTGGTCAAGGCGCGCAAGGCCGACGACGCCGAGCTGGTGATCCGCACCGATGCGGCAATCGGCTGCGTCGTGGTCGACTGGGGCCGCCGCGGGCCGCAGGGCAAGCTCGCCGCCCTGGTCAGCCTGATCCGCAAGCGCGGGCTGGAGGTGCCGATCTTCATCCTGGTGCGCCATCATCGCCTCGAGGAGCTGCCGGTCGACGTCATCCACGAGGCCGACGGCTACATCTTCCTGGCCGAGGAGACCCCCGAGTTCATCGCCAAAAACCTCGCCAGCCGCCTGCGCCAGTACTCCGACACCCTGCGAACGCCGTTCTTCGGCACCCTGCTCGACTACGCCGAGGAGGGCAACCAGCTATGGACCTGCCCCGGCCATAACGGCGGCGCGTTCTACGACCGCAGCCCGATCGGCCGCATCTTCAAGGAGCACCTCGGCGAGGCGGTGTTCCGCGACGACATCGACAACTCGGTGGTGGAGCTGGGCGACCTGCTGATCCACGAAGGCCCGGCGCTGGCGGCGCAGAAGGCCGCAGCCAGGATATTCGGCGCCGAGCGTACCTATTTCGTGCTGAACGGCACCTCGGCGTCGAACAAGATCGTGCTGCAGGCCCTGGTCGCCGAGGGCGACCTGGTGCTGTTCGACCGCAACAACCACAAGGCGGCGCATCACGGCGCGCTGTTCCTGTCCGGCGGCGTGCCGGTGTTCCTGGAGACCGACCGCAACGCCCACGGGCTGATCGGCCCGATCGACCCGGAGGCGCTGGACGAGGGCCGCATCCGCGAGAAGATCCGCGCCAACCCGCTGGTGGCCGACCCGGACGCCTGGCGCCGCCCGCGCCCGTTCCGCGCCGCGGTGATCGAGCAGTGCAGCTACGACGGCACCATCTACGACGCGCAGACGATCCTGCGCCGCATCGGCCATTTATGCGAGTACATCCTGTTCGACGAGGCCTGGGCCGGCTTCATGAAGTTCCACCCGCTGTTCCGCGGCCGCTTCGCCATGGGACTGACCGAGCTGGGGCCGGACAGCCCCGGCATCATCGCCACCCAATCGCCGCACAAGCAGCTCGCGAGCTTCAGCCAGTCGAGCCAGATCCACGTCCGCGACCGCCACATCCGCGGCCAGAGCCGGCGTGTCGAGCACCGCCGGTTCAACGAGATGTTCATGATGCACGCCTCGACCTCGCCGTTCTACCCGCTGTTCGCGAGCCTGGACGTCGGCGCGCAGATGATGAAGGGCCGCTCTGGCGAGGTGCTGTGGGACGACACCATCCGGCTCGGCATCGAGATCCGCAAGAAGCTGCGCGCCACCGCCGGCGAGTTCCGCGCCCGCGAGAGCGACCCGGCGCGGCAATGGTTCTTCGATCCGTTCGTGCCCGACGTGGTGAGCGTGGCGCTGGACGGCGAGCCGGCCACGGAGATGGCCTGGGAAGACGTGCCGACCGACCGCCTGGCGTCTGACCCGGCGCTGTGGCAGCTCGCGCCCGGCGCGAAGTGGCATGGCTTCCGCCACGTGGCGCCCGGCTACGCGATGACCGACCCGAACAAGCTGACCCTGCTGACCCCGGGGTTCGACCGCGCCACCGGAGCCTACGAGAATCACGGCATCCCGGCGCCGGTCCTCGCCATGTACCTGCGCGAGAACCGCATCGTGCCGGAGAAGAACGACCTCAACTCGATCCTGTTCCTGCTGACCCCCGGCGTGGAAAGCAGCAAGGCCGGCAACCTGCTGTCGGCGCTGGTGTTCTTCAAACGCCTGCACGACGACAACGTCGTCATGGAGGACGCGGTGCCGGAGTTCACCGCCAAGCGCCCGAAACGCTACGCCGGCGTCGGCCTGCGCGACCTGTGCCACGAGATGCACACGCTGTATCGCGACGCCGGCACCAGCCGCTTGCAGTCCGCCCAATTCCGCGCCGAGCACTTCCCGCCGCTGGCGATGCCGGCGCAGAAGGCGGTCCAGCACCTCGTCCGCAACCAGGTCGACTACCTGCCGATCGGCGAGTTGCAGGGCCGCGTCGCCACGACGCTGTGGGTGGTCTACCCGCCCGGCATCGCCGCCATCATCCCCGGCGAGCGGCTGGACGCCAGCGCGCAGCCGATGATCGACTACCTGCTGACCTTCGAGCGCGCCGCCAACCGCTTCCCGGGTTTCGAGACTGAAATTCAGGGTGTCTATCGCGAGGTCGGCGCCGACGGCCAAATGCGCCTGCACACCTACGTGGTGCAGGAGTGAGGCCATAAGGCCGGGGCGAGACGGACCGCGTGGATGCCCGGATCAAGTCCGGGCATGACAGGGGGTGGGAACGGCCAGGCTCTAAACTGACCCACTACCGAGCGTGGCCGCGCCTTGACGCCGCCGCCGCTACGGGCCATCTCCCTGCCATAGGGGACTGCGCCGGTCTCCTTTGCAGGTTTGAGCGGAAACACCATGTTGCGGCTATCGAAGCTGACCGATTACGCCGTCGTCGTGCTGCTTCGCCTGGCGCAGTCCGACGCCGTGCAGACTTCGCCCGGCCTCGCCGCCGTGACCGGCGTGCCCGAGCCGACCGTCGCCAAGGTGCTGAAGACCCTCGCCGCCGCCGACTTCGTAACCTCGCAGCGCGGCGCTCGCGGCGGCTACCGCCTGGCTCAGCCGCTATCCGCCATCTCGGTTTCCGACGTCATCGCCGCAATCGATGGCCCCATCGCACTCACCGCCTGCGTCGAAGGTTCCAGCATCGGTTGCGAGGTGCAGGGCATATGCGCGGTGCGTGGCCGCTGGGATGTCGTCAACGACGCCATCCGCGGCGCGCTTGGGGCCATCAGCCTCGCCGAGTTGCACACCGCCTCAATCCCGCCCGCCTTCCGCGTGCCTGCACATCACGCTACGCCAGCCGAGTAAAGGAACGCCCATGGCCGCCGTCGCCGAAACCCTCGATACTGTCCAGTCGCTCGCCGCATCCGGCTACAAGTGGGGCTTCTCGACCGACATCGAGATGGACATGGCCCCCAAGGGGCTGAACGAAGACATCATCCGCCTGATCTCCGCCCGTAAGGACGAGCCTGAATGGCTGCTCGCCTGGCGGCTCAAGGCGTACGCGCATTGGCTGACCCTGGAGGAGCCGGATTGGGCCGGCATCAGCCACGCGCCGATCGACTACCAGGATTTGCACTATTACGCCGCGCCGAAGAAGAAGCCTGGCCCGAAAAGCCTGGACGAGGTCGATCCCGAGCTGCTGGCGATGTACGAGAAGCTCGGCATCCCGCTCAAGGAGCGCGCCATCCTGGCCGGCGTCGAGCTGCCCGAAGGCGAGTTGCCCGAGCGCCAGATCGCGGTCGACGCGGTGTTCGACAGCGTCTCGGTCGCCACCACCTTCAAGGCCACGCTGACCAAGGCCGGCGTGATCTTCTGCCCGATCAGCGAGGCGGTGCGCGAGCATCCCGAGCTGATGCGCCAGTATCTCGGCAGCGTCGTTCCCGCCGGCGACAACTACTTTGCCGCACTCAACTCGGCGGTGTTCACCGACGGCAGCTTCGTGTTCATCCCCAAGGGCGTGCGCTGCCCTATGGAGCTTTCCACCTATTTCCGCATCAATGCCCAGAACACCGGGCAGTTCGAGCGCACCCTGATCGTCGCCGAGGAGGGCAGCTACGTGTCCTACCTGGAGGGCTGCACCGCTCCGATGCGCGACGAGAACCAGCTGCACGCGGCGGTGGTCGAGCTGGTCGCCCTAGACGACGCGCAGATCAAGTACAGCACGGTGCAGAACTGGTATCCCGGCGACGCCGAGGGCCGCGGCGGCATCTACAACTTCGTGACCAAGCGCGCCGCCTGCCGCGGCGCCCGCAGCAAGGTCAGCTGGACCCAGGTGGAGACCGGCTCGGCGATCACCTGGAAATACCCGAGCTGCATCCTGCAGGGCGACGACAGCGTGGGCGAGTTCTACTCGGTGGCCGTCACCACCAACCACCAGCAGGCCGACACCGGCACCAAGATGATCCATATCGGCCGCAACACGCGCAGCACCATCGTCAGCAAGGGCATCAGCGCCGGCAAGTCCAACAACACCTATCGCGGGCTGGTGAAGGTGCTGCCGAAGGCCGACGGCGCGCGCAACCACACGCAATGCGACAGCCTGCTGATCGGCGACCAGTGCGGCGCGCACACGGTGCCGTACATCGAGAGCCGCAACCCGACCGCCAAGCTGGAGCACGAGGCCACCACCAGCAAGATCGCCGACGACCAGTTGTTCTACTGCCGCCAGCGCGGGCTGTCCGAGGAGGACGCGGTGGGCCTGATCGTCAACGGGTTCTGCAAGGAAGTGCTGAAGGAGCTGCCGATGGAGTTCGCCGTGGAGGCGCAGAAGCTGCTGGCGGTGAGCCTGGAAGGCTCGGTGGGCTGACCATGCTCGAAATCCGCAACCTTACCGCCAACGTCGGCGACAAGCCGATCCTGAACGGCGTTGACCTCGTCGTGCCGCAGGGCGAGGTCCACGCCATCATGGGGCCGAACGGCTCCGGCAAGTCTACCCTGTCGTACGTGCTTTCGGGCCGTGAGGGCTACGAGGTCACTGGCGGCGCCGCCACTTTCGACGGCGTCGACCTGCTCGCGATGGAGCCGGAGGAGCGCGCCGCCGCGGGCCTGTTCCTGGCGTTCCAGTACCCGGTCGAGCTGCCTGGCGTCGGCAACGCCAATTTCCTGCGTACCGCGCTGAACGCCGTCCGCCGCGCCCATGGCGAGCCGGAGCTGGACGCCGTGCAGTTCCTCAAGCTGGCGCGTGCCGAGACCAAGCGGCTGGCGATGCCGGACGACATGCTGAAGCGCAACGTCAACGTCGGCTTTTCGGGCGGCGAGAAGAAGCGCAACGAGGTGCTGCAGATGGCGATCCTGCGTCCCAAGCTGGCCATTCTCGACGAGACCGACAGCGGCCTCGACATCGACGCGCTGAAAGTGGTGGCCGAGGGCGTCAACGCCATGCGCGCGCCGGGCTTCTCGGCGCTGGTCATCACGCATTACCAGCGCCTGCTCGACCACATCGTGCCCGACCGCGTGCACGTGCTCTCGGCCGGCCGCATCATCCGCTCCGGCGGGCCGGAGCTGGCGCACGAGCTGGAAGCCAACGGCTACGCCGGCGTGGTGGCGGAGGCCGCATGAACGCCGTCACCCCGACCGCAGTCCCGCAGACTGCCCTGCAGGCCAGCGCGCAACAGTTCGTGGCGCGCTACGAGGGCCTGGCGGCGCGGATGCCAGGCAGCGCCCCGTTGCGCGCCGCCGCCGCCGCCGCCGTGCGCGCGCACGGCCTGCCCACCGCGCGCGAGGAGGATTGGCGCTACACGCAGTTGCGCCCGCTCACGGAAATGGCGTTCAGTGAGCCGGTGATGCCGGTCAGCGACCATGCCGGCCTGCTGGCGCGCCTGCCGCAGGTCGACGCGCCGCGCCTGGTGTTCGTCGACGGCCGCTTCCGCGCCGAACTGTCGCAGCGCCCGCCACAGGTGCGCGTCCGCACCGGCGTGCCGGCGTTCGGCGGCTTGGTCACCGATTTCACCCAGAAGATCGTAGCCTTGAACACGATGCTGGCGCAGGACGGGGCCGACATCGAAGTGCCGGCCGGTGTTGACGGCGGCACGCTGGTGCTGGCCAGCCTGGGCAGCGACGCCAATGGCCGCCCGGTGTCGTTCCACCCCCGCCACGCCGTCCGCCTCGGCGCCGGCGCATCGTTGACGCTGATCGAGCTGTCGACCGGCGAAGGCGCCTACCTGCACAGCCCGGTGTTCGAGATCACTGTCGCCGAAGGCGCGACGCTCACCCATCTGCGGCTGCAGAACGAGGCTCCCGCTGCGTTCCACCTCTCGACGCTGTATGCCGACATCGCGGCGCGCGGCACCTACGACAGCTTCGCGCTGACGCTTGGGGCGCGGCTGGCGCGGCTTGAGGTCCACGCCCGGCTGTCCGGCACTGGCGGGGCCGTCCACCTGAACGCGGCGCAACTGCTCGACGGCTCGCAGCACGCCGACTTCACTACCGTGGTGTCGCACGACGCGCCCTCCTGCGCCTCGCGCCAGACCGTCAAGAACGTCTTGAGCGGACGGTCGCGCGGCGTGTTCCAGGGCAAGATCGAGGTCGCGCGCATCGCCCAGAAGACCGACGGCTACCAGATGAACCAAGCGCTGCTGCTGTCGCCGCTGGCCGAGATCAACTGCAAGCCGCAGCTGCAGATCTACGCCGATGACGTGAAGTGCAGCCACGGCGCCACGGTCGGCGAACTCGACGTCGAGCAGTTGTTCTACCTGCGTAGCCGCGGCATCGCGGAGGCGGCGGCGCGCGCCATGCTGGTGCGCGCCTTCCTGGCCGAGGCTTTGGACCCAATCGCCCACGAAGCTGGCCGCGCGATGCTGGAGAGCGCCGTCGACCGCTGGTGGCAAGGACGCGCCGCATGAACAGCATCACCCGGATTGCGCCGGCAGCCTTCGACGTCGAGGCGCTGCGCGCTGAGTTCCCGATCCTCTCGCAGACGGTCCACGGCAAGCCGTTGGTGTTCCTCGACAGCGCCGCTTCGGCGCAGAAGCCGCGCGCCGTCATCGACGCCATGGTGACGGCCATGGAGACGCAGTACGCCAACGTCCATCGCGGCCTGCACTGGATGAGCGAGCGCACCACCGACGCCTACGAGGCGGCGCGCGACGCCGTGGCGCGCTTGCTTAACGCCCACGACCGGCGCGAGGTGGTGTTCACCGGCAACTCGACCGGGGCGATCAACCTGGTCGCGCACAGCTACGGCCGCGGCATCATGCGCCCTGGCCAGGCTGTGTTGATCTCGGAGATGGAGCACCACGCCAACATCGTGCCGTGGCAGATGCTGCGCGACGCGCACGGCGTCGAACTGCGGGTCGCCCCCATCACCGACGCCGGCGAAATCGACATGGCGGCCTACGAGGCGCTGCTGGCCGACGGCCGCGTCGGGCTGGTCGCGATCACCCACATGAGCAACGTGCTCGGCACCTATACGCCGGCCGAGCGCCTGGCCACGGTCGCCCACGCATACGGCGCGAAAATCCTGTTCGACGGCAGCCAGGCGGTGGTGCATCGCCAGGTCGACGTGCAGGCGCTCGACGCCGATTTCTACGTGTTCACCGGGCACAAGCTGTATGGCCCCACCGGCATCGGCGTGCTTTGGGCGCGACGCGAATTGCTCGACGCGATGCCGCCGTTCATGGGCGGCGGCGACATGATTTCCTCGGTCAGCTTCGAACGCTCGACCTGGGCCGAGACGCCGCACAAGTTCGAGGCCGGCACTCCCGCCATCATCGAGGGCATCGGCCTCGCGGCGGCCGTCGCCTTTGTCGAGCGGCTGGGTTTCGACGCCATCGCGGCGCACGAGGCGATGCTGACCGAGCACGCGCTTGCCAGGCTTTCGGCGATTCCTGGCTTGCACGTGGTCGGCAGCGCGCAGGACCGCGGCGGCGTGGTCAGCTTCACGCTGGACGGGGCGCACGCCCACGATATCGCCACCCTGCTCGACCGCGAGGGCATTGCGGTGCGCGCCGGGCATCACTGCGCCGAGCCGTTGATGCGGCGTCTCGGCCTGGACAGCACCGCCCGCGCCAGCTTCGGCGCCTACACGACGCTGGCCGAGATCGACAAGCTGGCCGATACGCTGGATCGAGTGCGGATGTTCTTCGCCTGATGTTCGACGACCTGCGCGACCTGTATCAGGAGACGATCCTCGACCGTGGCCGCCGCCCGCGCCACGCGACGCGGCTGGGGGCGTTCGATGCGACGGCGAAGGGCGACAACCCGATGTGCGGCGACCGCTGCCAGGTATGGCTGCGCCGCACGCCGGATGGCATACTGGATGAGGTTGGGTTCGAGGCCCGGGGCTGCGCCATCAGCGTCGCGTCGGCCGACCTGATGGTCGAGGCGGTGCATGGCCTCGACGCCGATGCGACACGGCATTTGGCGGAACGGTTTCGAATGTTGGCCACCACCGGCGCTGCGGACGGCGCGGCGCTCGATGCGTTGCGGCCGTTGGCTGGGGTTCACGAGTACCCGTCGCGAGTCAAGTGCGCGACGCTGCCCTGGAACGCGCTGGTGGCGGCCCTGAACGACGACAAGGAGGCAAGCAGTGAGTGACGCCGCAGCCGTGCATAGCACCTGGACTCCGGTTGGCGAGATCGAGGGCAAGCCGACCGAAGACGCCATCATCAGCGCCTGCGCCTCGGTCTATGACCCGGAAATCCCGGTCAACATCTACGAACTCGGCTTGGTCTACGCCATCGAGATCGACGACGAGAACCGCGTCAAGGTTGAGATGACGCTGACCGCTCCGGCCTGCCCGAGCGCGCAGGAGCTTCCGGAGGCGGTGCATAATGCGATCATGGCGGTGCCGGGCGTTGCGTCCTGCGACGTGCAGACGGTCTGGGACCCGCCTTGGGACCCCAGCCGGATGAGCGAGGACGCCCGCCTCGCCTTGAACATGTTCTGACGCCGCACGAGGTCACTCTCATGTCCGTATCCACTGTCGCCCCTCCCGCAACGCCGCGCCCGCGCCGTGCGCTGCCGCCGTTGATGTCGCTGACCGACGCCGCCGCCGCGAGACTGGCGGCCCTGTATGTTTCGGGTCAGGAAGGCATGACGCTGCACATCAGCGTCGGCGCCAAGGGTTGCTCCGGGCTGTCTTACAACATGGGTTGGGTTGCGGCGCCTGGCCCCGGCGACGAGGTGGTGACCGACAAGGGCGTCACCGTCGTGGTCGACCGCAAGGCCAGCCTGTTCCTGATCGGCACGGTGATGGATTACGAAACCAAGGATTTGTCGTCCGGCTTCACCTTCAGCAACCCGAACGAGAAGGGCCGCTGCGGCTGCGGCGAAAGTTTTCACGTCTGAAGCGCGACCACGCCGTTATGTCGGACAGCAATTCCGCCGGCCCGAAAATCGCGTCGGACATGCCGCTGTTCTTCAAGCGCATCGTGGGAGTCAACCCGGCCACCCACCCCGGCTTGCGGCTCGACCGTTCCGCCGGCTTCGGCTTCGCGGCCCAGGCGCAATCGGTGCCGCTCGGCTTGGCCGAGATGGAGGTCGCGGCGCAGCACTACCCGGTCCTGTTCACCAGTGGTCCGGAACCGATGCCGGTGGCGTTGCTTGGCCTCCGCGAGGGCCAAAACCTGTATGTGGCATCGGGCGGCGGCTGGCTGGCTGACTGCTACGTTCCGGCCTACGTGCGGGCGTTCCCGTTCATCTTCGTGCAGGACCCCGCCAGCCAGGTATTGTTCGTGGCCATGGAGCCGGACGCGGCGGCGCTCAACAGCGGCGACGGAACCCCGTTGTTCGAGGACGCGCGCCCGACGCCGGCGCTGAACGAGGCGATTGCCTTCTGCACTGCGCTGCGTGAGGCGGTTGCCGCCGCCACCACGTTCGGCCGCGCGCTCGACGCCGCCGGGTTGCTGGAGGAAGAGGAGGCGACCGTCAACTTCACGTCCGGCGGCGCCGCGCGGGTGCGCGGCTTCAAGCTGGTGAAGCCTGATCGGCTGGCTCTCCTGGACGACGACGTGTTCCTGGAGTGGCGGCGGATGGGCTGGATCGCCGCGATCTACGCGCATTTGTATTCGGCCGGCCGCTGGGAGCGGCTGATCGGGTTGGGCGCGCCTTCCCGCTAGTTGCCGTTTGCGGCGCCTGCGTGCTACCGCCGCGGCATGCCGAAGCTGTGGCGCCGCCCTTGCTGAAAAGCCTGCTCCGCGCTCCCGTGACCCAGGCCGCGTTGGCGGCCCTGGTCGGCCGCTACGTCGCTTTCGCCCTGCGTACGACGCGCTGGACGTTGCACGGGGCCGAGCACCTGGCGCCGTTCGCCGGCGGGCGCGCGGCGGTGGTGGCGTTCTGGCACGAACGCCTGCCGCTGATGCCGGCGCTGTGGACATTGGCGCAACGCCAGGCGCTGGCGCACACCGGCGAGGCCCTGCGCGGCAACGTGCTCGTCAGCCGGCACGCCGACGGCCGCTTCATCGGCGTCGTCATGCGCCGTTTCGGGGTCGGCGTGCTGCACGGATCGAGCCGCAGCGGCGGCCAGGAGCGTGGCGGCGCGTCCGGCGCGCGCCGGCTGCTGGCGGCGCTGGCTGCCGGCGAGCACGCCATCATGACGCCCGACGGGCCACGTGGCCCGCGCCGCGTCGCCGCCAGGGGGGTCGCGTCGCTGGCGGCGCAGGCCGGCGTGCCGGTGCTGCCCTGCGGCGCGCAGGTCAGCCGGCGACGGGTGCTGCGTAGCTGGGACCGCATGGTGCTGCCGCTGCCGTTCGGGCGCGGCGTGCTGGTCTGCGGCGCTCCCATCGGCGTGGCGCCGGACGCCGCCGACGCCGCCTTGCCGACCATCGCCGCGGCACTCTCCGACGCCGCCGACGCCGCCGACCGACTATGCCTCGCCTGATCGCGCCGACCTACGCGAGCCTCGCGACCTTGGCCCAGCCGGCGCTGCGGGCGATGCTGCGCGCCAGGGTGCGCCGCGGCAAGGAGATCGCGGCGCGGCTGCCGGAACGCTGGGGCGAGGACGCCACGCCGCGCCCCGTTGGCCGGCTGCTCTGGCTGCATGGCGCCAGCGTGGGCGAGGCGGTGTCGGTGCTGCCGGTGCTGTCGTCGCTGGCGCAGGCCGCCCCCGACCTGACGGTGCTGCTGACCACCGGCACCGTCTCGTCCGCCGCCGTGCTGGCGCGGCGGCTGCCGGAGCTGGGGCTGGAGCGGGTGCTGCACCGCTTCGTGCCGCTCGACGTGCCGGCCTGGGCCGCGCGGTTCCTGGCGCACTGGCGACCCGACGCGGCGGCCTTCGTGGAGAGCGAGATCTGGCCGAACCTCCTCGCCGCCTGCGCCCGCGCGAAGGTGCCGCTGATGCTGCTGAACGCCCGGCTGTCGGCCCGCAGCGCCGCCAGCTGGCAGCGTTCCGGCGCCTTCGGCCGGCATCAGTTCGCCGCCTTCGCGTGCATCCAGGCGCAGTCCGAGGCCGACGCCGCGCGGTTGTCCGGGCTGGGCGGCCGGGCGGTCAGCAGCCCAGGCAACCTCAAGTTCGCGGCCCTGCCGCTGCCGGTGGACGCTCCCGAGCTGGAGCGGCTGCGGCGGCGGCTTGCCGGACGTCCGCTCTGGCTCGCTGCCAGCACCCATCCGGGCGAGGAGCCTGCGGTGCTGGAGGCGCACGCCGCGCTGTCGGCGCGCCATCCCCGGCTGCTGACGATCGTGGCCCCGCGTCACCCTGAGCGTGGTCCGCATCTCGCCAGGTTGGCTGCCGCCGACGCCACCGCCCGTCGCGCCCTGGGCGAGGACCCGCCAAGTGTCGCCGGAATTTGGATTGCCGACACGCTGGGCGAGTTGGGGCTGCTGTTCCGCCTGGCGCAGGTGGTGTTCGTGGGCGGCAGCCTGGTCGCGCATGGCGGGCAGAACCCGCTGGAGCCGGCACGGCTCGGCTGCGCGGTGGCGATTGGGCCGCATACCGGCAATTTCGCCGCGGTGGTCGAGGCGCTTTCGGCGGCGGGGGCGCTGACGCAGGTCGCCGACGCCGCCGCCATGATCGGCTGGGTCGACGCGATGCTGGCCGATCCGGGCCGCTGCGCCACGATGGGCGACGCCGGCATCGCCGCCTCGCGCCGGCACGGCAGCCTGCCGGGCCAGGTCGCGGCGGCGCTGCTCGGCCTGCTGCCGCCGTCTTGCAGGGGTCCTGCCTGATCCGCGCGCCGGGGTTCTGGGAGCGCGACGGCGTCGCCGCGCATCTACTGGCGCCGCTGGCCGCTGTCACCGAACGCCTTGCCGCACGCCGCGTCGCGCGCCCTGGCTGGCGGGCGCCGGTCCCGGTGATCTGCTGCGGCAACGCCGGCGTCGGCGGCAGCGGCAAGACGCCGTTGGCGCTCGACCTCGGAGCGCGGCTGCTGGCGCGGGGCCGCAGCGTGGCGTTCCTGACCCGCGGCTACGGCGGGCGACGGCAGGCTGCGACTCGGGTCGACCTGCGCCTGCATGACGCTGCGGCGGTAGGCGACGAGGCGCTGCTGCTGGCGGCGGTCGCGATAACTTTCGTCGCCGCCGACCGCGAAGCCGCCGCGCGGGCCGCCATCGCCGCCGGGGCGGACATCCTGGTGATGGATGACGGGCTGCAAAACCCCGGCCTGTTCAAGGACTGCGCGCTGCTGGCGATCGACGGCGGCGTTGGTTTCGGTAATGGGCGCACGCTGCCGGCGGGGCCGTTGCGGGAAGCCGTAGGCGCGGCGGCGAGGCGCTGCCGGGCCGCCGTGCTGATCGGCGCCGACGACGCCGAGGCGCTGGCGCAGTTGCCGCATGGCTTGCCGGTGCTGCGTGCCGAGCTGCGACCGGCGACCGAGGTGGCCGGTCGGCGGCTGCTGGCGTTCGCCGGGATCGGCCGGCCGGGAAAATTCTTCGCGACGCTGCGTCAGGCCGGCGCGCTGTTGGCGGCGACGCGGGGGTTCGCCGACCACCACCGCTTCAGCGCCGGCGAGCTGGACGCGCTGCGCCGCGACGCCGCCGCCCTGGATGCCGGGCTGGTCACCACCACAAAGGATTTCGTGCGCCTGCCAACGACGTTTCGCCAAGGCGTGTTCCGGTTCGACGTGCGCCTGGCCTGGCAGGCGCCTGAGGCGGTCGAGGCCATGCTGGATACACTGACATGACCCTGCGCGACCTGCGTTGGCGGGCCGAGGCGGCGCTGTTGCGCCTCGTCGTCGCCGGGCTTCGCAGCCTGTCCCCGGTCGCCGCCTCCAATCTCGGCGGCGCGGTGGGACGCGCGGTCGGGCCGCTGCTGCCGGTGTCGCGGGTGGCCGACCGCAACCTGCTTCTGGCCTTGCCGGAACTGGACCGCGCCGCGCGACGGCGAGTGGTTCGTGGCGTGTGGGACAATCTGGGCCGCACCGCGGCCGAGATCGTGCAGCTCGACCGCCTCGGGCGCAGCGACTCCGACGCCGGCTGGGAGGTCGAGGGCGACGCCCACGCGCGATTGGTGGCCGCCCATCCCGGGCCGGTCATCCTGGTCAGCGCGCATCTCGGCAACTGGGAAGTATTAGGGCGTGTGGCGGGCGAGTACGGCATCCAGCTCGCCGCCGTCTACCGCGCCGGCTCCAATCCGCATGTCGAGGCGATGGTGACCCGGCTGCGCGTCGCCGGCGCGTTCGGCACGATGCGGATGTTTCCGAAGGGCGCTGCCGGAGCCCGGCAGGCAATCGGCCACTTGCGCGGCAATGGTCGGCTGGTGCTGCTGATCGACCAGAAGATGAACGACGGCATCGCGGCGCGGCTGTTCGGCCACGCCGCAATGACCGCCCCCGCCGCGGCGGCGCTGGCGCTGCGGACCGGCGCCCTGCTGGTGCCGACGTTCTGCCGCCGCCTCGGCCCAGCCCGGATGCTGGCGGTGTGCGAGGCGCCGTTGCCGCTGCCGGACAGCGGCGACCGCGCCGCCGACGTGGCCGCGCTGACCCAGGCGATCAACGACCGGCTCGAGGCTTGGATACGCGCGCAGCCGCAGGACTGGCTATGGCTGCACCGGCGCTGGCCACGCGAGATTTATGGGAGCGAGACCTGATGCGGTCACTGCTGTTCGATCTTGACGGCACCCTGGTCGACAGCCGGCCCGGCATCGTCGCCGGCCTGCAGGCGATGCTGCGCGGCCTTGGCCATGAGCCGGACCCCGACGCCGACTACACCTGGGCCGTCGGGCCGCCGCTGGAGCAGTCGGTCGGCCGCATCCTGACGTCCTACGGCGACCACCGCCTGGCCTTGGGCGCCCGCCTCTACCGCGAGCACTACGCCGTCCATGGCGTGCTCGCGGCGGCGCTGTTCCCCGGCATCGCCGCGGCGCTCGACACCTTGGCCGGGCGGCAGCTGTTCGTGGTCACCAGCAAGCGCGAGGTGTTCGCGCGCCGCATCCTCGACCGCCTCCGGATGACGCCGCGCTTCGTCGGCATCCACGGCGCCACGGAGGGCGGCGCGTTCGACGACAAGGCGGTGCTGCTCCGCCACGTGCTCGCCCGCCACGGCATCGACCCCGCGCAGGCCGCGATGATCGGCGACCGCCACCACGATTTCGACGCCGCCCGCGCTAACGGCGTGCCAAGCGTCGGCGTGGCTTGGGGCTACGCGCAACCGGGCGAGCTGGCCGGCGCGGGCCAGGTGGCGGCGCGCCCGGAGGGGCTGCGGGCGGCGGTCGCAGCATTGGGCTGAGGTCGCAGCATTGGGCTGAACGAATTGTTAACCATCGCTTGTCACGTTGGCACCCTCCCACGCGCAACGGAGCGGCGATGTCGAGCCCTGACCAGCTGCCGGCGCTTACCGAAGCCTGCGTGCCGCCGACCGTGCTCGGGACCGCGGCGCTGGCGGCGCTGGCGTTCCGGGGCGTCGGCTATTCAGCCCTTATGGAGCATGTGGCGCGCTGCGGGACCGAGGCGGCGGCGCCGGGCTACGACCGCGCCATCGCCTGTGAATTGTCGTTCAGCCGCGAACAGGCATTGGCGTTGCAACGCCAGGCGCTCGATCATGGCACGCTGTACCGGGTGGCAGGCCAACCGGCTGGCGGGCGGCAGTTGCGGATGCTGGCGCTGGTGGCGCCCGGCGACCTGATGGTGAACACGCCGCTCGACTTCGTCACCGCCCACGCCGACATCCGGCTCGACCTGCTGTACCTGCTTCCCGGCCAAAAGCTGCCGGCGGCCATCCCCGAGCACGACGTGGCGTTTTTTGCGGTGAGCGAAGCCGACGAGGAGGCGCAGGCCCGGCTCTGCCATCTGTTCCACGCCTGGCCGCGACCGGCGCTGAACGACCCGTCCCACCTCGATGTACTGACGCGCGACGCGCTGCCCCGCCGGCTCGCGGGCGTTCCCGGGGTGTGCAGCCCGCCGGCGGTCGTCGTATCGCGCGAGCGGGCGGCCGGCGGGGCGCTGCCCGATGGCGGCTACCCGATGTTGATCCGCCCGTTGCACTCGCACGCCGGCAGCGGCCTGGCGCTGCTCGACGACACACCCGGCTTGGTCGACTACCTGCTGCTGAATGGCGGACCGGCGTTCGTGCTGACGCCGTTCGTCGACTACCGCAGCGCCGACGGCCTGTTCCGCAAATACCGCGTCGCATTCATCGAGCGCCGCCCTTTCCTGTGCCACATGGCGATCTCGTCGCACTGGATGGTGCATTACCTGAACGCCGGCATGGCCGAGAGTCCCGAGAAGCGAGCCGAGGAGGCCCGCGCCATGGCCGGGTTCGACCAGGGTTTCGGCCACCGCCACGCCGGGGCGCTGGCCGCCGTGGCCGCGGCGCTCGGCTTCGACTACTGCTCGATCGACTGCGGCGAGACGCCGGATGGCCGGTTGTTGGTGTTCGAGGCGGATACCGCGGCCATCATCCACCTGTTGGATTCGCCTACGCTGCATCCCTACAAGCCGCCGCAGATGCGCCTGGTGTTCGATGCTTTCGCAGCGATGACCCGTTCGGCGGCCGAGTCGGGCCGTTCGTCGCCATGCGCGGCATCGCTTGCCGTTATGTCCGCTAATGCCCTCCGAGCGGCACCAGATGCGACAGGAACGTTTCGGCGCAGGCACGCCAGCTGAATCGTTCGGCGTAGGCGCGGCAGGCGACGCGATCGGCTCCCAACGCCCGCAGGCAAGCGGCGCCCAGGTCGGCATCCAGCGCGCCCACCCGCGCCGGGGCGGCGGCCAGCACGTCCTTGGGGCCGGTGACGGGGAACGCCGCAACCGGGGTGCCGCAGGCCAGCGCCTCGAGGATGACCAGCCCGAACGTGTCGGTGAGGCTCGGGAACACCAACACGTCGGCCCCCGCGTAGCTTCGCGACAGCGCCGCGTCGTAGCGCGGGCCGGTGAACGTGACCGCCGGGAACGCGCGTTTCAGCTGCGCCAGCTGCGGGCCGCCGCCGACCACCACCTTGCCGCCGGGCAGGCCGAGCGTCAGGAAGGCGCGAATGTTCTTCTCGACCGCGACCCGCCCGACATAGACGAACACCGGCCGCGGCAGTCCCTCGTAGGGATCTCGGTCGCCAGGGTCGAACAGGTCGAGGTCAACGCCGCGTGACCATGGCCGGATGCGCTCGAAGCCGCGCTGCTCCAGGTCGGCGCGCAGGCTCTCCGTCGCCACCATGATGCCCTGGCCGGCGCCGTGGAACCAGCGGAAACCCGGATACAGCGCCGCCGCCGGCAGCCCGGTGCGCGCCTGCACGTATTCCGGGAAACGGGTGTGGAACGCCGTGGTGAAGGCGCAGCCCCGCTTCTTCGCCCAGGCCCGCGCCGACAGGCCGAGCGGCCCCTCGGTCGCGATATGCAGCGCGTCGGGCGCATACGCCTCGATCATGCGGCCGAGCCGGCGGCGCGGCAGCACCGCCAGGCGGATGTCTGGGTAGGTCGGCAGCGGCACGGTGCGGAAGCGGTCGGGGCCGACCACCTCGACCGTGTGGCCCATCGCCGCCAGCTCCGCCGCCATCGTCGAAAGCGTTCGGACCACCCCGTTGACCTGCGGCAGCCAGGCGTCGGAGACGATCAGGATGCGCGCCGGCAGCGGCCCGACCGCGAGCAGCCGCGCGCGCTCGGCCGACAGCGGCGTCAGGGCGTCATGGGGCATTCCGGAAGCCGTCCGGTCAGGCCATGGCGTCGGCGGGAGCGGCGTCCGACATTGGGGCCGGCGCGTGGCGCGGCGAGTGAAACGACAGCCGGTTCATCTCGGCCCAGTCCAGCAACTCCAGCCGGCCGTCGAAGTGCTCGACCAGGGCGGTGCAGCTCTCGACCCAGTCGCCGTCGTTCAGGTACAGCATGCCGCCGACCTCGCGCATCTCGGCGTGGTGGATGTGGCCGCACACCACGCCGTCGAGGCCGCGCCGCCGCGCCTCCCCGGCCAGCGCCGCCTCGAACCGGTCGATCGCCTTCACCGCCTCCTTGACCTGCCGCTTCAGCCAGGCGGACAGCGACCAGTACGGGTAGCCGAGCTTGCGCCGGACCAGGTTGAACCAGCGGTTGACGCCGAGCGCCGTGGTGTACGCCCAGTCGCCGAGCAGGGCGATGAACCTGGCGTAGCGCACCACGCTGTCGAACTCGTCGCCGTGCATCACCAGCAGGCGGCGGCCGTCGGCGGTGGTGTGGACGCTCTCGCGCAGCAGCCGGATGCCGGCGATCTCCAACCCCATCGGCAGCCAGCCGCGGAACAGCTCGTCATGGTTGCCGGGGATGTAGGTGACCTGCGCCCCGGCGCGGGCGTGCTTCAGGACCAGCCGCAGCACCTCGTCGCAGCCGGCGTCCCAGTACCACGACTTCCGCAACCGCCAGCCGTCGATGATGTCGCCCACCAAGTACATCTGCTCGCAGCCGACGCGGCTGAGGAAGTCGGCCAGGAAGTCGCTGCGGCAGCCGCGGGTGCCCAGATGGAAGTCGGAGATGAACACGCTGCGAAACCGGAACTCGCGGCCGGTCAGGCCATGCGGCGCGGCGGCGTGGGGCGTAACAGCGTTCATGGCACCTGTCGTGCGTGGCGGAGGATGCAGATATCGAGTCGCGCGGGCCGCATTGCTGCACGACTGCTTACAATGCCGGGCCTGGCATCGGCATGAAGATTGCGTGACCCCAAGAAAATAACCCGGCGTAGCCAGTCCATTGCAGTATCGGCGGTGACGCCGGAGCGACTTGCAACTTTCACGCTCAAGTCCTGCGTCGCAGCGCATGGTGGCAGTTCTCTGTCATCTCGAATCGTTTCTAACCATGATGGTAATCTTCAATCCCGCTGCGGGCCGTCGACGCGCGCAGTTGCTGTGGCGCGTGCTCGACGTGATCACCGCCAATGGCGTGCGGCTGGAGATTGCCGAAACCCGGCATTCCGGCCACGCCACCGAGCTGGCCCGCGCGGCGGCGGCGTCCGGGCAGCGGCTGGTGGTGGCGGCCGGAGGCGACGGCACCATCGCCGAGGTCGCCAACGGCCTGTCCGGCTCCCCGTCCCGGCTCGGCATCATCCCGCTCGGCACCGCCAACGTGCTGGCGCGCGAGCTTGGCCTGCCGTTCGCGCCGGTGGCGGTGGCTGCGGCGCTGGCGTTTGGCCGCACCCGTACCGTCTGGCCCGGACTGGTGCTGGCGCGCGGCGGCATCGCCCCGCTCTTGTTCGTGCAAATGATCGGCGCGGGGTTCGACGCGCAGGTCGTGCATCGGCTGTCCGACCGGATGAAGCGCTCGCTGGGCCGCAACGCCTACGTGCTGCAAGGGCTGCGCGAGGTGGCCCGATACGGCTTTGCGCCGATCCGGCTCAGCCTGGACGGCCGCGAGACCGAAGCCGGCAGCGTCATCGTGAGCAAAGGCCAGCTGTACGGCGGCGGCTACACGTTGGCGCCGGGCGCCTCGCCGACCGAGCGCGGCTTCACAGTGGCGTTGTTCGACCGCTGCGGACCGCTTTCGGCTCTGATATACGGGGCGGCGCTGCCGCTCAACCTGATCTCCAGGATGCCGGGGCTGCGGCTGCTACGTGCGCACGACATCAGGATCGTATCGGCCGACGTGCCGGCGCAGGCTGACGGCGACGCGGCCGGGCAAGGCCCGCTCACGGTGACGGACGCGCCGCATTCGATGCAGGTGGTTGTAGCCTAGAGATTACTGCCGGCCAGGCAGCATCCGGCCGAGGACGCCATCATTCCAAAGATAGCGATGCACCAGCGCCGCCGAAGCGTGCACGCCCGCAAGCGCCAGGATTATCCAGCCGACGGTTCCATGAATACCTTGTACTTCCTCACCGAGATCGTGGTTGCTGGGGTCGTAAGCCGGAACGCTGAACAGGTTGAAGATGCTGTCGCCCTGTGCCCAGACGACCCCGAAACCGAGCGTCACCATCGCCAACAGGAGGGCGTAAAGGCCCCAATGCGTACCTTTGGCCACTAGGTTGAGCGACCCTTCATCGGCCAGCGGCAGACGGCAGCCCCGCGTGAGGCGCCATATGATGCGAGCCGCCAGCAAGACCGCCAACACCACGCCGAGGACAATGTGGACGGACCGGGCATCCACCCGCAGCGGTCCCCTGGGAAACCAGTCGATAGTCTGCGCGCCGAGCCATTGCACGACGACCAGAATTGCCGTGGCCCAGTGGAAGAACATGGTCCTTGCGTCGTAGCGCCGCGCGGCGGTGTCGACAGGCTGCATCGTCTACAAGCTCCTGGATCACGCAGTTGCTGGACTGCGGTCATTTGCCGTAAATGTATGTGTCGGACCAAGGCACTTGCAATCCTGGCACGCGGCGGCATGGCCAAATGGTCATCCCCGACGCGCGAGGAAGCCGGCCACGGCTTTAAGTGTGGCCTCGGAGGCATAGTGCTCCATCCCTTCGGCGTCGGCCTCCGCGGCTTCGGCGGGAACGCCGACGAACAGCAGCAGTTCGACCATCAGCCGGTGCCGGGCGCGCACCCGCGCCGCCATCTCGTGACCCGCCGCAGTGAGGAAAATGCCGCGGTACGGGCGTGCCGTCGCCAGCCCCTCGCGCTTCAGCCGGGCGATGCTCTTGAGCGCGGTGGGATGAGTGACGCCCAGCCGCTTGGCCACCTCGGTCGCCCGCGCCTCGCCGTGCACGGCCAGCAGGTCGTCAATAAGTTCGACATAATCTTCCAGGAGCGCTGCAGAGCGTGCGGTCCGCGCCTTACCGAACCGCAGCGCCTGGGTCGGCTCCTCGGGCATCGCGAGGACCGAGGCTGGCCGTCGGGTGGCCGGAGCCCGTGTCATCAGCGCCTATCCTCCTGGAAGCGTCGTCGTCCCACTGGCCAGGACTGCCGCGCCGCCGCGACGTTCCTGAAGGCGCTTGTAGCAGCTTCCCTGCCATTCACGCCATTATGACCCTCGACACACTTAGTCTTACCTCTGCCCTCAATATATGTCACTTGACCGGAGTGTAGCCAAGGCTACAATCGCGGCGTCCGACTGGGGATACCGTGAGTCGCAATGCCGTGAGCAGCCAATCCGCCCTGAGCCGCGAAGCCTCGACGTTCGCGACAGCCGACCAGGCCGCGGCGCGAGAGGATGTGCTCCGGGCACGCGACCAGGCGCGGATCGTGCGGACCCGGGCGTCCGGCCGGTCGCTGCGGCTGCTTTGGCTGCTGGCCGGCCCCGGCGTGCTGGTGATGCTGGGCGAGAACGACGGTCCCAGCATGGTCTCCTACGCCACCACCGGCGCCACCTACGGCGTCGGCTTCTTCGTCCCGTTCATCCTGCTCACCTTCGTCATGTCGTTTGTGGTGCAGGAGATGACGGTGCGGCTGGGCATCGCCACCGGGCGCGGCCATGCCGAACTCATCTTCCAGCGTTTTGGCCCGTCCTGGGGCTACTTCGCCATGGCCGACCTGGTGTTCGGCAACGTGCTGACGCTGGTCACCGAGTTCATCGCCATCCAGGCCGGCGGCCTCTACTTCGGATTGCCGGCCTGGCTTTCGGTGGCGGCAGGCGCGGCCGTGGTGATCGCCTCGCTCGGCTTGCGGCGCTACGCCACCTGGGAGCGCACCGTGCTGGCGCTGGCCGCCGGCAACCTGTTGTTCATACCGGCCGCGCTGTACGCGCATCCCGACGGCGCCGCCCTGGCCCATGCGGTCGCTGCCTGGGGTCCGTTGCCGGGCGGGTTCAACGCGGCGTTCGTGACGCTGATCCTGGCCAATGTCGGGGCGACGGTGACGCCGTGGATGATCTTCTTCCAGCAGAGCGCCGTGGTGGACAAGGGCCTGGTCCGGGCGGACCTGCAGCAGGGACGGCTGGATACGGCGATCGGCGCCATGGTGGCGGCAGTTACGGCGATTGCGGCGGTGGTCGCGACGGCCCCGCTGTTCGCCGCCCATGTCGACGTCTCGCAGTTCGCCAGCGGCGCCGATTTCGCCACCGCCTTGCGGCCGTTGCTTGGCGGCGCCGGCGCCACGCTGTTCGCGCTCGGCATCGTCGAGGCCGGGCTGGTGGCGGCGATGACCATCTCGACCAGTTCGTCCTATGCGCTCGCCGAGACGGTGTCGGCGCGGCACAGCCTCAACCTCGGCTTCGCGCAGGGTCGGCTGTTCTACGGCGTCGCCATCGTCTCCACCCTGGTCGCCGCCGGAGTCGTGCTGATCCCGGGCGCGCCGCTGCTGGCCATGACGCTGACCGTCAACGTCGTCGCAACCCTGCTGATGGCGCCGGCGCTGCTGTTCCTGCTGTTGCTGGTGAACGACCGCGAGATCATGCGCGACCTGGCGAACGGCTGGCGGGCCAACCTCGCCGGGGGAGCGGTCATCGTCGGCATCTCCCTGGTCGGGGCGTTCTACGGCGTGATCACGGTGTTTCCCGCGTTGCTGGGCAAGTAGGAGGCGCATGGACCACGATCCGGCGTCGCTAAATTCCTTGCCACCGGCCCAGCACGCAACCGCAGCCCTGCCGCCGCTGCCGCGCCGCGTGCTGGGACGCGGTACGGTGGCGCTTCTGGTGCTGTTGCGGGCGTATGTCGTCATTGCCGTCCCGGTCGTCGGCTACGCATTCGTCCATGCTCTGCTGGCGTCGCATCGCTAACCGCGTCTTACGCAGGCAGCAGGGCCTGCGATGACCGAGAAACTGTTGCTCGCGTTCGTCGTGTTCACGTTCGTGACCTCGATCACGCCGGGTCCCAACAACCTCATGCTGCTGGCGTCGGGGGTTAACCACGGCTTCGTCCGCACGCTGCCGCACATCGTCGGGATCAGCCTCGGCCTCGTGCTGATGACGGTGCTGGTGGGCTTCGGCCTGGGCGAGTTGCTGGCCGCCTCGCCCCAGGTCTACGCCGTCCTGCACTACGCCGCGGTCATCTACCTGCTGGCCCTCGCCTGGCGGATCGCCCGCTCCGGAATAGTGGCGACGGGTGCCGCCGCCCGGCCGCCGATGAGCCTCCTGCAAGCCGCGGCCTTCCAGTGGGTCAACCCGAAAGCCTGGGTGATGGTGACGGGCGCGGTCACCAGCTACGCCCCGCGCGACGCCTTCATGCGAAACGTGGTGGTCATCGCAGTCGTCATAGCGCTGATCGGCATGCCGAGCATCGCGGTGTGGGCCGGATGCGGCGTGGCGGTGCGCCGATGGCTGGCGGCACCCGGCAGGACCCGGGCCTTCAACGTCGGCATGGCGCTGCTGCTGGTGTTGTCGCTGTTCCCGATGCTGGAGCGTTGATGGGCGGCGCTCCCGACCCTAGCGCCGGGGCCACCGTGCGGCGCCAGACATCCGGCAGCCTGTCGCGACGTGGTCCGCGCAGGCTGCCGGCGCCAGTTTGACCGGCTTGCTGGTTACGGTCTTCCTTTAGGGAGACTTCACTTCGATTTTGATGCTGCCGTAATAGGCTGCGACATCTTGCATCTGCTTGTCGTTCAGCATCTGCGACACCGCCCCCATCGTCTCGTTCTTACGCTCGCCACTGTGGAATGCCGTAAGTTGACGAACCAGGTAGCCGGCGTCTTGACCCGCCAAGTTGGCGGCCTCGGGCAACGTGGCGATGCCGTTGGCGCCATGGCAGCTTTGGCAGACCCGCAAGGCAAGCTTGCGGCCTGCCGCCGCGTCGCCGTGAGGAGCGTCCTGCGCCAGGGCTGGATACCCCAGCGTCAGGGTGGCGAGCAGGATCAGCGCCCTGCCCGCCTGCATGCGTACGGAACTCACTTGCCGCTGTAGCTGATGCGGTAGACGGCCCCATCCTGGTCGTCGCTGACCAGCATGCTGCCATCTTTCAGCACCGCGACGTCGACCGGGCGGCCACCGTACTCGCCGGTCTCGTCATTGAGCCAGCCCTCGGCGAATGGCTCCATATGGTCGACGCTGCCATCAGGCTTGCGGAACGTCACCATGATCCGGGCGCCTACCGGCGTGGTGCGGTTCCACGAGCCATGCTGCGTGCTGAAGATGGCGCCACGGTATTTCTCCGGGAACATTTTACCATTGTAGAAAGTCATGCCGAGGTCGGCGGCGTGCGCCACCGTCTCGGCCACCGGGAAGGTCACGTCCGCCGGCGGGGTGTCGTTCTTGTACTCGACGGTCCGGGTGTGGCCACCGCCATACCAGGGAAAGCCGAAGTTCATCCCGATCTTTGTCGCATGGTTCAGCTCGCCGGGAGGGATGTCGTCGCCCATGCCGTCGACCTGGTTGTCGGTGAACCAAACGTCATGGGTCTTCGGGTCCAGGTCCATGCCGACCGAGTTGCGGACGCCATGCGCGTAAACCTCGCGATTGCTGCCGTCGCGGTCCATGCGGACAATCCCGCTCATGCCCCAGTGATTGAATTCCGCCATCCGCTCATGCGGCGGAACGTTGTACGGCTGGCCGAGCGCGATGTACAGCTTGTTGTCGACCGGGTTGACGCGACAGACATGCGCCCCGTGGTTGAAGCTTTCACCGTCTTTCGGGATCAGCGGGTCGGACACCGTCTGCACGGCGACGTCGGGGCTTTCGTAGAAGAACTCGGCCGCCGGGAATGCCAGCACGCGAGCGTTCTCGGTCACGTACAGCACCCCGTCGGTGCTCATGCAGACCCCGTTCGGGTTGCGGAAGTTGACCGACGGCGCGAACGCCTTGACCTCGTCGGCGACGCGCGACTTGGTACGGTCGGTCACCGCCCAGACGCGGGTCTTGCGGGTGCCGACGAACACCACGCCGGCGTTGTTGCCGACCGCCATCATGCGGGCATCCGGCACTACCGCGTACAGGTCGATCTTGAAACCCGCCGGCAGCTTGATCGCCTTGAGATTGGCGCGGAGTTGGTCGGCTGCGGCGCCGGTCTGCGGAATTGTCGGAATATCGAGGTTCGCGCCGGTGGAGTGCATGTCCTCCAACTTCGAGATGTTGTCGCCAGGCAGCGGCGCCTGAGCGTGGGCGGCGCCTACCCAGGCCAGTGCCACGGTAGCGAGCAAGATTTTTTTCATAGCGTCGACTCCCTTAGTTGCCGGTCTTGCCGAGGCATTTAGCGGCCTATTGCAGCCCGTCAAGGTAAGCTGGGCTGCGCGTGCATGACAAGTAGCCTTTGCAGTATCGCAGCATTCGCCGACGCAAGACTGTTTGAGACAAGGAGGGAGCCTTTTCCCTCACGACAGTTTTGAAAAGCAGAGTCGCATCCTGCGCTTCGCGTTTCGCGCAATACGAGGTTTGAACTCAATCTCGACCCCTGGCGACGCAGCCGGTCAGTCGCGGGCGAGCCGCCGCAGCAACTCGCCGCTGAGTTCCTCGACGGTCGGAAGCTCGGATTGCAACTGCTCCGGCAAACCTTGCGACAAGCGGTACTCGGCGATGCCCATCGGCTTGGCCAGGTTTCGCAGCGCGTATTCCACCACCACCTCGTTCTTGTTCTTGCACATGATGATCCCGATGCTGGGCGCGTCGGTCGCGTGCCGCAGACGGTCGTCGACCGCCGAGAGGTAGAAGTTCATCTTGCCGGCGAACTCGGGCTTGAACTCCTCGATCTTCAGCTCGATCACCACGAAGCAGCGCAGCCTGAGATGGTAGAACAGCAGGTCAAGAAAGTAGTCCTGCCCACCGACCTCTAGCGGGTACTGGTTGCCGACGAAGGCGAAGCCCTTCCCAAGTTCGAGGATAAGCGCGCGAAGATGCTCCAGCAGCCCGCGTTCGAGTTCCCGCTCCGACATCTGCAAGCCGAGCGACAGGAAATCGAAGCTGTACGGGTCCTTGACCAATTCCTGCGCCAGATCCGATTGCGGGGCCGGCAGGGTACGGGCGAAGTTGGTCAGCGCCCTACCCTGCCGGCGGAACAGCTGGCCCTCGATCTGATGCACCAGGACGTTGCGGCTCCAGCCGTGCTCAGCCGCCTGCCGGGCGTACCAGAGGCGTTCGGCATCGTCCTTGACGCTCTCGACCAGGCGCACGTTATGACCCCATGGCAATCGTGCAACAACCTGTTGCACGACCTCGCGATCGGGGTAGGCTTCCGCGAAAGCCCGCATGTATTTGAGGTTGCGCGCCTCACCATCCATCAGTTTAGCAGGCACTCCCAGAGCTTTGGCAATGGCAGGGCTCGGAGCATAAGTCTGAGAGCTTTGCGCAGTCCTCGGGTGAACCAGGAAAGCTTGCTCCTGGCGAGCT
>JAABUY010001156.1_pt1 | contig 37407 bp, 34 predicted proteins | sample 5560271 | NCBI WGS metagenome assembly JAABUY01 (sample SAMN10711886, study PRJNA513374) | rock metagenome | isolation source: Antarctica rocks | place: Antarctica: Victoria Land, University Valley
AATAGACAGAATTATTATATATATAAAGATCTTTCATTTTTGAAGATTTTATGTATATTGCTTCATAACTGAAAGTGAAATTTATAAAATAAGCAAGATTTACATATAAATTTCTGTCAAAAGCTGCCACATATTACTGTCAAACTTATATATGAAGATTACTCAATAACATTGTTATTTCTCTATACTTTTCTATAAAAATTTAACAGTTGATAAATCTATATATATATAGTTATACTGTCTATTCAGTTTTATGCAAACTATTTGTTTATTGTGATTTTAACATCAAAACACTGAATTTGAGTGTGATTTTCAAAAAAAAAGTTGCAAAAAGTTCTGAGCGAACTGAGGAGCCAACATTCTAGGAATTGCTGTAGGGTACCTATGAGATGCATGAAAGTCGCCGAGCTGCATTCTATATGTGACGAAAATGCGGTGAGCCGTTGAGAACTGTCTTCGCAGCGACCAGGGTCTTGAAGCTGTGATGGTCTCCATTTTTACAATGCATTGCTGTTCTGAGAGGCTGTGAAAGTATGAGCATGATAAGTTACAGGAGGTTTGCAGAAATCGGACAAGTTGCACACATCTTAGGGTGATGTCCGTCTTTCGCCATGTGTCCGTGGTCGGTGTTGGCACGGGCCCGTGCTTTTGTAAAGTTACAGCCGTCGAATCCCTACCCCGCCAAAAACATCACACCATCGCGCGGGATTTCTCAAGCCCAACAACCCCATCGCACAAGCCACTTCCACGACAGAAATACATCTTGACTTGTCCTTCATAACAGCAGTTTTCTGCAGCTTCTTAGATAGCATCTCGAGAAGTATGGTTAAAGCAGGTATGGGCTACTCGTACATCCACCCAACCGATTCCCAATTTCTAACTCACGTTGCAGTCGTCCTTGGTGCCTCTGGTGGCATCGGCCAGGTACACAAATGCCAGGATTATCTCTCTTCAATCACCATGGTAGCTGATAGCTTGTCCGAAGCCGCTGTCTCTCCTCCTGAAGGCCAGCCCTCTGATTGACGAACTCTCCCTGTACGATGTCGTCAATACCCCCGGTGTGACGGCAGATCTTTCCCATATTTCGTCAGTAGCAGTATGGCTTCCACTTTGGGCACTCGAAAGAGATGACAGACTGATCGAGGGCATAGAAAGTCACCGGTTATCTGCCAAAAGATGATGGCTTGAAGCACGCTTTAAGCGGTGCTGACGTCGTCGTCATCCCAGCCGGGATTCCTCGTATTGTTTTCCCTCCTGCTGTGACGAGGTTAGTCTTCTGACATGGCAAAAGGCAAGCCTGGTATGACTCGCGACGATTTGTTCAAGATCAACGCCGGTATCGTCCGAGATCTTGCGAAGGGGATTGCCGAGTTCTCCCCCAAAGCGTTCGTTCTTATCATCTCCAACCCGGTCAATTCGACTGTCCCGATTGCTGCCGAGGTGCTCAAGGGTGCGGGTGTCTTTGATCCCAAGCGTCTCTTCGGTGTAACCACGTTGGACGTGGTCCGAGCGGAGACTTTCGTCCAGGACATTACTGGCGAGCGGGACCCAACAAAAACCGTGATTCCTGTTATCGGTGGTCACTCTGGAGAGACGATTGTGCCTCTCTTTAGTCAGGCGAAGCCACCGGTCAAGATTCCGGAGGACAAGCTTGACGCCTTGGTGAACCGTAAGCACGAAACTCAAGACCCTGTGATTAGTACTAATGAACCTGTAGGCGTACAGTTTGGCGGAGATGAAGTTGTAAAAGCTAAAGATGGAGCTGGCTCTGCGACGCTTTCGATGGCATATGCGGGCTTTCGGTACCTTGCACAATAACAAACATGAGGCATATGAAGACAGCTGACTCGCCGTAGCTTTGCCGAGAAGGTGATCAAGGCTGTCAAAGGAGAGAAAGGCATCGTCGAGCCGACCTATATCTACCTTCCGGGGGTCTCCGGTGGAGACACTATCGCCAAGGAGACAGGAGTCGACTACTTCTCCGTACCCGTCGAGCTCGGGGTAGGTCTCTCAGAACGCTTGATCTTGTTCTGTACATAGCTAACGCTTCGTCCGTCAGCCGTCCGGTGCTGAGAAGGCTCAAAATCCACTACCGCATCTCAATGACCATGAGAAGAAACTGCTCGAGGCTTGTACCAAAGGCCTTAAGGGTAACATCGAGAAGGGCGTAGAATTCGTCAAGAATCCTCCGGCAAAGTAAACTCCCCCTTCTCCTTGTGCGCTTCTGGAGCATCCCTTTTTCTACCTGCTCATGCCTGTCCCTGCCCTTGGCTTTCGCGCGTCCAACGCAAGAAAGGTAGTGCGCAGTTGATTGGCTTTCCTGTGCCTGGCTGATGGATAACGGGTTATAGATAGGCTGTGACAGCTTATGATCTTGGCGTTGGCCGACACTGAAAGCCACAATAGATAGCCGAGAAAGCTCTTACATTAGTTCTAGTTCAACACCGTCAAGGAAAAAGTCTGAACTCATGCAGCCCAACTCAAGTAGCCGTTTCCACAGCAAAGTGGACCATTTACGGTATGATTGCCGTTTAACACCCGTCTAAGAATGCCATGAACGCCTCCTAATGCCGCTAAGTCAAGCGCATCGCAACACACAACCCCTGCGTTTCCTTTCTCAAGGGTTGGTGGGTATGGTCTTTATCTGAAACGTAGCACCTGGGAGCTCCAACGTCTCGGCGTGTACGGTAGCATTGATGTTCATGTTGGCTAAAGCACCTCGTATCAACCCACACGGAAACCATAAGAACTATTTTCTCGTCAAACTTGTATCTTTTGCATATGAACGCCAAAATTGGGGAGAAGTCGTACCGGTCGCGCCCGTGAGACGGCTGGGCCCCCAGCTTCCGTACTCATGCGCCGAAAAGGTTGGAAGAGATTATCTGTAAGGACGTAGACCCCCTTCGCTCCTTCGGTCAGCGTATGGCAACCACGACCACCAAGCGCCTGCGCTGAGAAGCGAACACGGAGGGACGGTCCCTACCCTATGGTTTGTCTTCAGGTTATCGATCTGCTTCCGAAACACCAATGTCCATAAATCTTTGCACAGGAATTTGATGACGTCCAACGTATCGGTGAAGCGCGGACGGTCTCTCGAGAACCTATGAGAAAATCGCCAACGTAAGGTAAGCCCATCATGTACTTCCACGGCGCTCTCCAGCCGGTCGCTTCAGCGGCCCCGTCCTGCACCGACGTACGCCTTTCCAGCCGAAGGGACCTTTACCTCTCCACGAGCCCTTGCCCGACCCGGTACCCGAGCGTTTCTAATCGCCTATACGCCAGGTCGTTGCGTTCCTCGTCGTCCAGTTTCTCGTCGGAGTCGGCCAGCTCGGCCGCCAGCCGATGGGCCATGGGTACGAGCTCGATGAGCAGGAAGTCGAGGCAGCTGGCGTTCAGAAAGGTCGCGTGTGGGTCCGAGGCGTTGTACGGTGGAAGAGGCGTCTCGAAGGACATTGAAGCTCAGGCTGTGGCCGTCCGGGTGACATGCGCTTTATCTCAAGCGTGCCCGACCGCTTCGATATCCGTGATGGTGAGCTGCGTGACTAGCGTGGGAAGGTTACACACTACGGTGGTGTGCAAGAGCCTCATGAGTATTTTGATTCAAGGCCCGCGGGCTTACACTACTGAGTAGCCTGTACAGTAGCTTTGTCCGAAGAAATGACTTGACGCATCAGAGATCTAACGTCTCGTGAAAGGTAAAGTTGAAGTTTCAAGCACTGACAGAGAGACAGCTTTCATCGCTGTAAGGAGGTATAGAGCCCCGCCAAGCCGACCTCGAGCCAATCAACACCGCCGCCCCACGCCATGTAATGGTACATTTCACCGCTGAATTGCGCCATCTGAAATCCTGATGCCAGATATTCCCAAAGTAAACATAGATAGAACCTGGGATGCCTTACGCCAGTAGCGGTAAGGGCAGAGACTACCTTTCCAGCCAAGCAAGAGACTCCCGTCTATATCGAGGCATTTCCGCTTCCCTAGGACCACTCAATAACCTCGGTAAATACACGCCGAGTCGTGGGTGCTCAGAGATGAGAGTTTATTCACACGTGGACTGGCAGCATTCGCCCTCGCGCTCGCGGGCGCGTAACCGTGCCTACTATCACCATCCAGAGCGCTATGCAAGGCAGTGTTAGAATGCTGCTGCCGCTTGGCTGCTCTCGGAGGCTCGTCTTCATCGTCGTCGCTGAAGGTAAGGTCTATGACCTGTCCGATGGGTCGCTTGTTGTTGGAAGACCGCATGCTTCCGGAAGCGATGGATGGTTCTCGAGACGATGAAGGCGGCGTTCGCGACATGGTAAGGGGGGTGTAAGGAATGTCCTCCTTCAGTGATGCAACGCGCATGTCCTTGATCTCGACGAGATCTTCGTCGTCATCCGTGCCGGAGCTTGCGCCGTTCGGTTTGGGCGAGGTGTCGGGTTTTGAATTCACGGCCCACTTACCGTCAGGTTCGATGATGATTTGCTCTACAGCAGTGCCGGTTGACTTCAAGACGTCATCCACATACCTGCATTGGTCAGCTCGATGCCGCTAAATCACAGATACAGGCACGTACTCATCCACTTCTAGAGCTTCGTACACGATGATCTTATTGCACACAGGACAGGTCCAGGTTGGGGCTTGCTCCTGTAGCTGGAGGAAGGAAGAAGCGTCAAAGCACTGATTGTGGGTGCAGACGGTAGATCGACAAGGCACTTGGATACGTAGCGTTGACAGTGGGCATTTTAGCGACATGACAGTAGAAGTAGCAACGATATCCGCGTCTTGTGCTTTGCTTATCACTGTGCCCGGTTAGCTTGGAATGTCTCCTGTGGCCATACGACCGTAAGTGCGCATACTTTCGCTGATGACTTGAGCTTTGGAGATCCTCTTGCCCGATCCCAACTTAGCAACCAGCTCCTCCACCGGACGTTGCTTGACAAGATTCACAACGAGATAGAATTTCTACCCTCAGCACATTAGCTACCGAGGATCGAAGGAAGGTAGCCGAAAGATCTTCGGACAAACTTTGAATAGCCATCATAGACGATTCCATAGTCATGCCCTAAATTTTCGCGCGCCCCATAGCTGAACGACTATAACTTACTCTATGAGTCAACGCATATGTCATAACCACAGAGTTCTCGTAGTTTGCACGCTTTCGTACAAGATTGGTAATATCTGCTGGTCTTGTTGAGCCAGGCTTGTTCTTCAGTCCTCGCAGATTTGCTTTGATCTCGTTCAGGTTGACCTTGATCTCGACCTGATGCGGAAAGGCTATGTCGGCCTTGACGTAAGGGGAGAGTCCTGTATCTGCAGCGCAGTATATCATCACTCGGGTCATCGGATCTCTCTGAAGCTTCTCTGCCACCGCAGGTGAGAGGATGACTTTGCAGTCCACACTGTCTCGTGTTGTATCTCGTTCTGGTACATTAACATATTAGCGGGTCCGCCATGCTCGGTGGGTCAGCTCACCTTTACATTCAATCACCGGCGTGAGCGGCTCTGTTATGGAGTAGAAAGGACTATCTTTGAACATAAGATGAACTTGATATCATTCAGCATAGTGTACCTCTACATGAGTCAAGAACTCCTTGATCCTACCTGCGCCATACGCTTGGAGAGGCATGCCTCCGTGGGCAGACACTGGCGGGCGTGACCCGTTGATTGCCGCATATGGAGTGGGGGTTGAAGGCTTGGTTAAGCTGCTGTTCCCAGTGCGAGGAGCCATGGGTGACACGACACCGTCTGGGCTATACACCAGGTTCTTGACACGATTAAAACCTTCAACGTTCCCGGTTCGTGCGTAGTTTTCGAGATCTGTATATCAGCAACTAGTGATCAGTCATTGTTTGATTTGGCAGGCAAGGGACAAGAAGCCGTTGCGGCGCGCAGTGTGAGAGGCAGTCCCAGAACTTACGAGCTATGATACGACCTTGCATCGCACTTTTGACGCCCGAGACTGGAAGACCTTCCCCTTTCAACACATTCTTCAAGTGGGCATTAATGAGAGTCTTGACTCTTGCAAGCACAACATGGGGATCTAATGGCTGTCCGCTGGACGCCATATCTTGAGCAACGCCCAGCCTTTGGAGTTTATGGTAAAGAGCCGCGATCAGAAAGGGCTCGCTGAGCTCGAAAAAGAGTCATTTAACCAAAGATGAGGCGGCACACTGAGCGTGAAGGCGCAAATATAGACCCTGGATGTGTTGATCAGGGTGGTCAACGTTAGGTGCTGTACCGATTAAGCGTAGTCGCCAACTTAAGGTACCTGAAGGTACCTTCCAGCTGTTCCTAAAAAGAAGGTGTCAACGTGCGGCATGGAATTTTTGCAACTTTGTTTTTGAAAAGCATGTCAAAACACAGCATTTCTATGTTAAAACCACAATAAATGAATAGTTTCTATAAAAGTGAATAGACAGTATATTTATATATATATAGATCTATTACTTGTTAAATTTTTATGAAGAAATGTAACAAAATAACAATGTTGTTGAGCAATACTCAATATTTAATGTTTGACAGTAACATGCGGCAGTTTTTGATAGAAATTTGTATGTAAATTTTGCTTATTTTACAAATTATACTTGCAACTATGAAGCAATATATTAGAAAATTACACAAATAAACAATATATATATATATAGAATAATTCTGTCTATTCAGTTTTTTGATGAAAATTGTTGTTGTAGTTGAGTAAGTGTTTTTCAAGTGTAAATACTGTCTTATTATGCAAAATTGCAAATTCAACAGAGTATTTGATACTGTTGATAGCATTGTTATTTTATAATGTTTACTTATAAAAATTCAATGAATGATAGAAATATATATATATAACAGTTCTGTCTATTCAGATTAATAGAAATGTATGCTGAGTTGTGGAAATAACATCAATATGTGGTGATTTAACATGTTTTTCAAAAACAAAGTTGCAAAAATTCCATGCCGCACGTTGACACCTTCTTTTTAGGAACAGCTGTACCTTATCTATCAGTGACGCAAAAGTACAGACTACGGAGTCTACGGTCTTCGCATGGATTTGTACCTACCTTTACATACGTACCTACCTAAGGTAAGAGACAACAAGTATTCCGTGCGCGCGGTCAGAAAAAACTCATTCACCAGTCTTAGATCCTCACTTGAGTCTCATCACTGGACGCCTGCCCACGCTTGCAGCAGTCGCATCCAGTTGACACGGCCAATACTTAGTGAAACGTCCGACTCGCAACAATGGCCAAGGGTCTACGATCAAGCACGAAGAAGTCCAATAGAGCAAAGCTACGATCGAGAGTCTTCAGCCCAGTAGAGATTGCCAGGACGGAGCGGCTGTCGAGAAAGCTCTTGGAGCTTGCGAGTAGGGCTCCAGCCAAAGCCACGGAAGACGCAGAGATGGAGATCGGCGAAGGTGGGCCACTTCTTCGACCCTACTGCGGTCAAAGCTGACGAATCAGATACGACTCAACCAGAGGCGAAGAAAACTGAGGCAAATGAGGCAGCGCCTGAAGGTTAGTACTCCAGGAGCCGTCCAATACAGCCCGCTTTCGAAACCACAGAGCAATCCCTCATACGATGGCTAGCTATTACTTTATCCAGTCGGACTTAAGGGCAACGCATAACCAACCGAGGATTTTCGCTGATGTGTGTGCAGCCATGGAGCTTGACAGTAGACTACATGCTGCTGGCATGAAATCTAACAACCCCAATCGCGTTCTTAAGAAGCGGCGCAGCAAGTCTAAAACTTCCATAGTCTTTACGAGCTACAACAAACGCAAGGGATCTGGATCGGCCGGAAAGCAGAAGAAATAATCCTCCCCTTTATTAGTGTTGCTATGGAGGGGCGTTTGTCCAGGATTGCTTCAATGGCGACAAGGAGGAGTACATGTCTTAAAGAGCCAAAGGTGCTGTCACATAGGACCTTGCTGACCCCATATCACATCTTTTGAGCTGTGTTTCCATACGTGGAAAGTGTCGGTATTTGAGCCTAGACCCTAGGATTTAGGTTTCCACGTGATTTACTCGCTTGTATTATAGTCACAGTTTTCTCGCACATTCTTTTAGAATTAAAGTTAGACAGCAATCCAGTCGGATTAAATAATATTCTGACAGAAAGTGATGGTTTGCACAAAAACTTTACTTAACAAGCGATCCTAAGGTAAGGTACCTAGGTACCTTACCTAAGGTACAAATAGGTAAGGTACAAGTATAGATACCTTAGTGTGTACCCCTGGCCCTAGATACCTTCCATTGTTTACGGTCATATCAGCGCAGGCTTATACATGGGACGTCGCCTTCTCGTGACGCGGGTCCATGATGCAGGTTCGGTGCAATATGCCTTCCCAGACCTCGAAGCTGTTACTCTGTCTGGCCAATGCACTCGTGCCAATCGCTATAATCATCTTTGCGACAGGATTCTTCCCTTACAAGCCGTTCTTGCCAGGGCTGGCTCGTTACGAAGACCAGGGTCTCGGTTCTCCACCCAGAGCTCCCTTCGATAAGGTCATTTTCATGGTCGTCGACGCGCTCAGGAGGTGAGCGCCTGTGGCTCAGCAGAGGCTATGTACGGAGGATGCTGATATATTCAGCGATTTCGTTTATTCCGCGAAGTCCGGCTTCGCGTTTACCCAGAGGTTCGGAATTTGAGCAACAAGTCTGTTCCCTGAATACTTTGAGCACTTGCTGACTCGATTTGGCAGTCTGATCAACCGCGGAGCCGCTATGCCATATACTGCCCATGCTACGTCGCCCACCATAACGATGCCACGTGTGAAAGCCATGACAACAGGCTCTATCCCGTCCTTTCTTGACGTCATCCTGAATTTTGCGGAGTCCGACACAACGTCAAGTCTTGCACAACAGGACACTTGGCTGGCGCAGATGAGAGCCAAGCGTGATGGGGAGTTGATTATGTACGGCGACGATACCTGGCTGAAATTGTTCCCCAGCATGTTCTCACGAGCAGATGGCACAACCAGCTTCTTTGTTTCGGTCAGTCCAGACGGATGTGCTGGATAGATCAGGGCTGAAGTCGGACGCCAGGACTTTACGGAAGTGGATAACAATGTGACGAGACATCTACCTGAAGAGCTACAACGGCACGATTGGAATACCATGATCCTGCACTTCCTCGGTCTTGACCACATAGGCCACAAGGCTGGCCCGGGAAGGTACTTGTCCATGACCTCCCAACCACTCACCATCCACTCACTTCTGGTGTAGTCCCAACATGGTGCCCAAGCAGGCTGAAATGGATGATGTAGTTAAGCGGATATACCAAGCTATCGAGTCTGAGGACCATTTGCAGTCGACCCTCTTCGTCCTTTGCGGAGACCATGGAATGAACGATGCTGGAAACCATGGCGGTTCTGCGCCGGGAGAGACTTCCCCTGCCCTTATCTTCATATCTCCTAAAATCCAGACCATTTCTCACGGCTTGGAAAGCCCACTCGCCGTTGCGGAAGGATACCGCTATTATACTGCCGTCGAACAGTCCGATATAGTGCCAACCTTGGCAGGCTTGCTGGGCTTCCCAATACCTCTGAACAATGTTGGAGTCCTCATTCCGGACATGCTTGGATTCTGGGGAAAGGGTTTGTCAGGCCTGTCTCGTTTGGCTCCCGTCGGGCATCCGCCAACGCTAACAAACCTGGGCAGATGATCAAATCCAGATGACACTGCGCAATGCGTTCCAAATCTTAGGCGTCGTCAAAGCTACTTTCCCTGACATGTCATTCGATGATCAATCCATCCTGCAAGTCTGCTCACAAGAGTCTTCAGCTCCTGAAAATGTTCGCTGCCAGTGGAAATCAGCCATAGAGCTTGTAGGCTCTGACAAGCACGGTACGAATCCACAAGAGCTAGATGACGATCGTCTGCTCTCCTTAATTCAGGTAAATTTGCAAGGTCGCACTGTCAGGATCTGTAAGGCAACTAAGGTTGATAGTTCTTAAGAACCGCGCAACAAATGATGAGCCACACAGCCAGTAATTATAACCTCGCCCGCCTCCGAACAGGCATGGCCGCGGCTGCCATAGCTTCACTAATAGCGTTTGCGGCGTCGCTGCCAGCGCTTCGCGACTCCGGATCAACCGGTTTGCTATTCCTGGCCCTGGCTTTGGCTTATGGGATCATGATGTTCGCCAGTAGCTATGTGGAGGAAGAGCAACAATTTTGGTATTGGTGCTTATCTGGTTGGCTTGCATGGTTGGTACTAAAGCGGTGAGTCCAGGGGTAGTATGCTCAAGCAATTTCAATAGGCTTACTCTGGGTAGAAGTAGGCATCACAGGCGGGGCATGCTGCAGTATATCATTGGATGGGGGTGTCTGCTGACCATATTACGTCTTGTTCGGCGATGGAATCAAACAGGCCAGAAGTTGGCTGGGGAATCAGACATCGCAAGAACATTCTTCCCAGCACACAGTCTAGTCCTGTGGGTTGCTGTTGCTGCAACGTTTCTGGACCTGACATATAGACTTTCGCGGCGAGGATTCCGGGAGCTAGCTCCTTGGCTAGCTACACTCTTTTCGATCTTTCTGTGCTTGTCTGCATTTCTGTTCAAAGTAACCTTCACCAATGCCGAAACCCCAGAACTGCTTAAGGATATTCCAATCCCCATAAAGAAACAGCTGGAGAACACGCCACTACTGACTCAAGCAAGGGTTGTCTTTCTGGGTCTGGGGCTTGCCCTAGGATACAATGGTGCTCTTGAATGTCGAAAAACTAGAAATAACAATAAACGCAGTGACGCTGGTAAGATAGCTCCGCCTCTCCCATCCGTAGCACGCTAATTGTCAAGCAGGTGTAGTTTGGGCCTTCCACGACCTGCTCACTCTAATGCTCGTCACACAGTCTCGTACTTCCAACATTCCCTTGTTTCTCCTTTTCGAATTCCAGCTTCGTCTACTCACAACGTTCAACCTCTCAACGACGGAGATCACAACGACATCCCTACTCTTCCAGTACGCATCATTCTTTGCAATTGGAGGATCGAATGCCATCTCCTCGATTGACCTCTCCAGTGCGTACAATGGCATCGGTGATTACAACGTCTTGATTGTGGGTATTTTGACGTTTGTCGGCAACTGGGCGGGGCCGTTATGGTGGGCATCAGCGACCACCATCCTCCTTTTCCGGAGAGACGGAAAAGATCCGATGGCGGATCTCTTCCAACACCTGGCTCTCCTAACGTTCTACACCGTGACGAGTCTTCTATCTGTAATGGCCGCTTGCTCGGCCCTCAGGACGCATCTGTTCATATGGACGGTGTTTTCGCCCAAATTCTTGTACATGATGGCTTGGTGTCTTGCTCAGCATCTTTGTGTCAATGTCGCGAGTGTGAGCCTGCTTGTATGGTTAGGATCTAGATAGTTTGCTACGAGTCACACGCCACCTAAACTGCGGAGTAACTGCAATGAGAACGGGCTAAGGGTTCACCCTCTGCCGATTTCCGTAAGGCTCTTTCGAGCCTGCAAAAGGGGGCATCGTTGGTGAGAAACATAATAAGATTATGCGATTCCGTTGAATAGTTCGTCGATAGCGTTAGCCTTCGCACGTCTCCTTTTCCGCTTCGGAGACGAGCTAGGGCTACCGATGATTGGCCCAGACACGCCGGCAGCATCGCTTGCGGTAAAATTTTCCTTCTCAAGTTTGAGGCCATCCCCGCTGGATGTCGTATCAAGGTGAGAGCGAACCGTTCCCGGCTGCGGGGCCAAGGCAGCGCCTCTCGTATCAGAGCGAACAATTGTCTCGCCCAGATCCTCGTCACCTTCCCAAATCGGGGGTACATGCCGTGCATCTTTGGCTGGCGATCTGGGTCCTCTGCCGGCCATTGTGCCGAAGATGCGCCCAACTCTGGCCAGACTTGCCAACAGCACCAGACCCAGGACAGCGAACTGCTGGTCGGCGATGAGGTTCGTGAAAACCCTACAAGCCGGCGCCTGGCTTCAGCGGAAGTTGGGTACGCGACACACAGCGGGCGGTGTCGCACTCACCGGTGGCACCTCGGGATCAGGAACTCCGACATATATAACACTCTCGCCCTCACAGCCTCGGCGTTATCCTGAGGAAACTTGAGCAGACATCGTCTCAGCATTGACAGCCACTTCCACCACGTAGTCAAGTGGTGTTGGTTCTTGTTCCGATGGAAAAGTAGCTGCAGCAACTTCGTAACTTCTTGGAGTTCCACGATGGCTGGGTCCGCCCGTACGGAAGCCATGCAGTGCCGTTGCCGCCCAAGGTTGAGCGGTCGTACATTGAAGAGTAAGGTACCTACTCGGCGTGTAGCTTTGTATCGAGTACCAAGTACTCTGTACTCGCATGCCTTCCCTACTGTACCTACTATAAGTTAAGGTAAGGTACCTTAGGTGTACCTACTTCCTCCACACGATCTCAGCGTACCTGACGCTGAGGAATTTTGTATCTTTTTGGTCTCTTCGTTATTACATTGAGATCAGCCCAGAACGCTTTCTGGGAATTATGAAAATTCATCATATGTAACTATAGCTCCTTGCCATTCTTCCGTCAGCTATCTTGAAGCCAGTAAAGCCACCACTATCTAATTTGAAACATGTACAGCTATGTCAAGCACATCTAAAAAGTGCCCATGCCCTATCTCTGTGGCTTTGGCACCACTCGGAGATCGAGAGGTAGATGCGCCACGCTTTTGTGTAGTGACGCAAAATAGGAAGCAAGTACGATCATCAATAGCCTCGCAAGAGAAGTATCGCTCCGGCTCACTGCTGCACAGAGCACTAGCTGACGCCCTCCAACTTATGCTTTGTATCGAACCTTCATCGTCTCCACGCCTTGCTCTTCTCCAACAATAGACGAGGGGAAGGGAAATGACACGCCAACGGGCGGCATAGCTGCATACCATAGCCAAGCCGGGGTATTAACAGGCGGCGACAACGGATTCGGACTGGCCGCTGGTGTATATGAACCCTCCCAAAGGACTAAGGAAAAATGCGGCCACAAAGACTTCGACAGTCGCACAAAAATATTACTAGACCTTTCCTCACCTCAACGCGGCAAGCAACAAAGTGAGACCGGAGCGAACTTTTAGGAAGGCTGAAACAGTACAGGAGAGACCTGCTGTACACGGAGCAATGAAGATGCGCAACGGTAACCGGCTGAATGGGGGCTCATGTGGCTGTCATTCAAAAGATCGCCGTGTATCCGTGAGGCGTCCCAGTATGCTGACGATTGCCAAGAGCAACATGGCGATAGAATTCTTCAGCGTGGTAGCCTTGGGTGCCATACTCATAGGCGTCCTCGAGCTCTGCCAGACGGGTACCGCGGTCGTACTGAGAACGACGTCGACGTTGCTCGTCTCGAAAGTGTTGACCAGCCCGAGGTGCGAAGAGACCTGATAGCGGACTCAATGTCAGACTTACCAGACACTGGAAAGCGTCCTCAAGGTGTGCTCTGACGTAGAAAGCGGTGCACTTACCAACGTGTTCAGCATTCTCCACGCTTCGTCGCATTTTGGAAGGATTGTCAGGGCCGGGGAAAGTATCTTCTTTTCCACCAAGCAGGCCGGTCCCAGTGTGGAAGATCTAACTTCGTTCAGCGTATTCCCATGACCAGTGATAGATTCGAGTTCAGAGACAATACCTTCGGTCGGAAAGACGGATGCTCCAACATCACAGAGCTATTACGAAACTTCTGGACCAGACAATCCTTTCCTTGAATGGCTACAGAGGTATCAGCGCAGCCTCTCGCAGCAACTGGGTCGCATTACTAGCATAAGACACTTCGGCTACTTTGTCGCTATTGAACCGATTCCTGCGATGGCGTTAGCCAAACAGCTACTGGTACAGCACGGCTGGGTGACGACATGCCACCGAAGCCCCGCTCTAGCATTGACAAACTGTGCGAGAGGTTAATAACCCTAAAAGCGACGTTTCTCAGATGGTCACTCACGTCGATGATGAACCATGGCTATGTCAAAGTCAGCTGTGTCCCATACGCAGTTCCGGAATAGTTCCACTCACGTCTTCGAAATTGATGAACGCATAGCCCACACTGTAACCGTCAGCTTCTTTCCGTGTATCCAAGGTGTCCAGTCTTCTCAGCCTTACTTGCAGTTATTTGCAAAGTCTGTAGGGTTCGATCACATTAACCAGCTCCTTACGCGGACAAAGGCAGCCACTTACCGATACGCAAGTACATGAAATCGTACTTGCCGATACTTGTTTCATCCACAATCTCTTTCAGCATAGCCTGATAATGTTCAATGAGATGTCAATCGGGCTCCTTGAAAAGCGAGATATCTCACCTGGTCAATCTTGTTTGGAATATTCCGTAACATGATCTGCAACACGTCATCAATGGCTCGGTAACGTACAGAGCGAGGATCAAGACCCACCGTGGTGCGAACGTCGAGGCCTCGCCGGATACGTTCGACATCAACAACATTATGATGACCAGAAGCGAAATCATGGGTGTGACGGCCTCCAAATCTGGGCGCTCCTCGGCGTTGAGGTGAGTAGGCACCGATTCTGAATTGGGGCTGATGCGTCTGTCCTCGCTCTTGACCGATAGCGCCTGGTCCGAACACATCCCATGCTCCGAGCGGTACCATGGCTTCCTCTTGGTGGCGAGCACTGTACATAATTGGAAGCGGTTTCAAGTCACGACGAGGATAGCTCTGGCCAGTAAAGCCAACTTGAGGCGTGGCCCAATAGCCAAGAGACTCATCGCGGGATATGATGGAGCGACCAGTCGGGCTTGGCCGAGCGTAGACCGAAACCCCTGGAAGATCTTGCGGGATACTCTCGTAAGAGCCAAGACGCGTCCCGAGACTCATATGCGCAAAAGCACCGCCCAAACCAGAGCTGTGACGCTGGAGCGGCAGAGGACCTTGAGATGGAATATGGCGAGGTGATAGACGCACGACATCAGGCTCATGGTGAGTAATCGCGAGGGTGCAGCCCTTCTATATTGTCAGCTAATGCTGGCGGCATTGACTGGATGCGAAAGTCGAAGATGTACGCACCCCAATCTTGAACCCATCAAGAGATACTACAGCTACTTCTGCTGCGGCGGTATCGTAGAACTCGGCATGGAACTCGACGATTGGTGGTTCTGCTGTTTCGAGTCTACGGAAGACCTTGATATCGCCATAATTATCGAGTAGCTCCTTGACAAGTTGTCGGATGGTGCCGGTATTGAACCGATGGGTTTGACCACCGTAATGAGCTCGAACCGTAACCTGTCCCTCATAGGCAGACGCAAGAAAATTACTTCCGGGGTCACGCTTCATATCAAACTGATTTGATGGAAGGTAATGAGTCGCCCATTCAGTACGGAGTTTCTTCGCCTTGTGGAAAGCCTTCTGACAATCGCGAATGTCCGTAAAACCAACATAGATGATGCCACTAGCAGTCAGGTCGATGAGAACGAGTCCCTTCAGAGAAAGAAACACGTGTCCCTAAGCCCGATGTGTTAGTACACGAAGGTGGTGCGACGATGTCCCATGACGGGATGACACTTACATCGAAGAATTCGGCGAGCTCTCTACCCGACGTCTTGCGAGATATGTTTGAAACCATCAATGACCTAGTCGCGTCGACATCAGCACTCAGAACATCGTCGGCCTGGTGTTCGCTGCTCTTGACCGGCGTAGTAGGTCCCGACGCTGAGCGCTGGCCAATAGGAGCCATCGTGGTAATCTCCGACGCTACAGACTGTAAGTAGTTTTTCAGAAGCTGATCCCCCGAGGTGGCATCAGGCAGCGAGGTAGCGTTGAGAAAGCTGACACCGGACGGAGCGGAGAGGGTGTAGCCAAGTGGGCCAGTTCTGGAAAGGCTAGGATCATTCCCAAACGCACCCAGAGGTGTGAAGCTGGAAGCGGTGGGAGACAATTTTGGTGCCTCATGGCTTAACTTTGAGCCAGTAACTGGACCGTGGACAACAACGAACGGGTCTTGAGAACCATAAGCCTTGAAAGTGCCGGTAGCCTTGGGAGAACTTTCCGAATAGGTGGGCTTGATGGTGAAAGCCGGGGGACCGCCTTGGCCAACAGTATCGCCGCCGGCGGATTTTTCAGGACTGCACACCTCCTCCGGAGAGAATGCGGTAAGCTTTGTGTCTGGAGTGTCTCGATGGGATTCAGCTTCGTCAGAGGTGCGCGGACTGCTGGTGAAGCCATAGTGATTACCGAAATCCATTGCTGCAGAGAAGTGGTGTTATGTGTACAAGATGAGAGTGTATGTAAATGACTGAGATTGGTAGATGCACGATGCACGATGCACGATGCACGATGCTCTAAGTGGTCTAGAGGTAGAGATTCCGGAACGAAGGGAGCAGAGGTAACAACTCTCCCAAGAGGTTGAGCACGTCCACCTTCTCTGGAGTATTAAAATGAAAGATTGGATAGGTTGAGAGAAGGACAGAGAGCTGGTAGGTGATGTAAAGAGAGCGGGTGGGTTGCTGAAGTCGGGTAGAGGTGAAGGGAGAAGAGGTGGGAGGTTGGAGGTAAGAGGTAAGAGGTAAGAGGTAAGAGGTAAGAGGTAAGAGGTAGGAGGTTGGAGGGTTAAAGGTTGGAGGTTGGAGGTTGGAAGAATAAGTAGACTTCCGAAAGAGGAAGAGTGAGGGTGAGAGTAAGAGTAAGGTAGAAGAGTCAAAATGAGGTAGGTAAGACCAAGGACAGTGCCTGAGCCTGAGGTTGAAGAGGAGTCACAAGACCAGAGGAGCTCGGGCGGACAAGTCATTATCGCGGCAGTAAGGTACCTAGGGCATAACATAAGGTAAGGTAGTTAAAGCTACCTTACGCATTGGGAAGTAGCAGCTTCGAAAGTGTCCAACCCCCTCTTCCCGATTTGGTGTTGAGCGAGATTCATGAATGCATTTCGGCCAATGACGTAGTGGTGCGGCTGTCACTCCATTGCGAGTCTATTAATTTCCAATGATTTAGTCAATGTCAGATAAGGTAATAAGGTAATAAGGTAATAAGGTAATGTTGGGCTGATGTTAGTGTAGCGGTGAGCGATGTTTTATATCATTACATTGTGATTGAAGCCCTAATTGCGTGGAACTTTTGCACACGCGCAGGAGACAGAACAAGGTGGTAGTCTGTACAATGAAATGACCTGACTCGAACACACAGAGACCACTCTCCATCTTTGAGGACCTTTCGAGTCATCTAGTTACCACTCTGAGACAGACAATCTGGGCGGTGTTGTCATCTCGTACAGTGGTAAGGTGAGGTAAGGTACCTTAGGTAGGTATATGGAGGGAAAGGAGTATTGTGTGAGGTTGAAGTTGGGTACCTACCTACCTAGGAAGTAACTCGGGCGGAGCTAAGATAACCGAAGCGAATGTGAAGATACCTTAGGTAAGGTATTTGCTAGTTTAGGTAACCTTACCTGGTACGTGCAACGGGTAACCTTGAACCGAGGGCTTGGCTACCTAAGGTATGTACTCGTACCTGACAGGTAGGCTAGCTTAAGGTACCGTTGAGAATGCTTTGACTTGATCGACTGAGGTGTGGTTTGACGTATTAGACCTGTTCGGATATCAGTACTGTACCTATACGCCCAACCTCATAATCTCTCTAGGTACCTACTGTCCTCGATCTTGAGATGCCGGCCATCATAGAGCCCCATGATGAATTCGCATACGGTGCCCGTCAGGTATATCAAACCCAAGGAGTTCTACAGCTGTAGGTAGACAAATGTTGGCCTGGTGTTGACAATGCGGACATTAGATCGTGCTTTCTCCATCCCGCTCCGATTACCTCGATCAACTCATCCCAGCAATGAGAGACGCGAATCAGAGCAACCGCATGCAACGGCTTGTTCAGTCATTATCGCAGATATCCGCAAATCGGGAAGCTGAGATTGAGGAAGTGTGCAATTCAAACCATCAAGAGTTTGTCACTTCGGTCAACCAGCTTCTCCAGATTCGGGAAGGCACCGTAAGCCTGACGTCCGAGATCCTCGGTCTGAGTCAGTCCATTCAGACAAGCACCGAAAAGCTTGCTCAGCAGAAGAGAGCGCTCGTGGAGTCGCGCGGATTTCGACAGAACATAGACGAGGCTGCGAGGGCACTGCGGGATTGTTCCGAGGTCCTGAGGTTGGCGAATCAGGTCCATGAACTACTGGGGAAGAAGAATCATTATGCAGCGCTCAGCGCTCTTGCAGAATTGCAAAATGTGCATCTCAAGGAGATCATCCAGTACAAGATTGCGGAGATGATCCAGAAGTCGGTGCCTGCGACTCAGAAGCTCATCGCGGAAGCGGTTATAACGGACCTGAACACGTGGCTCTATCGGATCCGAGAATCGTCGCAGTTTCTCGGAGAAGTGGCTTTCTATCGCACCGAGCTTAGAAGAACGAGGTTCAAAGAGCGAGCGGAAAAGATGATTCATCTAGCTGACTTGAAGCTAACTTCCGCAGTTGAGCTTGTCTCCGACGAAACCGAGGAATTTGATATACTTGATAACGAGGAAGTGCAGATTGACTTCACCCCTTTGTTCGAATCTTTACACATCCACGAGGCACTGCGGCAGAGTGACAAGTTCCGGGCTGAGTACGCGGCCACTCGAAGGAGGCAAAAGGAGCTCTTGCTGCCGACAACCATCACTCTAATTGACGAGGATGAAGCCAGCCTTAGCGGTCTTTTGGAGGGTATCGCTGGTTTCGCAATCATTGAGAGAGCGACCGTGAAGAAAACACAAGAACTCCGATCGTCGGTTGAGGTTAGTCGCAGTCTAAGCCGTAAATCATCTGTTGTACGGTTGTTCCTGTAATCTGACATTGCCGTAGGTGGATGAGTTGTGGGATTCAATGTGTCAAACAGCGATAACTTTAATATCGAACGCTCTGCATGAGGTCGACAACGCAGAAGCGGTTCTAAAGATCAAAGGAGTCATCGCACTCTTCATCCAAACTATGGAGGTAAGCACCAGTTTGGAGGGCTTTATCTTCACGCTGACACGACTTTCGACCTAGAGCTGGAATTACCCAGTATCCGCTCTGGATTCATTCTTGTTAACGTTATTTGACAAGTATTCCGAGTTGCTGAGGAGACGATTTAGCGACGACTTCCAAGAGGTATGTAGTGGAGGTCAAGGCCCTTGTAAGTTGACAGTCTAACCAAATAAGCAGATCGTTTCGACAGACGATTACATGCCGATGCCGATCAACAACCTGGAGGAGTATGATAAAGTAGTGAACGTCAGCTGGTACATTCCAGATAAGATTCGTGAAGAGTTGAAGTAATGACCCTGCTGAAGAGTTCTGGGCGAAGCTGACTCTTCGTTAGGTTTCCCTGTGTTCTCCCTTTCTCTCAGATGTACCCTCTATGCTGTATTGATATTCGAAATTTTCTGAACCAGTTCTACTTCTACTCCGATGATCACTTTCAACATCCAGGCTTTATTGATGAGACGCTTAAGACGGTATGATACAAGTTCAAAACCGGAATAGCTGTGAAATAAGTCGGCCTGCTAATGATAGCTCTTTCTAGTCCCTGGACGAGCTCTTATCTGAGAAAGTCTGCAAGTCTCTTGTCGAGCGGCTCAGCTCCCAGTATCTAGGCCAGATCGTCCAGATTCTTATCAATCTGGAGCATTTTGAGATTGCCTGTCAGGAGCTTGAGCAGCTACTAACGGCAGCAAGATCTACAAGCTCTGCAGCTGGTCCCGTAGTCTTGAACGCCACGGCCGAGTTCAGAAACAACAAAAAAACTGCAGAGAACAGGATATTCGAGTTGGTCAACTCCAAGATTGATGACCTCATCGAGACAGCGGAATATGATTGGTACGCTTTATTTCCGGACTCCTAGAGACTGGCTAGGAGCACAGTTGGGGGCGCTGCTAACAAATCTCATCAGGATTGCCCCGACTCTGGAGAAAGAACCTAGCAACTACATGCAGACACTGACGCGCTACTTGTCGAACATCATGAATTCGGTCTTGCTGGGCCTTCCAACGGAGATCAAAGAGCTCATCTACTTTGACGCCCTCAGTCATGCAGCGACTATGATCCTGGTCAGTCAATACAAATTTTATAGGAATCCCACAGGCTTGACTCGGCGGAGCTAATCCTTTTTGTCAGTCGTTGCCTCTGGATCCCGAGATCAGAAAAATCAATTCAAATGGTGTATCTGCGCTTGCCAAAGATGTCCGCTACTTGATAGAGTTCGTCGACACGCTCGGGATCCCGATCCTTCGGAAGAACCTGGATGAGCTACAGCAAACTGTAGAGTTGATGCAGGCTGAAAACTCCGATGAGTATTACGATATTGGCACTAGAAACAAGAAGTACGGGAGAGTGGATGCTACAACTGGCCCTCTCCTACTGGAGAAGTATGGCACTCGGCTCATCCCATGCATGGCCACGTAATCGGTCAAGATTGTACATCACTAACACATTCCACAGGCTCACCCATACTGTTCAGACCTCAAGCAAAGCAGACAAATTCACGGCGCTTTCTTCTCGATTTGGGATGAAGTCGTAAGTCTCTGAGTGATCGTGATGGACGATAGCGCCTTCGGTCTCCTTGGCCGATTACCCTGAACATCCATTGGGGAATACACGATAGGAGTTCTGAACACCACCGACTTGAGCAACTGCTCCCTACATGAAGCCCCCGGGTGCGCAACGAGTAGGGAACTGTAGCTGGGGTCACTGGCTAAGGTGATGACGATCGTATTCAAAGGAAGGGTGCATATATGGCGAAAATTAAATCTAAAGACGGAACTGCGGCTGGACCACGAAATATCCCCTTCCAGGAGCCAGAAGCACTTGACCCGCCTGCGCCTTCACGATTCCCGAGTGCTTCCGGAAGCGACCCATGACATTGAATCCATTGTATAATTCAGCCGGCAATTCGAGGAATGGGAAAAGAACCAGTGGGCGTACTAGCCGACTTCATAATCTCGCTCGCCCTCAGCATCTGCATCGCCTTCGCCACCATCATGCCTTGAATAGTGATGTCCAGGGTCCTGACCAGTTGACGGATCCGGCCCTCGTTGACTGACTTGGTACAACTGACACATATATTAGTCACTCGAGGATGCGAGGGAGAGATTACTCGTCTGCCGCGGAGAACAGGTGCGGGCGAACGAGCGAGGATCTTTGTCGAGTTCAACATACCTGCTGCGGTGGCATAGCCGGATAGCCATACATCCCTTCGAACATCTGTTGCTGCGGCTGTCCGTACGCGCCAGTCGGATCTGGCTGCACCGGATTGGCGTACATACCAGGTTGTGGCCGATAGTCATGTTCTTGTGCCATCGCGTGCTGTCCGAGACCTGCGTAGTCCTGGTGTCCAATGTGGTGTTGCTGCTGCGGGTGACCTGGTTGTGTCTGTTGTTGAACGGTGCTTTGCGGATGAGGGAGACCTCCAGAGCTCGAGGAAGCGTGGCCGGTTACGCTAACACCACCGGTTTGGCCGGTATTTCGTTTAGCGTGTGACGCGGCTTCTTCCCTTGGTACGATATCGATGAGGAAGTCGAACATGTCTGATTTAGCCAACGCAGAAGCAATGTCTGATCTCTGAAGCGTGCGCCGTTTATTCTCCTCGGCGTGTATCCAAGCGCGCATCGTGAGCTCGGTAATGAAGATGTCGCAACCCTTGGCAAACAGTATCGGCGCCTCTGCCGAGATCATCTTCACCTCTGGATCCGCCTTCATAACCTTTTTGATGCGTGCCAGAGGAAGTTGGTGGAGTTTGTAGTCATGCGAGTCTGTCTCGAGATGACTGATCGTCTGATGCCAGTAGGTAGTGAGGATGTCCCGGTAATTGCCATGTAGACCTTGATTGACCTGTGCGACCCATGTCAGCAGGAGATCGTTTCGGTAATCGATATCTACAGCCGGTGAATATCCCCTTTGTACCTACGTTCGCCCAGGTCCCCTGATAGAATTCCGGTACAGGCGCAAAGCCTTCCGCCGAGAGCTACAGCTGTGGTTAGTCTGGACTCCGGAGAAGGAGTGGGACGGTAGAGGTTGCAGGAAGGGTCGCGGTGGGTACATACTGCTGCACTTGCACCTGCAGACGGATCTGAAGTTAGCCTCGTTCCTCTCCTCCTTCGATGGATTTCGGCGAAGCGTGGTTAGTATCCACTGACACCGGGGAAGCCGTGCCGCGAGGGTGGAGGAAGATGCTGAGTATAGAACGTAACATACCGTAGTGTCCGCCATGGCTAATGTCATATACCGGCTGCTGGCGTTGCTGTTGCTGCCCGGGGCCAGACGGATTTGAATCCATGGTACCGGCGTTTGCGCTCTCTGTTTGCTCTTCCCGTCCAGGACAAGGTTCGAGATGATGACTTTCGAGTCTACAGTGCCATGTAACACGGTCCGATATTCAATCTTGCGTGATCAGGGCATAACTCGAGGCGATGACGAGAATGGAATGGTGAAAATGGCTTTGCGCGACTTCTGGCGAAGTGGAGTTTACCAGATCTGATCAGATGCAGCGCTGTAGTGCGGGACAGAGAGTGTCAGATCCTGTAGGGGTCGATGCGTGCCGGCTCTGAGGTAATTGAGTTGATGAGCCGGTTCAATGGTCGATTTTCGACTGTTTACTCTGGTGGGAGGGAACAAAGGCCGTGATCAACTTTGCGCGTTGTTGACTCTCGTTCCACGAGCGAATCGGCTTGCGGCGCGCGCCGAGTTGCACTTTTGGGAGCTTGATCAGAGCGAGACAGGATGACCGAGTCCTCGTGAGTTAAGGTACCCAGTCCAACCTATTCTGTACCTGCGGTGATGCACTGTGCTGTAAGGACGATAGTACCAGGTATGTTTTGTCTACTTATACCCGACCGATCCTACGTTTGGGAGTAAGAGTACGGAGTAGACTTTTATATACTTATATTTGGAGGCGGATCTTGGGTTACAGCCGGCACTGCTCCATGTCACCTACGAAAATCGTTCAATTCTGCGATCCTGGGCCAATGATGATCTGTACCTGTATGGATGGAATTTCAGAAGATTTCTTACGCGATTAGCTTTCAGGGCAAGGTACCTCGTGTTGTCGGCGCATGTGGGCAGTCACGGTTCGAAGAGAGGCGGATCTGAAGTATGTTCTTGAGGCTGACAGACCATTGCGGATGACTGAGTTTTCCGGAACCTTCAAGGCGAGCACAAGGCGATTGTGCATGCAGGAGCGGGACATGTGGGGGAGTGGGGTGAAGGGGTGAAAAGGTAAGGCATCCGACTTTCAATAGCCCATCGAACCGTGGAAGTCCTCTACAAGCCTTCCGCTGCTTCCCTGATTTTCCTTGAATAGTATTGATAACGAAGACCTCTGAACTCATCATTTAGGGCTTTTGTCCTTTCAAAAAGTACCTTAGATTATGATAAGTTAATGAACAGTGTCTACGTCCGCTGACTCATCAACTCTTCGGCATCTTCCGCCTGCCGCTTAGAAGGACGTAAAATTCTAGCCAGCTCAAGTGACTCTGGATAAGGATACGAGTCAGAGAGACCCAGAAAATCTGGCCATTTGACCAGGGACGTGCTCCTGCTCGATCGAGGAAGCGGTAGCCCTCGAAATGCACTCCGTCTCCGGCTGTCTGTCTGATCAAGAAGCTCTTTCCAACGAGCAGATTCAGCAGCTTCTCAGCGAGGCCGAAGCAAGATTAGGAAGCCTTCAGGGTAAAGGAAGCACTCTTCCGTTCACCCCCCAAGAAGCCATGGCACATAGATATTTTGGAGCAAAACAAGAGAATCGGTGAGTAGATTCATCTTCATCAATGCTTTGCACCCTGTCAAAAAGTTCTAATCACTTCGCTTCCAGCACATCTCCTCAGCTTCACGCCGGAGCTCTCTCAGAGCCCTACATTGTCTCCAAAGGCGACATCGCTCGTATTGATTCTGCCCGCCTAGTCGACAGGCAGGATAGAGTGCATTCGACCCGGCCGAAGAGAGTTGAAGATTCTGTGGTTACGAAAGAAAACTTGAGTAAAGTAAGGACCCCTTGCAACCTTATAAGATTTGATGTGTGGTGTCTATGAGGAAAGCAACCCAAATCTCATCCTTGATGCAGAATTGCCGGGCTCGTGTTGAGTACCAGTCTGTTTCCTATGAGAGTACATCTTGAACATAGTTACTCTGAGGCAATTTGTTTTCTGCAATAGATAACGTCGCAATCACTACACATGTGCTGACACGTAGTCTCAACAGAAAGCGAAAGCCACTGCTGGCTCCGACTGGTTCGATCTACCCAAAACCAATCTAACGCCAAAATTGAAAAGAGATCTCCAGCTTCTCCAGCTGCGCTCAGTCCTTGACCCCAAGCGACATTATAAGAAAGAGAACACCAGGCCAGCAGCTCCTCAGTTTTCCCAAGTAGGTACCGTGTTAGAGGGGCCTACGGAGTTCTACAGTGCGAGATTGCTCTGCAGAAATAGGACGAAAACCATCGTAGAAGAAGTTCTGGCGGGTGAAAAGACATCGGGACGCCTCAAACGCAAGTACAATGACATACAGGTGGCAAAGACTAGTGGAAAGAAGGCCCATTATAAGAAGCTTAAGGCACGCAGGTCTGGCAGGATGGGCACATCGTAACGTCCCAGCTGTGTACACGGGCAGAACAGTGTATCTCAGAACACTTCCGACGTACACATCGCGTACGGCCCACCTTGACTACATGTACACTCCCAAACCTGGCTTCTACGTCTCACGTACCTATACCTTGTCCGTTGAGGATACTATCCATGACACGACAGAGCTGGAAGCGCGCCCACCACGGCGTCTTTGAGCGCAGTCGAACATGCTCATGATTTGTGCATGGTCAGAAGAGACGAGCAAGCTCAAAGTCATCGAGTTTGCTGTCGAAAGAGAGCGTTGATAAATTCCTGCACCAGCGCCTCCAAGGGAAGTATGTCAGCTCGCTAGGGTTTCAGGCGGAGTTAGAGAGCTCTATCACCTGCATATCTTTAGCAGCTTGCTGCCCGGCCTCGATCACTTCTTGGTGGTTGGCCTTCCCTTGTCCAATCACCTCGTTCAGCTGCTCCCCTTTCACTACTTCGAGTCGCATATCATCGCCTCGAGGTCCAGGATCCAGTACAGCTCTGTTAGTCACGAGGCTTAAGGCGAGGACCCGAATTCCACAATGGCGCGCTACGATTATCTCTGGCACGGTGGACATGCCCACTAAGTCCGCGCCAAGCGTCTGCAACATCCGACATTCGGCTCTGGTCTCATAGCTTACATCATCGTCAGCGGGAACATGGACGGGAGCTCGGGCGACTAGTCCGTACCTTGGGCCCCCCACGAATGCATAGACTCCTTCGTGAAGCTGCCTGCTTGCTTGGTCCCGCGCCATCCTCTTCCAAACCTGGTGAGCTAGTCTGCGAAGCTCGAGGTCGTATGCATCTGACAAGGCGGGAAAGCGAGAACCAAAGCTGTCTTCATTTGGACCCCGTAGTGGGTGGGTGCCTGCGAGTCCTGCGAGAAATAGATGCTGCGAAGTTCGTTAGGAACCGTGTGGAGGGCCTGTGAGTGCACTCACATCACCCAGTATGACAATGTCGCCAACATTGTAGGATCCATTCAAGCCACCAGCCGCATTGGTTACTTGGTATTCTAGTCAGCAAAACAAGTGTGGTCACAGATCAGAAGGTACGGCAATTACCAATCATGGTCTGTACACCGAGCAGCTTCAGTACGCGGATGGGAAACGTGATTTCTTCCATCGCATGGCCTTCGTAGAAGCTGCAGCACCGGCCGTAAGGCGCAGTTCCAGGTCTATGGCAAATCGGGAGGCTGACTGTGCTCTGCCCACCATAAAGACCGCTGGTGTCCCGTCCAGCCCAATCCTACCAAAGAGAAGTTTCCCAGTGTGGCCTTGCACTACACAGGAGCAGGTTTTATCAGTTAGAGCCCCACTGACCGTCGTCCTGGTTTCTATAGACCAAGTGACATACCCGAAGACTGGGGGAAGTGTGGGATATCCCTATAATGCATCTCTGATCTTGGTGCAATTTCCACAGCATCGGCGAGGCCTCCAAGCCCAGAACCGCAGATGACGGCAATGGCCGGTTCACGTAGCTGAAGCGGCAATGAATCTTGCAGGTACCGGGCAGTCTCTGACGCAAGCTCGAGAGTGTTTTGATTCGCCATATTGATGTATGAATTCGAAGGACAATCCCAATGAGGTCTCGCGGGGAAGCAAGGCCCCCAACACATGTGGAATCCAACCCTTGGCACATCCCGACTATGATAGTTTTCTGCCAGCCAATCAGTGAAAGGCGGTGTCTAGCACTCCAGTACGTAGTATCCGAGAACCTTTCGTTGGATTCTTTGCATTCATCTGGTACATTACAATACACAAATTGTGCGGCACTGTATTTCATCGCGTCGACCATTGCATGTATACAGTTCGAAGAAGCTGCAGAGTTACAGCTTGACTTGTGGTCAACCACAGCAGCATACAGATGGCTCTCCCATCCTATTTGCGATCACCGTTTTCCGTCGTAAAGCGTTTGAAGGTGAGCCTCTATCCAAGAGCACTTTGATGTCTTGCCTCAGTACCAACTGCCCAAGGTGTCTTCTCCTGCCTGGCCTCGTCCCTTCCCAGCAGGCCTGCCGTTTACTCCCCATCGAGAAAACAGCGAAATTGTCAGAGACCTACCGGATTTGTGTGTGACTATGAGTCCGTCCCAAACAGTGGATTCACTATATCTGACCAACGTGCAGACCTGACCAAGCAGCGCCAATAATACCGGTAGAATCTTTAGAGTGAGCAGGAGGGTTCCCTGCCCGTTGCCAACATGACATTCTAAAACGGCGAGCAGGAACATCATAGCATCAGCGAATGGCGCAGTCGACGAAGTGCGATTGCCCCGGAGTGTCCAAGCCGTTTACCTCAAACCTCTGCGACGGACTGCGAAACATGGCGTCCCTTCATGTGACCTACAGCTGCGGTCGTATAACGTACGGAACGTCGACTTCTTCTCAGACTTTGCGCTTCGCGCAGCGTACTATCTAAAGCTACCGGCACGAGGCCCCATACCCCTCCCCAGGATCACGGAACGATGGACTGTACCGAGGAGTAATTTTGTGCATAAGAAGAGCCAGGAAAATTTCGAGAGGATCACCCTCCGCCGTTTAATACAGATACAAGATGGTGACCCGGAGGTCGTGGAGATTTGGTTGGCCTTCTTGAGGAAACACGCCTACTATGGCGTGGGTATGAAAGCCAATATCTATGAACATGAGAAACTAGGTTCGACCCTTCTGCATCCGGCTTTGAGAAGGGGCCGACGACTGATATGAAATCACAGGAGTGGGTAAGATGATGGATGTGAGTCTTGAGAACCTCAAGCAAGTGCTTGAACCGAAGTGGGCGCACTTCGGTCGGAAGAAGAATCTGGATACTTTCGAAAAGGTGATGGACATGCTGGGCAGCGAGAGGTTCAGACACACTGCAGATGCGCCTCTCAGTAAAATATAGATAGAAGAAATTGTAAACCGCGTACCAGTCACAGAACCTGGATTTCCTCTGGAAGACTTCTATGAAGCACTGCAGTAGGCTGCCCCTGAAAGGGCCCGAACAGGGGCGTCGGGTCCTGACATCTACTACTGTGTGACATTTGATGATCCGGGTATGACATACATAGCATACAAATTGCCTTTCTGAGACGTTGCGTTTCCTATATGAATGAGCTCAAGCGTACCAGTTGTGGCGTATGTTGGGCCCGCCAATGCCCAACTCTTAAAGGGGAGGATTTCGCGCCTCTATTCGCTAGACAATGCAACAACTTCGCAAAGGTGCACGACACCATCGCCGTATCCAACAACGCGTCAATGTCTGCTGCAGAATTGTTCGACCATGCCCCATAAACCAGCAAAGCTCTTTCACAACAGCGGTGAAGTCTAAGAATGAGGTCATATTCTCGGGAATACAGCCTACCGGTGTACCGCACCTGGGCAACTATCTGGGCGCACTCCGGCAATGGGCCAACCTTCAGAACGACACGCCCACCGATACAAAGCTCATCTACTCTATTGTTGACCTCCATGCAGTCACCGCAAGGCCGGACTCAGAACAGCTCCGGACGTGGAAGCGGGAGACACTCGCGACGATGCTTGCGATTGGCTTAGACCCCATGCGGTCTACCATTTTCTACCAGTCTGCGGTATGACCGTATATGTCTGTGTACTTATGGGTCAGTCTGACGGCTTTAGGTACCAGCTCATACGGAACTGATGTGGATCCTTTCCTGTTCTGCCTCTGTGGGATACCTTACACGTATGACACAATGGAAGGTCAACTAGTGCTCCTCCCCAAGTGTGAGCAGAGTAGCTGAAAGTCGTCCCAGAGCAAACTTTCACTACCTGGAGACGCCTCTTTCCTAGACACCGACGCCAAAGCAAGGCTCAAACTTGGCCTGTTTTCCTACCCGGTCTTGCAAGCGGCAGATGTGTTGGTCCACCGGTACGTGCGATTCACGAATGGCTAACACACTGCTCATGGTGAGTAGGGCAACACTGGTACCGGTGGGAGAAGATCAAGTCCAGCATTTGGAGTTTGCTAGGGAGTGTGTCGTCAACTTCAATCACTCCTACGGCAAGGTGTTTCCCGAACCCCAGACCTTAACATGTAAGGAAGCAATCACAGGGTAAAGTCAACGTTGACCTAACAGACAAAGCACCGGCGAAGCGAATCATGTCGCTCAAAGACCCGGCGCTGAAGATGTCGAAGTCGCATCAAGATCCTCGTTCGAGGATCCTCCTGACAGACACCCACAAAGACATAGCTAGTAAGATTAAGATAGCCGTTACAGACTCCTTGCCTCTCATTTCCTACGACCCTCGAACTCGACCTGGTATATCGAATTTGATCGAGATCATACACCATGTCGAAGGTGGCAGGACCTCATGCGAGGATTTGGCCCGTGAATTTGAATCCCTCAGCAAGCAGAACTTCAAGGTATTGGTTTCGGACCGCATCTGGAGCAGCTTGCTTCAGGTCCGAGAAAATTTTCAAAGGATTCTGAACGCAGATGCTGGACGATATCTTGATGCAGTTGCTGCTCAGGGCGCAGTCAAGGCAAAGGCCAGCGCTGAAGAAACAATGGCTCTAGTACGTGAGGTAGTGGGCTTATGATAGGCCGTTGACCTTTTTAAACTGAGAGTACCCAGAGCCAGCTTGATTGTCTGACTGTCAAGTTCAAAGAAAGCCATAATGGTTGTATAGATATACCATATTCTTCTAGCAGATTGATGATCTCAAAGTGAGACTTTCATTTAAGCTATTTACATTTAAATCAATGTCAACCTCATTTCATATATCATCTCACAAAAACTTTCTTCATCTTTTGTAAACATCACACATTCACAGTTAAATTCACATCAACCAAAAAATTCTTTTTACTCAATTTAAATGTAAATATATCAAAGACAAAGACTGTTATAAACTTATTTATCTTACTTGCTTACTCACTTTCTTTCTTTATTTTTTCTTTCAGTTTATAACTTATATAACTTTTACTCTTACAGATTTATTGTTTTTATTGTTTTAGCATATAAGTAAATGTTTCATACAAGACTATTACTTATTATTTACTTACTTAATTAAGACAAAGCTACAACAGCAGCAAAATTCTTAATACACAACTTAAGCAGTTAAACAGATTGCATAAAACACTTTAAAATCATTCTTTTATCTATCTATCATCACACTGATGATGACTTGCATAAAGAATGCAGACACAGCATAAAGAAGATATAAAAACTCTGTTAAATCATCAGTTATGCTTCAATCTCAACAATAAAAATCAAAAAGCAATAAAATATTACTGAACTCATTAATGCTGATTAATATACTTTAATTAATAGATTCAACAAATTTACAGATGATCTTTTAAAGTTTAAAGAGACAGATTAACAATAGAATAAAATGTTAAATGTAATTTAATAAATGTATGTTCTTTAAACACAATTAAACTAAAAAAAGAACTTTACTCAGAAGCAGTTCTTAAAAATAAAGAAAAAACTGAATAATTTATTAATAAGTGATGATTTAAGAAATTAAGCTCAGCTGAAGATGCAGAGAGAATGAGATTTAATGAATTAAATATAAATAAGTGTAATGATGCAAAACATTCATCAGATAATTAAATCATTATCATAATATACTGTAATCAAAGTACAATTGTCAGACTTATAAAATAAATCATTTACTGAACTTCTTGTCACAATTAAGTCTTTAATTGCAGAAATATATACAGTAAAATAACTACAAAGTAACAACATTAAGATGTCAATTTCTGATTAAAATACAAAGAATTAAGTGCTTAATCAGTTACAGATGAAGAAACTTTAAATTTTATATTAAAATTATTTTGTAAAACTTTAAGAAGTATTACTCTTCATGCAGATCAACAGCAGAAAAGATGCAAATAATGTAATTTTTATGCAGAGAATCTGCATTATTTTTAAAATCATTTTATTTATATTCATTATAAATAAGATTTATTAACTGCATACATTTAAGCAGCATGAATCTTAACTGTAAAAAGATAAAATTAAAGAAACTATAATAATCAGTCTTCTTATACAGACATTATAGCACAAAATTATTTAGAAAAGACTGATCATTAATTTTTAATTATATAATGTTTATCTTCATGATTATAACATACAGATTAAACAGTGTTTTAACTGTAAATAGTAAGATTATATACAGTCTGTTTATGAAAAGATAATGAAGTGCAGCATATGTGCAGATATACATTAAATCATGAACTGCTTAAAAAAGAAAATCTTATATGTAAACTATAAATATATATACAAGATCTGACAAAAGACAGTGTGTAAAATCTTTAAAAGCTTTCTTATTATTTATTAAAAGAAACATGTAGCTTTGACAGTCAGAATAATGACAATTTATAGTTATTTTACAATAATAATGTAACTGTCATCACAGTTTAATGAGTTCAGAGTGATTCAATTAAGAAAGTAAGAACAGTTCTTAAATACTATATCAATATTAATTAAATGAAGTTTTAATCACTCATAAAATATCTTAATGACAGCATAAGATCTCACTCAGATTAAGCTCTTTACATTAAAGCTTAATGATAGTGATTAGAAAAGTTATTTAATGTATGATGAGATATTAACAGATCTCATAAAAGAAGATACTGCACAATTAAAGTTCTCTTTATATTAAATATTTAAATTCTTCAATTTAACTGCAGTCTTACAAATATAAATATTTATTAAGTGCTGATTATACAGAAACAGACTTTCAACAGATATACAGTATTCATTTATTGTTTTTAAAGTTATATTTTGATAAATGATGTTAATTTAACATTTAAAATATGCTTCATAATCAGTAAAAAGACTTCAGTTCATATCTGATTGTTTTAATTATATAATTAATATGTAACAGCACTGCATATGTGCCTTACAGATAAGAACATCATCATTATAAATATATATAATTTGCAAAGCAACAGATCACAAATTCAGATTTAACATATCATATAACAGATTATTTATGAAGTTAAAGAAAAGATTATGCTTCTGAGAGATTTCAATGCTCATTATTTCTTTTAAGAAGATTTATATGCTGCTTATAAAATACAATTGAAACATCTTCACACTATAATAATAGTGAATGATCTCTCACTACTCACTTTAAGAAAACTGTCAATCTGAAAGAAAGACAATCAATAAAGTATCATTGATCTTATATTTATTTTAGTAACAATTAAGAAATTAATTCAATTCTATAATTCAATGAATCACTGAGCAATCACTTAAGATTATATCTTAATAAATATTTAAATTGCAATATCAACAAAGAAGTCAGCATCAAGCAAGTGCTATATACTGAAAAAGCTTAATAAGAAGAAATTTAAATAATATCTACATCAAAAAAAATAAACATACATATTATATCTGTTTACAGCTCTGCAACAAATTGTTTATAAAGATTTAAAGAAACACTACTTAAAAATTTACTTATATGTATAAGCAAATTCTTAATGATCATTAAGAATTTTAAAACTTTTTGTGAATACAAAATGTATAAAATGACAATATAATGACATTAAAATAAATCACAACAAGATATCTTATTAATTTTTTCAAGATCTACTTAAAAAGAAACTACAATGTGTAAAATATACAAATTAATGACAGTTCATTAAACTGTCAATCTCAGTTCTGAATAACTCTTATAAAAAGAATTTATAAAAACTATTATGATGAAGCAAGCTCTGCATAGACAAATCATAAACATTATTTTACATTTTATTTTTATGAAGATCAGATCAGAATAATGCAAGTAGTGATAATCTTATTAAAATACAAATTTTAACAGAGAAGTTCTTCTTAAAAAAGAAGCAAGCAGATCTCAGAAACATTAATAATGAATTATTTATACTTTTTATGCTTAACATCTTCTCAACAGTTATTGTAAAGCAGATTAAGTAGACAATTCATAGACTGTTAAATGATAAAGTTTTAAAGTCAGACAATATTTTAAATGAAGTTCTTAAAATTGTGATTTTCTTCATTAAGAATGATTTTATATAAGTACTTAACAGATACTTTGTCAGTAAATTGATGTTTAAGAGCTTTCAAGAATTCATTATAATAATTTTATAAAAGAACAGAAAAATAAATTATTTACTGTTAAGTAGTTATTATCTCATTGCACTGAAGAACACAATCACAAAATTACTGAAAAAGCTAATTGCAGAGTGAATTACTGAAACAATAAAGATACATAATTTTCTTTTATGAAATTCAAAAAAAAAAAAAAAAAAGATTTATTCTCACTGTTTTAAAGCTGCTTACATTCTGTGTCAACACTATGTAAAAGACAAAGTCAGAGTGCATAGTCTTAATGTTTAATTTTAATTTCAGTGAGATATTTAACAATATTTTATATAAAAGATTGCTACACATTATGCAATCTGCAGAGTTCTCATCATGAATTATTTATGTTATAGAATGCTTTCTGACTGAATATCATACAAAAATAATCTTCTCAGAATTTAAAAATGATTAAATACTTATAAAAACAGAAATTTCTTAAAAAATTTTGCTTTCTTTAATTCTCTTTCTGTTCTTTATATCAGAACTGCTGACAACATTTAAGTGCTTAAAGAATGAGATAATGATGTTTAACTTTATAAATGATATAAATTTAATTACATAAAAAATCTCAGCACAGACAAACTGTCACAGACTGAAATCAGTTTACAGTTGATGCATTGTATAAGTAAAGAGACATAAAATAAGATTTATATCAGATAAATATAAATTAATTTATTTTACAAGATATTACAGAGATCTCAGTGAAGATCTAATGAGCACAGTGTGTTTTAATGATTAAATAATCTCAATAGAAACAACATTGCAGATATTGAGTGTTCAGATTGATATAAGACTAAGATGAAGAGAGTATATGCAATAGACAGTTTAAAAAGATATTATGACATTTAAAGCTCTTGTATATATTATATTATTTTTATAAAGCTCATTTACAAAGCAGTCTTAACTACTCTACACAGCAGTGATTTAATTAATCATACTATATAAATTACAAATATAAGATCTGTAAAATGATGATATCTCATTAACTATCTCACTCATTAAGTCACTGAAGTGCTTACAGAACTGTTGTCTAAGAAAGATAATGAAAGTTTATAAAAAATCATTTATAACTGTTCTAAAACAAGAATTCAATGTTTAGTTTCTGAATCTATACATAAAATACAAGATAATGCAGAGATCTTTTAAGACAGCTGACAATTCAATCTCTGTAAGAATTAAATAAGTAATTAATACAGTCTAAATAACACTTTAAATCTCTGTCAACAAAATGCTGAGAAGACATAGATGCAGTACAGTCTTTATAATTAGATCACTGATAATGATGAAGAATTTACAATAAAGAATAATGATGTGAACAGAGAAGCAGAGACAGCTTTAAATACAATTAACAAGATAGTAAATGAACTTACAGAAAGCATTAATTAAATAAATAAATCTAAAGTAAAAATAAAGACAAATCTGTAAGTCAGCAAAATAAAAAACAATTACATAAAAGTTAAATTGAGCTCAGTCAGTTTATTAGCTTTACAATAATCTTTATAAGCACAAAGCAACAGCACTGTTTCTGCTTTACATAAAGATGTTAAATCTTAATGTCTGACTGATTTTCATAAAAGTCTCAGAGATTGATAAACAATGTTTATGTAATTAATCAGTATAAACTATACAGCATATGCTTCTCTTTTATTTGAATTACATCAATTTCTACACTCACTACTTTCAGAAAACTGAAATTATGAATTTCTGCAGAGCTCTTTTCACAGCAGTTAGCACTCATTAGACAGCTTAATGACTAATTATAAGTGATTTACTCAGTTATCTCAATCTTGTGCAGCAGATCATTTAGAAGAACATCTCAGAATATGAAAATTTTATATATATAAATAATTAAAAGATAGTTCAATGAACTGAGATAGATTCAGTGAATTAAGAGAGATTATTCATTGTTTAGTGAAAGCAAATGTTTAAGAAACAGACACAATACAAACTCATTGATGCACAAAAAAGACAATAATAATTAATCAGCATTCTGCTGAGATAGTGTCTGTGAGACAGAATTAAGATTTTCTTACTTAATTTTTTTCTTTGTAAAGATGCTTTGTTCTCATAGATATAGATAGGGACTGAATAGGGAGTTAATAGAACAAATAATAATACTTACTTAATTATAAAATTAATATATAATAAATTATAGACCTCTAGATGAGCCTCTAAGCATATAGTAGTAGTTGCACACAATACAAGTATGCAAGCTATAAAGAATGCATTAAGTTGTACAAAAACAGTTTAGTGTATCTTATTTAAGTAAGCTTACTAAACTTCTTCTTTATACTCTAAATACTTAAATCTAAACACTATATTTAATACTTTCTTTGCAACTATATTCAATATACTCTCTCTGTTACTGTTCTACTTCTTTATTCTATTGAGTCAATATAATTTTAGACATTTAAGCTCAGAAAACTAATATGTTTATTTTGTTAATGAAATTAATAAATATATAATCTTAAGATCATCATTATCATACTATTTTCTCTTTATTAAATAATTTAATTCTAAAAATATTAAATCTTCTCTATTCTGTTAAGTCATACAATTTCAAAGTACTGTCTATAAATTCTAAAAATATTCTTTATTAAAGTCTTTATCAATCTATCTGTCAGCATGTTATTCAATGTAACTCATTCAATAATTAATTCATTATCATTAATTATGTTCTGTATGTAATAATGCTGTACATCAATATGTTTTATATAACTGTATTGCTTTATATTATACATTAACTTAATACTTAACTCATTATCTTCTAAAAATATAATACTTAAAGTTGCATTGTTTAATTTTAATTTATTTATAAATCTTTACATTTATACTTTCTGTTTAACATCATGTTTCAGCACTATGTACTCAGTCTTCATTGTAAATATTAATATCATACATTGTTTCTTCAATATTTATGCTATAATGTCTTTATTTAACATAAATACATATCTCATAATGAATTTTCAGTTCACAATGTCTTTAGCATAGTTGCTGTTGACATAATTATATATATAGCTTATATATTAATTTATACAAATATCTATAACTAATTTATATCTTAAATCATAACTTATTGTTCTTTTTAAATACTGTATAACTTGCTTTACAACTTTAATATATTCTATCTGTGCATCAGTAAGATTCTAATATTATAATCATAACTAACAAGTAGTTATGTAGTAATCAGAGATATACAGACATAGTGAATATGCAAGTATTAAAGAATATTAAGAACAACATAAACACTGATGTTCTTAATGATCTTAATAATTAAATAGAAATGATCTGAATGAAAAGAATGTTGATGTTTTAGATGTTCACAGTATTTAGTTAGTATATAAACAGATCATTTTCTCTAAGAAGATAAGTATATTCAATGATAATTCTTATTTAACATACTTATTTATTTATTTATTCTTCATACATCACATTCAGCCTATAAGGCTATGGCGATTTCTAGATAGATGTTTAGATACATGTAATAACTTATATAAAAGATACATGTAGATGTACTTATTGATCACTTCTTCACAGTCAGGCTGTTTTCTTAGTTGTTAATTAACTTTTATGTAGTAATAAATGAAATATTTATGTCAAATAATGACTAAATAAGTGTAAATTTAGTGTATTTTATACACAACTAAGATCTGTGAAAGTTTTTCATCACTTGTTTCTCTTATTCAACATGACAGATTCAGTGATGATATTTGTGATGAGAATAGAAATCAAATTTACAATCTTTCAAATTAAGCAAAAAATTTTGAGATCACTACTTCTGAAAATTTTGCTTAACCTTTAAGGTTATCAGAATGATGCACTAGTCATCTGTGTCATTCATCTCATCTTATTTAACATACTGCTATCTACTGATTAATCTCAACATATCTAAAATTTCTCTTATATTACAAGCTTTAATCTTTAAACTCTATATCAGAGAAATCTCTGATCAAAATGTAATATGTTGAATATTCTTATAATATAAGTATAATTTTCAGCATACAGAAAGCAGCTTTAATTAATATAATTAATTTTTAAAATCTTAAAGATTTATATAAAATGAGTAACATCTTAAAGATATCAGCATTGAATATATTCAGCAATGAAAAAAAAAAGTTGTAAAGCTTCTTAATAAAGCTCAATCTATATATAGATTTCAATCAGAAGAAGTTTAACTCTGAAATGAATAAAGATTTATATACAGTAATTTATCTTAAGAATGCAGCATTTAACTGAATTAACTTTAAACTGCATAAGTTTCTAGATAAGTCATTAAGAAAACATAAAGTCAATAAAGAAACAATCTTTAATGATTTTAAAAAGTTTAAGAAAGAACTTTGAAAGATTTTTGAAGTAATTAATGAAAAAAAAGCAGTGAAACAATGACTTTATGTATTAAAGATAAATAAAGTAATAATTAAGTACTCAGTAAAGTTTCAGTGTATTGCAGTCTTAATGAACTGAGATAATAATGTTTTAATATTATAATATTATTAAGAATTGAGTAAGTCTATTAAAGATGAGATAGCACAATGAGATTACTTTAAAGAACTTTAAGAAATGATAAATATCTTTATTAACATTGATAGTTGACAGTGAGAACAATAAATGAAAAAGACAGAATCTTATATAGCTTTAAGAATATAAGAATAATAATTTATCATTAAAATGTAAGAAAATTTAATAAATCTTAATAATATTAAGAAGTGCAATCAAAAGTTAAGATGAGCTAAATTAATAAAGTAAGAATGATGCATAAATAAGCTTTATAAATCTTATTCTTAATGAGAAGAAACTTGCAAATATTATAACTGTGATAAACTCAGATATCTTGTCAGAGATTGTAAGAAATCT
>JAABUY010001157.1_pt1 | contig 37358 bp, 34 predicted proteins | sample 5560271 | NCBI WGS metagenome assembly JAABUY01 (sample SAMN10711886, study PRJNA513374) | rock metagenome | isolation source: Antarctica rocks | place: Antarctica: Victoria Land, University Valley
GAAGACCTTCATAAAGTCTCAAAAAGGATCGGAAGTACCCCGGCTCACCCTGCATGAACTTCGCCACTCACACGCGACGATCCTTCTACGAGAAGGTGTCCCGGTCCACGTGGTAGCCAAGCGGCTTGGGCACAAGGACCCGGCCGTCACGCTCAACGTGTACGCCCACGCCATCCCGGACGACGACGGTGGAGCCCTGGACGTCTACAGCCGCTCGGTGTTCGATTAACAAGCGAAGGCTACGCCCAGGGCTGGCACCTTAGGCGATCGCCCCGTGATCACGCTCGTCCCTCCTGTTAGCAAATCTGTAGCAGATCCTCGGTGCCAGACCGATGCTCGCGCCGTTCCCGGCTCGCTGACCTGCAGAAACACTGTGGGCCCCGTGGGACTCGAACCCACAACCTACGGATTAAAAGTCCGCAGCTCTGCCAATTGAGCTAGAGGCCCCTGCGGTCCAGAATCTGATCGGGAGAACCTCCTCAGGACACCACCCATGGAGCTCACGGCCGCCGACCCGCGGTGGATCAGTATGCCGCAGACGCTCGGCAGGTGCTTCAGCGACACCAGCGCCGGAGATCTTTGCCACCCTGGCTCGCCGGCACGCTCGCGACGAGGACACCCCCGTGCTCCTCTCGAGGACGCCGTCGTCCCGCGGACGACACGTGGGTAGTGCGCCAGGAGAAGGCGATCGGGTCACGGCGACGTCGACGTCCTGACCCGGCCCTCCAGCATGGCGGCACTCCGTGGCGGCCACGCTGCCGGGCGACCGGGCGGCTTTGGCCACCAACGTCGCCAGGGTGCACCGGGCACGGGTAGGGGTCGGATCAGGGTCCGGCCAGGGTGTCCCCCAACGGCGGGAGGCACCTCTGGTGCGCGACCGTAGAGGCATGACAACGACACCCTTCACGCCGGCTCCGGCCCTCGACCGGCTCTTCAGCACCCTCCGCCGCAGCCCGGTGACCCGTTCGAGCGACCGCGTGATCGGGGGCGTCTGCGCCGGCATCGCCGGCCGACTCGGCGTCTCGGCCGCCATCGTCCGCGTCGGCGCGGTGATCCTGGCCGTCATGGGCCCGGCCATCTTCCTCTACCTCGCGGCCTGGCTGCTCCTGCCCGACGTGCACGGGCGCCTCCGGCTCGAGCGGGGGGTCCGCGACGGTGACGTGGCGTCGATCGTCCTGCTCGTCCTGACGGTCCTCGCCGTCCTGGCCGCCGCGGGCTTCCACCAGCACATGGGCTGGCTCCCGCTCATCGCCCTCGGTGCGGTCGCCGTCGTCGGGCACCGCGCGGGCTGGTGGGGCCGCGGCTCAGCACGACGGTCCGGGTGCGGCGCCGGGACCGCCGGTCAGACGTCGGACCACGGCCCGCAGGATGCCCCCGGCGCCTGAAGTCGGCTGGAGGAACGGTGAGCAGGGCTGAGCCACAGGCCAGTCCGAGGCCGGTATGCCGTGTGAGCACACGGCATACCGGCCTCGCCGTTGTCTGTGCTCAGGCCTGGTGCACCGACGGCGTCCAGCCGACCTGGACGAGGTGGTAGCCGTCGCGGGTGAGCATCCGTCCACGGCCGGCGACCGCGGGGACGGCGCGCATCTGCCCGATGAGGGCGCCCTCCGACGGGTCCCCGCTGAGGAGGATCCCGGGCTGCGCCAGGTCGCGCATCGCCGAGACGAGGTTGTCGTAGAGGCGGCCGGCACCACCGCTGCGCCGGGCGAGCACGACGTGCAGGCCGATGTCGACCGCCTGCGCGAGCAGGGGCAGGAGCGGCTCGAGCGGGTTGCCCTGGCTCGTCGCGACGAGCTCGTAGTCGTCGACGACGACGAAGGCCTCCTTGCCCTGCCACCACGACCGGTTGCGCAGCTGCTCGGGGGTGACGTCGCCGCCCGGCAGCCGGTCGCGGATGAACTCCGCGAGTCCTCCGGCCAGCGCGCTCGCCGTCTCGGCGTTCGTCGCGTAGTCGGCGAGCCACGCGTCGGGGAACTCGCCGAGGTTCGCCCGCCGGTAGTCGACGAGGAAGATCTGGGCGCTCTCCGGCGTGTGCAGCCGGGTGACCTCGGTCAGATAGCTGCGCAGCAGCGTCGACTTGCCCGACTGGCCGTCGCCGAAGATCAGCAGGTGGGGGTCACGGGCGACGTTGATGCCGACCGGGGCCAGCGCCTTCTCGTTGATCCCGAGCAGGAGCTGGGTGGAGTCCGGAGCCATGGCGCGGACCCGCTCGAGCGTGATCCGGGTGGGCAACAGGCGCAGCTTGGGTCCGGCCGGTCCCTTCCACGCGTCCTTGACGGCGGCCACGAGCTGCCTCACGCCGACGCCGAGGGTCGCCGGGTCGGCGTCGGCGTCGATCCGCGGAAGGGCCCCGAGAAAGTGGTACTTCGCCGGCATGATGCCCCGACCGGGCCGTTCCACGGGGATGTTCGCCGCCAGCTTACGGTCGATCTCGGAGTCCATCGAGTCACCCAGGCGCAGCTCGAAACGCGTGCTGATGATGTCGCGGATGCCGGAGCGGTAGTCCATCCACCGGGTCGCGGCGGTGACGAGGTGCACCCCGAAGGTCAGGCTGCGCTGGGCGAGGACCTGCAGCTCGCCCTCCAGCTCGTCGAAGTCGGAGCGGATCGTGCTCCAGCCGTCGATGACGAGGAAGACGTCTCCGTAGCCGTCGTCGACCTCGCCCGCGGCGCGACGCGTCCGGTAGGTCTCGATGGTGTCGATCCCGTTGGCGCGGAAGTAGTTCTCCCGCGCGTCGGTGATGCCGGACACCTCCGCGACGATGCGGGTCACGACGTCCGGCTCGGATCGCGAGCCGAGTCCCGCGACGTGCGGGAGCTGCTTCATGCCGGTGAACGTGCCGCCGCCGAAGTCGAGGATGTAGAACTGGATCTCGCGAGGCGTGTTCGTCAGCGCGAGCCCGGTGACCATGGCCCGCAGCAAGGTCGACTTGCCCGAGCGGGGGGAGCCGACGACGGCAACGTGTCCCGCGGCACCCGACAGGTCGGCGCGCAGCATCTCGCGCTTCTGCTCGCGCGGCATGTCGACGGTGCCGAGGGGGAACCGGAGCGGGCCGTAGCCCCTCCAGAGCCGCGAGGTCAGGCCGAGCTCCGGGTCGATGGCGAGGTCAGGAAAGAGCTGGTCGAAGGTGTCCGGCACGTCGAGGGGTGGCAACCACACCTGGTGGGCGGCCGGACCGTGTCCCTCCATGGTGTCGACGGCGATGCCGAAGACGCTGCGCTTCTCGACGGGGACCGCGGCCGCGACCTCCTCGGCCGCCTCGGCAGCCGCCAGCTCCTCGTTCTCGAGCAGGGAGACGACCGGCCCGGCGACGAACGGCAGCGCCTCACGTCGCGCGGCCCCCGAACGGCCGACGGCCCCTAGGGTTCGCGTCCTCGGCTGACCGGAGACGTAGGCGGCCTTGAAGCGCCACAGCGACGACTGGTCCGGCTTGAGGAAGCCCAGACCGGGCACGGCCGGCAGCTCGTAGGCGTCGGGGACGCCGATGACACTGCGGGACTCGCCGGCGGAGAAGGTCCGCAGGCCGATGCGGTAGGACAGGTGGCTGTCCAGACCCCGCAGCCGGCCCTCCTCGAGGCGCTGTGACGCCAGTAGCAGATGGATCCCGAGCGACCGGCCCAGCCGGCCGATCGCCACGAACAGGTCGACGAACTCCGGCTTGGCACTGAGCAGCTCGGAGAACTCGTCGCACACGATGAGCAGGCTGGGTAGCGGCTCGAGCTGGGGGGCGTCGCCAGAGGTCCGGGCTTTCTCGTAGTCGCGCAGGGACGCGTAGTTGCCGGACGCCCGCAGCAGCTCCTGACGACGGGTCATCTCGCCGGAGAGGGCGTCCTGCATGCGGTCGACGAGGGTCAGCTCGTCGGCGAGGTTGGTGATGATCGCCGACACGTGCGGCATGCCGGCCATGCCCGCGAAGGTCGCGCCGCCCTTGAAGTCGACGAGGACGAGGTTGAGGATCTCGGGTGAGTGGGTCAGCGCCAGCCCGACGACGAGGGTTCGCAGCAGCTCGGACTTGCCCGATCCCGTTGCCCCGATGACCAGTCCGTGCGGGCCCATGCCCTGCTGGGCGGACTCCTTGATGTCCAGGCTGATCGAGGTGCCGTCGGCACCGACGCCGATCGGCACGCGCAGCCGGTCACGGGGCGGCCGCGGACGCCAGGTGCGCTCGAGGTTGACGGAGTGGATGTCGCCGATGCCGAGCAGGTCGGTCAGCTCGGTGCTCTTGGTCAGTGCGTCCTCACGGACCGGACCTTCCCCGGCATACATGGGGGCGAGCCGCCGGGCCGCCGCCTCGGCGACGGGGATGCTCATCTGGTCGGCAGAGCCGCGGATCGGCTCCTGCCGCGGCACGACCGCGGCGACGTGCACCTGCTTCGAGCCGGGCTCGCCCTCGAGGTGCAGCCGCACCCGGGACTCGTCGGTGAGCTCCTCCCAGCGGTCGGGGATGTCGAGAACCGTCATGCCGAGCACCCCGTCCTGCGTGATGACGGAGTGACCGACTGGCACGAAGACGTTGTCGAGGACGACGAGCACGTGCGGCGAGGTCGGGTTGCTCGACGGACCGAACCGCGGGCGCTCACTGAGGTCGCCCGGCAGCAGCGAGACGAGCTCGTCCAGGTCGGTGCAGATCAGCCGGCGCGGGCCCGCGGCGTCGGCCTCCCGACGGCTCTGCGCGTGCGGCAGCCACTTGACCCAGTCCCACTCCATGAGCGACTCAGGCTTGGTCAGGACCGCGATGACGAGCTGGTCGGGCGCGTGGAAGAGGGCGGACTGCATGACGATGGCGCGGGTCTGCGCACGGGCGTGCTCCTCGGTGCCGGTGACCTCGATCCTCGCGAAGCAGTTCAGCGCCACCGCGGTCGGCAGGTCGGACAGGATCCGGTGGGTCGCGAGAAGACGGTGCAACGCCGACGCCGAGACCGGGTCGAGCTTGTCAATGGTGTCGGACTCCGGCGGCTTCAGCTCGAGCCCCAGTCGCTGTGGTCCGCGGGCATACCGCACGAGCAGCCAGTCGTCCTCGCTCGGCGAACGCTCCCAGACCCGCGTGCGGTCCTCGGCCACGGAGGCCAGGGCAGTGGGGTCGGGGTGGATCCAGCTGAGGTGCTTGCGCTGCTCGGCCCCCGCCTTGCGCGCCAGCTCGCGGATGCCGCGCAGGTAGTTGAGGTACTCCCGGCGGTTGCTCGTCACCTGAGCCGTCTTGCCGGACCTCGCGCGCCAGATGCTCACCCCCACGAACCCCACCGAGGCGAGCAGGAACATGCCCGCCGCGAGGTAGCTCTGGATCGAGCCGTTGCCGCTGGTCGCGACGAAGGCGACCGAGCCGAGCGACCCGAGCATGGGCACTGCGGTCATGATGACGTTCGACCCGGCGCCCTCGCCCGCGTAGAGCGGCGGCGGCGGCTGCAGCTCCAGGTCGCCGTAGGGCATCGGGGGCGGCTCGATGCGCCCCTCGCGCTGGAAGGTCGGTGTCGCGGACATGGCTCCCCCTTCGGTGCGCGGACCCGGGCGAACGGCCAGGTATGCCGTGCCGGCGGTGTGCCGTCGCACGAACCCTACGATGTGGTGCTCGCCCGCACGACTGCCACCGGAGCTCGGTGCCGGCCGGGCCCGCCTGGCCTGGCTAGGCTGCGGACGGGCGGCCTACACAGGACAGGGGAGCGGGCGGTGACCGAGGTGATGGCGCGAGCACCGGGAACCGGCATGCGTTCCCTCACCGTCATCTCGGGCCCCCGACGCTACGACGTCGTCATCGACGAGCACCTGCTCGTCGAGGAGGTGCTCGACCTCGTCCTCCCGGGGTCCGACCTGCTCGCCATGACCATGGCCGGCGAGCCGCTGCCGCTCGACCGCACGATCATCGACAGCGGACTCGAGACGGGTTCGATGATCCTCACAACCTCCGCCCGCGTTGCCGTGGCACCGCCGCGGGTCCGCAGCGCCGCCGCTCGGCTGACCGGCGAGGAGACGCCCGGTGGAACCACGGCCCTGGGCAACGCCGGCTCGCGGTCCGTCCTCGCGGCCGTCAGCTCCGGCGACATCGCCCCGACCGGTGGCTCCAGCCGGAGCCAGCTGCTGGGCTCGACACCCACGTCGCCCGCCGGGGCCCGCGCGACGGCCGCCGGGCGGTCCGTCCGGGGCGCCCGCAGGCCGCCTGCGCCGAACACCGGTGGGGCGTCGCACAACGGGCTCCTCCTGACGACGATGATGCTCGCTGCGGTGGCTGTCCTCGCCTTCTCCGGACCCGCGGCGGAGGGCTCTCCCTTCGTGCTTGCTGCGGGGCTCATCCTCGTCGTCACCGGACTGGCCATCTCCCAGGTGCCCACCGCCAAGCGACTGGTCAGGCTCCTGGCGCCGGCGCTCGGTGTCGCCGGAGGAGCCGTTGGTCTGGGCGCCTACACCCAGGGCGCGCACGTGGCCGTCCTCGGGGGCTGCGCCGCCGGCTCACTCGTCGCCCTGGGTGGTCGGTCGAGCCACGGCCCGGAGCGGAACGTCCCGCGGGTGTGGCTGGCGTTCACAGCGGGCATCGGTGTCCTGACCCTGGTGTCGCTGGCCGTGGGCAGCTCCATCGTGTCTGTTGCCGTCCTGCTGCTGGCGATCGCAGCGCTGCTGGCCCGCGTCATTCCCGACCTCGTTCTCGATGTCAGCGACGACGTCCTGCTCGACATCGACCGCCTGTCCGTCACGAGCTGGTCGCCGCGCGAAGCGCGCCGCCGGCTGCGGCGCGGCTGGCGGATCGACGACGACGCTGTCCGTTCGCTGGTCGTGGCGGCGGCCGTCGAGCAGCTGGCAGCTCTCATTGGTCTGGCCGTGGTGGTCGGAGGGTGCAGTGCAGCCCTCGTCGGTGAGCTGCTCGCCAAGCCCTCATGGTCCACCCGGTTGCTGCTGCTCGCCGCCGCGGCGGCGCTGTCGCTCACGGCACGCGCCTATCGACGGCGACGTGACCGTCTCCTGCTGCAGTGGGCCGCACTCGCGCCGTTGCTGACGGTGACCGTCCCGTGGCTGGCCGGACTGAGCAGCTCGGGGTCGGTGGTCCTGGCGACGGTCGTGCTGGTCTGCGGCCTGGGTCTCGCGGCGCTGTCCGGAGCCGTGGGAGAGGGATTTCGCTCGCTGTGGGGAGCCCGTCTGGCCGACCTGGTCGAGCTCCTGGCGCTCGTCAGTGTCCTGCCGCTGGCCCTCTGGGCGGCCGGTCTCGTGGACTGGGCCACGGGCTTGTCTGCGTGACCCGCAACGGCCCACCACCGGTCTGAGTACGGACACTCATCTTCGCCCGGAAGCAGTGATCGGGTCCCAGGAAGTGGTGGCCAGGGACGCCCCCGTCGGTAAGGTCGAGGTGCCGAGACAGGGGGAGGTCAAGGGTTTCGACCCACTCTCTGATCCGGCGGAACCGAAGGTCCGAAGGCACCGTCACAGTGCGGACCAACAACGAGCCCCGGGCATGGGGACGGAATGAGGAGGGGTTGTGGCTGACACCACGAAGCAGAGGCAAGGCGCACAGAGGGCAGCGGCCGGCAAGGTCCGCACCAAGGAGGGTGACTTCCAGCAGCAGCTGAAGACGCTGCTCGGGGAGGCTGAGGCACTTCGTCCGCAGTACAAGGGGCCCGCGGCCAACTCGTTCTTCGTCCTGGTGAGCGGCTGGCTCGACGACGCCGAGGCCATCGTCAAGGACATGGAGAACTTCGCCGAGAAGATGGACCGCCAGGAGTCGACGGTCAACGTCTCCCAGGAGGAGTCGGCGTCGTCCTTCACCAAGGCCGCCACGCGGCTCTCGACCAGGGCCTGACGGCCACCACCAGACGGAGATAGGGGAAACAGATGGCTGACGACATCATCAAGGTCGGCAAGGAGAGCCTCGAGGGCATGGCGGGTCAGATCTCGACGACCCACAAGAATCTCAAGTCCGGATTCGAGGACCTCTCGTCCGAGCTGCTTCGCACACTCCCCGAGTGGGGCGAGGGCACGGCCTCCCGGGGGGAGTACGACAGCTTCAAGAAGCGGGTCGACAAGCTCTTCACCGAGATGTTCGAGGCGGTGGCGAAGATGCCACCCGTCGTCCAGCAGGCCGCCGCCGAGGCCCAGTCCACGGAGAACCGCAACAAGGGGATGTGGGCCGGAGGCTGATCCCGGCCCCCGAGGTCCGCGATGGACGGGCCCGCACCGTGGTGCGGGCCCGTCCATCCATGTGCAGCAAGGGCGCCGGACGTGGAACCGTGGACGGTTGCGGATCCTCAGACCAATGGCGTGGCTCGGCAACGGCACGCAGGCGCGTCGCCGACTCGACGCACGGGTCCCGATCAGGGACACTGGGGACACTGAGTCAGGGAGGGACCCATGGGTGTTTACATGTCGCCGGAGGAGCTCAAGGCCGCGGCGAGGGCGAACGACACGAATACTGCAGTGGCCCTCAAGGCTGCCCAGGAGGCGGTTGCCGGCCTCCTGGCGCTGCGGGAGAGCATGATCTTCGGGCTGTCGCCCGCGGGCAGGAAGACGGACATGGTCTTCGGCAAGGCGTCCACCGTCGTCGACGAGCTCATCACCGAGGTCGACAAGGCGATCACCGTGCTGACGCAGAACCTGCACCTCTCGGCGAATCTCGTGGTGAAGAACCAGGAAGACGCGCAGATCGACTTCGACAAGCTCGCCAGGGACAACCGCCACAACGTCAAGGCCCTCGACACGACGGGGATCCGGCCGGGCGACGAGACCTACCAGCACCCGACCCCTGCGAACGACCCAGCGACGGGCCGGAGCGCCCCGGACGCCGGCACGCCTGCCACGGCCTCGACGGGGCAGCAGTCCACCAGTGGGGACAGCGGCAACTAGCTGCCCCCAGGATGACTCCTCGAGCGCGAGCCTGTGGGGCGGCGGCCATCGTCCTGGCCGTCGCCGGCCTGGTCGGCACGGTCGGTGCCACCCCAGCGACTGCCGCCACACGCAGCGGTTTCGGGAAGTCTGCTGGCGCAGAGAGGTATGCCGGGGCGGGACGTGCCGAGGACTGGCAGGCCGGTCAGTGGTGGGTGGACAAGTCGAAGCTCAAGGAGCGGCACGCCCAGGGCCTGACCGGTCATGGGGTCGACATCGCCCTCATCGACGGCCCGGTCAACACGTCGATACCCGAGCTGGCGGGTCAGGATGTCCGCCCGACGTTCTCGACGTGTGACGAGTCGACGAAGGAGGACGGCCCCCTGACACCGGACGGCCCGCTGGACGACACGTCGTTCCACACGACGTCGATGGCGGCCCTGCTCGTCGGGAACGGCAAGGGGACGGGTCCCGGCGGTGCGGGTATCACGGGTGTCGCTCCGGGCGCGACGCTGCGCACGTACTCGATCTTCAACACCACCGATCCGAGCAAGCACCAGAACTACATGTGTGACCTCACGGCGATGCCCGCCCTGATCGACCGGGTCGTGGCCGACGGCGCCGACATCGTCGAGATCCCGGTGACGCTCAAGGGCTACTCGGACGCGTTCCGCGCAGCCGTCAACCGGGCGATCACCAAGGGTGTCCTGCTCGTTGCCGGCGCCGGCAACGACGGCCCCGGCGAGCGTCCAATGCCTCCCGCCGACCTGACCGGGATCCTTGTCGTGGGCGGCTTCACCTCGGACGCCAAGGTGTACCCCAAGAACCCGACGAGCATCTCGGCCGACTGGGAGAGCGCTGCACGCAGCACCGGGTCCCGTTACGAGATCCATCTGCTCGGCCCGGCCACCAATATCCTCGCCGGCGCGGTCGTCAACGGAAAGTGGGATTCCAACCAGCTCCAGAGCGGCACGTCCGGCGCGAGCGCCGTCGTTGCCGGACAGCTGGCGCTGATGAAGCAGAAGTGGCCGACAGCGACGAGCAACCAGCTGCTGTCGTCGCTCCTGCGCAACGCGAACCGCGTCCAGGGAGAGCCGGTGTGGACGCCCCGGGGCGGCTTCGGCACGAGCTCGTTCGAAAACACCTTGAGCACCGACCCGTCGGCGTATCCCGACGTCCAGCCGATCTACGGGACGCTCGGCAATGTGTTCAGCGACCACCCCGTGCCACAGTTCATCCCGGTGACCCTCGACGGCGAGGGCCATCTCGCGACCCAACCGCCGAGCACCCCGTCGACCGGCTCGTCGACCACCTTGACCGCCCCGGCGGCCCCGGCCACGACCCGGCCGCCGACGGCGCTGCCGACCGGTGCCAGCAGAGCGGACGCCGAGCGCGGCTCGGGTGGCTTCGGAGGCTGGCTGGCCGGCGGCATCTCGGCGCTCGCGGTCCTGGCGCTCGCCGCTCTGGTGCTCGTGCGGCGGAACCGCACTGGTCGACCCACCGTCAGTATCGTCAACACGGCACCGGCAACACGGCAGCAGAGGGGAAGGAACCACCATGAACATGACTCCTGACGGAGGCGGCGGGAGCGGGAGCTCCGGAGGGCCGAACGAGCAGCAGCTTTTTCTGGCCGCCTTCGGAGCGTCCTCCTCCCAGATCAACGCGGCGAGTGACCACGTCCGGACGACGGTGGACAACCTCAACATCGTCACCGAACAGCTGGACAAGCTCGTCCCCCAGATCAGGGACGCGTGGCCGTCCGCTGACGGCGACGTGGCCGCCTCCTCGACGCGCGAGCTCTACACGACCTTGTCGACCAAGAAGGAGCAGCTGGGCGCCACCTACACGGCGCTCAACGACGCGCGGTCGGCAGTCAAGTCGGCCCAGGACTACTGGTCCAACCGCCAGCCACCGCCGACCCCGCCAACCCAGCCGGCCGCTCCGACCACGACCAACAGCGACGTCCCCGACATCGCGGCCATCAAACAACAGAGCCAGTACCGCGAAGACAAGGCGACGTATGACAGCGGGGCGTCGGCCCGTGAGGAGGCGATGCACGCGCAGTACGTGGAGTACCAGAAGAACCTCGACCAGGCCGGCCAGGACATGGCCCGGGTCAACTCGGTCGAGGTCTGGGACGTCGGATCGGGAGGCAGCGTCCCAGGTGGCTCGGGCCACCCGGTGCACCCGCAACCCCGGTGGCGGGTGGTGGCCCGGGAAGTCCGGTGGGAGGCAGCACGCCCGGTGGTCCGGTGGGGGGCGGCACGCCCGGTGGTCCGTTGGGGGGCGGCACGCCCGGTGGTCCGGTGGGGGGCGGCGGCCCGGGAAGTCCGGTGGGGGGCGGCACGCCCGGTGGCCCGGTGGGGGGCACCGGGCCAGTGGGAGGAACCAGTCCGGACGGCCAGCTCGCACCTGGTGGTGAGGGTCCCCGTGGTCCCGGCTCACAACCGCCGGTGACCCAGCCGGGGGTGCACAACCCGGTCGATCCGAAGCAGGGCTACACCGGCGTGCCGGTCGGGCCGCCCACGACCGTGTCGCCTCCCGCAGGTGACGGCCCCACGGCTGGGTCGCCTCCCGTGGGCGGTGGTCCCTCGGTCGACGGCCCGTCTCGCGTGGGCGGTGGCCCCTCGGTCGACGGCCCGGTCATGGGCGCTGCGACGAGCGGTGCCCCGGTCTCCGGCTCCCCGGTCTCCGGCGGACTGTACGGGCCCGCCGGGTCGTCCGGGGATCCTGGCGGTTCAGGTGGATGGGGCGGTGCCGTCGCTGGTGGCGGCCTCGGCCTGGCCGCCGGCACCCTCGGAATGACCTCGGGTCGCGCCGGCTCGGGCGGCGGTCGCGGCGGTCGCGTCGGCGCAGCCGGCGTTCGTGGTGTCATGGGTGGGACCGCCTCCGCCTCTCGAGCGGGCGGCGCCGTCGGTGGCCGCGGGAGCGGTTCCGGGGCTGGTGGTCGCGGTAGCGGTTCGGCGGTCGGTGGTCGGGGTCGCAGTTCGGCGGCCGCTGGACGCGGCGGCTCGGCCGGGATGGCCGTCACCAACGGCGCAGCAGGCGGGCGCGGTGGAGTGGCTGGTCGCGGGGGCGCAGGCGCTCGAGGCGGCGTTGCCGGTGGACGCGCGTCCGGCGGCCGCGCCGCCGGTGCCGCCATGGTGCCGGGGCAGAGTGGCGCAGCCGGCAAGTCGGCCGGCGGTCGCGGTGCTGCTGGCAAGGGTGCTGCCGGCAGGGGTGCTGCCGGCAAGGCCGCTCGCGGCGGAGGCCGCGGGGCTGTTGCTGCGGGCGTCGGTGGTACCTCGGGCGGCAAGGACAGGGGCAGGAAGAAGGTCGAGGATGTCTCCCTGGTCACCGAGGACCAGTGGATCGACGAGGGTGAGACCACCGACGGCGTCGTGCGCTAGTCCGACGGCGCGGCCGGGGGGTCGGCGGGCTGAGCGCCGGCCCTGGGCCCGGTCCCGGCCCGGGTGCTCGGGTCGGCCGTTCGGATAGAGTCCGTCCGGAGCCTTGTCGAAGTCAGGGGAGTAGGGGAGTTGACGACCAACACGCAGTCAGCGGATCTCGTGCGGCTGAGCGTGTCGGCGGGGGAACGCACGACCGACCTCGTCCTCCCGTCCCGTCTGCCGCTCGCGGAGATCCTTCCCGAGGTGGCCTCCCTCGTCGGTTCCCTCGACGCCTACGAGGCCTACGGTGGTTACACGTTGGTGGGCACGGACGGCCGGGCGCTGGACCCGGACTCCAGCTTCCTGGCGCAGGGCGTCCACGACGGGGCAGTGCTCACGCTCGTCACGGGGGCGGAGGCCGAGGAGAAGAAGGTCTACGACGACGTCGTCGAGGCCGTCGCCGACTCGGTCGAGGGCATCGGTGCCGGCTGGACCGAGCAGAACTCCCGGATGACGACGCTGGGCATCTCCGGGCTGCTCCTCCTCCTCGGGGCCGCTGCCCTGTTCCTCCAGCGCGGGACCGGCATCGTCATCACGCTTGTCGCAACGGTCGCGGCGGTGCTGCTCGTGCTGGCCGGAGCCGTGTTCAGCCGGGTGAGGTCGGACGACCCTGCCGCAGGCATCGTCCTCAACGCGGCAGGAGTGTATGCCGTGGTAGCCGGCCTGAGTGCCAACCGGGGCCCCGTCTACGAAGTCCCGTTGCTCTCGGGCGGCCTGGCCCTCGCGACCGTTGGTGGCGTGAGCATGCTCCTCGTCCGGTCACGCCGCTGGGCCTTTCTGCCCCTCCTCGTCGTCGGCCTGTCTGCTGCCGCAGTCGGCGGGGTCCTGCTCGCGACGTCGCTGGGATCCAGCCAGGTCATCGCCGTCGTCGTGGTGGTCGCGGTGATCCTCGGCAGTGTCGTCCCCTGGTTCGCTCTCTCCTCGGCACGCACGATGGTGACCCCGCTCCAGTCGGAGTCCGAAATCCTGGCGGAGCCGGAGCCGATCGACCCCGCACGGATCCGCAAGGGCGTCGACCTGGCTCACGACCTCGTGCTCGGCCTGTCGCTGAGCGTCGGCCTGCTGGTCATCCTCAGCGCCCCCGTTCTCGCCACCCTGGGCTGGCCGGGTCTGGGCCTGGTCTGGGCCGCGGGCCTGGTCCAGATGATGCGAACCCGGCAGTTCCTCCTCGCCCGGGACGTGATGGTGGGACTGGTCGGGGGGGCCCTCGGAGTCGCGGTCGGCACCCTCGCGGCGCTCCTCGACCGTCCCGAGTGGGGGCCGGTCGTCGGCGGCGTCGTCGGCACGGCGGCCGTCGGGGTGCTCGTCAGCGTGGCCGTTCCGCGCAGGACCACGGTGCGCCGGGGCCGCGTCCTCGACCTGACCGAGGCGCTTGCCCTGTTCTCCCTGCTCCCGTTGCTGGTGTTCGCGCTCGGGCTGATCTCCTCGATCCGGGGTTGACCCTTGGCGAGCAAACGGGACCTCATCGAGGCACACTCCTACAACCGTCGACGACTCATCGCCGCGTTCCTGTCCGGAGCCCCGGCCGGCCGCGAGGTCGAGAGCGTCTCGCGGTCCAGGCCCGTGGTCGCCGGCATCACCCTCGGCGGCCTCCTGCTGGCCGGCGCCGCCGTGGCCGGGCTGCTCAGCAAGCCGCTTCCCGATGGCTGGGACAACGGCTACGTCATCATTGGACAGTCCTCGGCCGCTCGCTTCGTCAGCATCAAGGGCAAACTGCACCCGGTCCTCAACGCGACGTCGGCACGACTGATCCTCCCCTCGGCCAAGGGCTTCCGCGTCCAGGTCGTGGATGACGTCAAGATCGCGGCGACTCCCCACGGGTCGACGCTCGGCATCCTCGGCGCGCCGGACGACCTGCCGCCTGCCGACTCGCTCGTCCAGAGCGGGTGGGTCTCCTGCCTCGACGGCCTCAACGTGTCGACGTCCATCTCCACCGAGCAGATCCCTGCCCTGAACGACGGGGACGGGCTGACCGTCAAGGTCGACGCCAACGGTGAGGACGTGCGCTACCTCCTCGCCGGGGGCCTGCGGTTCCGGATCCCCACCGACCGATACGACGGCGTCAAACAGTATGTCAATAAGGTGGAGACCCCACAGACCGTGCCCGGCGCCTGGGTCGACCTCTTCAATCCCGGCACCGATCTGTCGTTCGCCTCCTTCGCGTTCAGCAAGTCCCAGTCGGTGGGACAGCCGCTCTCGAAGCAGTTCATGCTGGGCAACAAGATCGACAAGATCGGGCAGCTCGTCGTCAATAAGGACCAGGGCAACGCGATGTCCGTCATGGTCGACAACGGGACGATCCCTCTGACACCCTTCGCGGCCGCCGTCTACCAGGGCACCGCGCCGGGTACCCTGGGGCGGCCCAGGACCGTGTCGAACGCCGACCTGGCCCAGATCCAGCCGAGCGACACCAAGTCCTTCTCCCCCGTGGACTGGCCGAGCACCGTGCCGTCCAACGCGAGCGGAAAGCCGTGCGCCGTCCTGGAGACCGCCGTGAACAAGCCGGCCAGGACCCACCTGCTGCTCGCGCCCCCGGAGTCGGCGCGGGTCAGGCTGCCGAACTCCCTGGGGGTCTATGTCCAGCCCGGTCACGGTGGGCTCGTCCGGGCGAGCGCGACGGCAACTGGCGGCCCGGTCTACGTGATCGACCAGTCAGGCCAGGTCTTCAACATCACCGACGCGACGACCGAGACGCTGGGCCGACTGGGCTACGCCAACACCGTCCCGCGATTCGTCCCACCGCCCTGGGTGGTGCAGTTCACGGCCGGCCCGGCGCTGAGCGAGGCCGCCGTGAACGCGCCCAAGATCGAGAGCGGCGGCGGGCCGTGACTCCCGCCGCACGCCGTGCTGCAGCAAGGGCGGCCGTCACCCTGGTCGCCGCGGCAATGATCGTCCCCGCTGCGTTAGGACCCGCGGTCGCCGCGGACCCCAGCTGCACGCAGCAACGGACTGCTCCCGTGTACGTCCCCGAGACGAGCGCCGCGCTGACGGAGATGGGCTACCAGTCGATCTGGGGCCTGGCGACGGGCAGGGGCGTGACGGTGGCCGTCATCGACTCGGGGATCAACGTCAAGAACACCCACCTGCCCGCCGAGACCGCCGTCGCGCCGGGCGCAACCTTCGTCGGCGGGATCGAGGGCTGGGCTCCCGACCCGACCGGCCGCAACGACCTGTCGGGTCACGGCACGGCCGTCGCCAGCATCATCGCCGGGCGCCCCGTGCAGGGCTCGGGGCAGGTGGGTCTGGCCAAGGACGCGCAGCTCCTGCCCATGCAGGTCTTCGGGATCTCCGAGGAACAACGCTCCGGCGACGACAAGCTCAACGCCCTTCTTCCGCGGACCGAGTGGCTCGCCGCCGGCATCAAGACCGCCGCCGAGCGGGGGGCCAAGGTCATCAACGTGTCGCTGAGCCTCGACCGGCCCGACCGGGCACTGGCTGACGCCGTGACGTTCGCGGGCTCGCAGGGGGCCCTCGTGGTCGCGAGCGCCGGTGACCGGGGGACCGCGGCCAACAAGGCCGACGGGCCAAGATATCCCGCCGCCTTCCCCAACGTCGTGTCCGTGACCGCGGTGACCACGGGATACGCGCCCGACGTCGCCAACAACATCCAGGGTGACCACATCACCGTCGCCGCCCCGGGGCAGGGGCTCAACGCGGCGCTGAACGACATGGGCGACTGCGTCCTGGGCGGCGCAGCCGCGACGAGCTACGCCACGCCGTTGGTCTCGGCCACCGCCGCCCTGGTCGCGCAGAAGTATCCCCACGAGTCGCCGGCCCTGTGGAAGTACCGCATCGAGTCCTCGGCACTGCGGCCACTCGCCGACACCAGGGACGCGGCGCTCGGCTGGGGAGTCCTGTCACCGTACGACGCCCTGACGATGACTCTGGACCCGAACCGTCCCGGACCCCCGATGCCCGGCCACGCCGCACCGCCGAAGAAGGTCGAGCACGAAGCCGCCGTCGCCGTGGAGGTCGCGGGGGACCCCAACGCGACGAACCGGCAGATCGGCATCTGGATGACCTTCTTCACAGTCGTCGGCGTCGGGGGCCTGCGCCTCGTCCGGGTCCTGCGCCGAGGTCCCGAAGCGAGCGCACCGTGAGTCCGCGGCATACCGGGCGGTGGTCTCCGTGAGCCAGGACGGACGCGAGCACCCGCGGCGGCCGGCGCTGTTCAGCCCGGCGGCGATGGAGGCCCACGGCGGGTCCGTCGACCCGCTGCAGGAGATCGAGGTGGCGCACGAGACGGCGGCTGTCCTGGTGCACGCGGGCCGGGCCGCCCACGACCCCCAGCTCACGGCACGGCTCGTCGACCTCGTGGAGGAGCTGGGGCTCTCCACGGTGGCCGACCTGTGGGCGCACCGGCCGGCACGCAGTCTCCCCGGTGTCCTGTGGCGGCTGTATGTGTTGCGGGAGTGGGTCCGTCGCGCCCCGACCGAGGCCAGTGCGGACTACTCGGCGGGAATGCGGTTCACCGATGTCAACCACGCCGTGGCGGGGGTGGCCGAACCTCCGGGGCCGGAGGAGCTGTCCGCACTCACCGACGCGGTGCTCGCGGGGGTGTTCGAGGGCGACCTCGCGATCGGCCTCGACCGGGCAGCCGCGTTCTGCCGGGTGGTCTCTGCCGGCCGCGCCGACCGCTCCGAGGGCGAGGAGGCTGCCCGACGCGCGGCCCAGCTCCTGCTCACCGCCGACGACCTGAGCGCTGGAGCCGCCCTCTGGCGTCAGGGCGAGCTCGGCTGACGCCGGTTCCCCTGCCGTGCCCGGAGCCGTCCGCCGCAGAGCGTCCACGGGCCCGGCCGCTGTGGACGTTCCGCACATCCGCCCGCTGCGTTATATCCTCGGGAGTGCGTCGGGCCGCGGTAGCCCCGGGTCCCACATGGAGCCGCTTCGAGCGGCCTCGCGCCGTGAGGCGCTCCCGGCCCGGCGTAACCCTTGTGCTGGCCGGCGCCGGCCCGGCACCGGGCACTACGCGGGGTTCAGTGCAGCGTTGTGCTCTGCGCTGCCTGACCGGCCTCTACGCTGAGCAGATGACGAGTGAGGACCCTCCGGTGGATGAGCTGCGGGACGCTGCCCTGCACGAGGAGATCGAGCTGGTCGGGGATCTCGTCGTTGCTGCCACGTCGACCGAGGGCCGGCTGAGCCAGGAGCAGATCGACCGCCTGCTCAGGTCCAGTCCGAGGGCCCCCGGCTCGCCCTGAGCTGGCGTACCGGCCGGCAAAGCCCGGCGTCGCTGCCGGCTGCACCACCTTGTCTCCGGGGCCCGTGAGCTGACCAACCTCCTGGCGGCCGACACGCCCGAGGTCCGCTCGCTCGTCGTCCAGAAGATGCGCGACCTGGAGCACCAGGCCGACGAGGCCACCCACCAGATCATCAGCCGGGTCAACAGCTCCTTCATCACCCCCTTCGACCGTGAGGACATCCACCGGCTGGCCTCGCGGCTGGACGACTGCATGGACCACATGGAGGAAGCGGCCGACCTCGTGGACCTCTACAAGGTGGACGACCTGCCCAAGGGGGTCGCGAAGCAGATCGAGATCATCGCACGGATGGCCGACCTGACGGCGGCCGCCATGCCGCGCCTGCGGTCGATGAAGGACCTCTCGGCGTACTGGATCGAGATCAACCGTCTCGAGAACCAGGCCGACAAGCACTACCGCCGACTGGTGGCCAACCTCTTCGAGGACTCGGACGCCATCCAGGTCCTGAAGATGAAGGACATCGTCACGGCGCTGGAGTCGGCTGCGGACGCGTTCGAGAACGTCGCCAACACCGTCGAGGGCATTGCCGTCAAGGAGTCCTGACGGCGTGGACTGGGTTCCGGTCGCCATCGTCATCGCCCTGGCCATGGGGTTCAACTACACCAACGGCTTTCACGATGCGGCGAACGCGATCGCGACCTCGGTCTCGACGCGGGCGCTGACCCCGCGGATCGCGCTGGGCCTGGCCGCGGTCGCCAACCTCGCGGGGGCCTTTTTCGGCACCAAGGTCGCCAACACGATCGGCAGCGGCATCATCGACGCGCCGCGGGGGGCCGAGGGGCTCTGGCTCGTCGGCGCGGCGCTCGTCGGCGCGACCGGGTGGAACCTGCTGACCTGGTGGCTCGGTCTGCCGTCCTCGTCGTCGCACGCACTGATCGGTGGCCTCGGCGGTGCGGCTCTCGCGGCCGGAGCGGTCGTCAAGTGGCACGGCATACTCGAGAAGGTTGTTCTCCCGATGGTCCTGTCGCCGATCGCCGGCCTCCTCGTCGGCTACCTCGTCATGGCGGCGATCCTCTGGACCTTCCGGGGGTCCAACCCCGGACGGGTGGCCCGGGGGTTCCGCTACGCGCAGACGGCGTCCGCCGCCGCGATGGCGTTCGGGCACGGTCTGCAGGACGCCGCCAAGTCTGCTGGGGTCGTCGTGCTCGCCCTCACCGTCTCGGGCCACCACGACAGCCAGCAGGTGCCGCTGTGGGTGCTCGTCATGTCGGCGGTCGTCATCAGCCTCGGCACGTATGCCGGGGGCTGGCGGATCATGCGCACGCTCGGTCGGCGGATCATCCATCTCGACCCGCCGCAGGGGTTTGCCGCCGAGGCGACGGCCGCGTCGATCCTCTACGTCGCCGGGCTGGTCTTCGGCGCGCCGATCTCGACGACGCACACCATCACGTCGGCGATCATGGGGGTCGGGGCGACGAAGCGCTTCTCGGCCGTGCGCTGGGGCGTGGCGGGCAACATCGTCGGCGGCTGGGTCTTGACCTTCCCCGGCGCCGGCATCGTCGCCGCGGTGACCTACTGGGTCTGCCTGCTCCTGCGCTGACCTGACCCCCGGTGGGTCGTCAGCCGAAGCGGCCGGAGATGTAGTCCTCCGTCGCCCGTTCGGAGGGGTTGTTGAAGATCTTGGTCGTGTCGCCGACCTCGACGAGCCGCCCCGGCTTGCCGGTCGCGGCGAGGTTGAAGAAGGCCGTGCGGTCCGAGACCCGGGCGGCCTGCTGCATGTTGTGGGTGACGATGACGATCGTGTAGTCGGATTTCAGCTCGTTGATGAGGTCCTCGATCGCCAGTGTCGAGATCGGGTCGAGCGCCGAGCAGGGCTCGTCCATGAGCAGGACCTGCGGTCGCACGGCGATCGCCCGGGCGATGCACAGGCGTTGCTGCTGGCCGCCCGAGAGGCCGGCACCGGGCTTCTTCAGCCGGTCCTTGACCTCGGTCCACAGGTTTGCCCCCTGCAGCGACTGCTCGGCGGCCTCGTCGAGTGCCTTGCGGTTCTTCATCCCGTTGAGCCGCAGGCCGGCCACGACGTTGTCGTAGATCGACATGGTCGGGAACGGGTTGGGCCGCTGGAAGACCATCCCCACGGTCCGGCGCACGGACACAGGGTCGACGTCCGCGGCGTACAGGTCCTGGTCGTCGAGCATGACCCTGCCCTCCACCCGGCCGCCGGGGACCACCTCGTGCATCCGGTTGAGCGTGCGCAGGAGCGTCGACTTCCCGCAGCCGGAAGGACCGATGAACGCCGTCACGGAACGGGGCTCCACCGTCATCGACACGCCCTCAACAGCTTTGAAGTCACCGTAGAAGACCTGGAGGTCCTTGACGTCGATGCGTTTTGCCATGGGTCTGGAACTGCTCTCTTTGGTGCGTCGGGCCGTCAGCGGTGGACCGCGCCGAGCCGCGCGATGAGCCGGCCCGCCACGTTGAGGAGGAGGATGAGGAGGATGAGGGTGAGCGCAGTGGCCCACATGCGCTCGACGGCAGGCTCGAGACCGAGCTCGGTGCGGTCCTGGGCGATCATCGTCGGGAGCGTGGGCATGAAGCCTGAGAAAAGGTTGGTCGCGATGTTCTTCGTGTATGGCCCGAGGATGAGCAGGGGCGCAGTCTCACCCATGATCCGGGCAAGGCCCAGGAGGACGCCCGTGATGATGCCCGAGAACGCCGTGGGCAGGACGATCTTGGCGATGGTGACCCACTTCGGGACGCCGAGGGCGTAGGACGCTTCCCGGAGCTCGTTGGGCACGAGCTTCAGCATCTCTTCCGTCGAACGGACGACGACGGGGATCATCAGCAGCACCAGGGACAGACATACCGCGAAAGCGACTCGTTGGAAGCCGAACGTGGTCACCCACAGGGCGTAGATGAACAGGGCAGCGACGATGGAGGGGATCCCGCTGAGGATGTCGACCATGAAGGAGACGGCGCGAGCGAGTCGGTCGCGACCGTACTCGACGAGGTAGATCGCCGTGAGGATCCCGACCGGCACCGAGATGAGTGCGGTGACGGTCCCCTGCAACAGGGTGCCTTGGATGGCGTGGACGGCGCCGCCGCCGACGTCGGACGCGTTGATGTTGCGCTGGGAGTTGGACCACCAACGCGACTCCAGCAACAGGGCGAAACCCTGGCTGATGACCGTCCAGAGAATCCAGGCCAGCGGAACGAGGGCCAGGAGGAATGCGGCCCACATGATCGTCGTCGCCAGGAGGTCCTTGGCGGTGCGTCCGGTGGACCTGCCACCGAGGTCCAGGTTCCCACCCGTGCGGGAGGCAAGCAGATCCTTGGGACCGGCGTCAGCTGTCGAACTCCGTGAGGGAAGCGTTGCGTCCGCGGGCCTCGTCGTCATTCGGTGAACGCCTTCCTGCGCTCGATGACGATCCTGGCCATCGCGTTGACGATGAAGGTGAGGATGAACAGCACGAGGCCGGCCGCGATGAACGCGCCAGTCTTCTGAGGGGAGTCGAACTCCGCCGCGTTGTTGGCGATCCGGGAGGCGAAGGTCTCACCGCCGTTGAACAACGACCACACCCAGGCCCGTCCCTGAGGAAGCGTGGAGACGATGAACGTCACGGCGATGGTCTCACCCAGCGCACGACCGAGGGCGAGCATCGCGGCGGAGATGACCCCGGGTCGCCCGAACGGGAGCACCGCGGTGCGGATCATCTCCCAGCGGGTGGCGCCCAGCGCCAGCGCGGCCTCCTTGTGGGTCGTCGGGGTCTGGTCGAACACCTCGCGTGACAAGGCCGTGACGATGGGCAGGACCATGATCGACAGGACGATCCCGATGAAGAAGATCGTGCCGCCCGAGAGGCCGGTCTTGGCGAACACCGGCAGCCAGCCTAGGCGTTCGGACAACAGGCTCTCGAAAGGGGCGACCACCGGGCGGAAGACGATGAGTCCCCAGAGTCCGAAGACGATGGAGGGGACGGCAGCGAGAAGGTCGACGAGCGTCGCTGCGGGCCTGCTCAACCATCGTGGAGCGCACTGCGTGATGAAGAGCGCGACGGCGACACCGACTGGTACCGCAAGGGCCATGGCGATCACTGATGAGACCACCGTCGTCCACAGCATCTCCGTGATTCCGAACCGTGGACGGTCCCCGGCAACCGTCCACTGGTTCGTGGTCAGGAAGTTGGCCTGGTCCTTGAGCAGGGCCGGGATCGCCTGGGACAGGAGGAAGACCCCGACCAAGGTGACCATCATGACGACCAGGAGACCGGCGCCCCTGGCCGCCCCGCCAAAGAGGCGGTCGCCCAGACGGCCCGTCGAGGCCGAGTCCCCGAAGGTCGAGGGGCGCTCCGCCGGCCCGGGGACCGGGTCCGCGGCGGAGACCCCAGTGACTGAGGTCATGTCATCCCCGCCTTGATGGGTCGCCGGGATTGCACGTCAGCCGATGGCGGAGATCGCGGTGGAGACCTTCCCGGCGATGTCCGAGGGGAGCGGCGCGTACCCGACCTGCTGGATCGCCTTCTGCACATCGCTGGACGCAAAATGCGTGAGGAACGCCTTGACCGACGACGCCTTGGTCGCGTCCTTGTACTTGGAGCAGACGATCTCGTAGGTCACGAGGATGATCGGGTAGGCACCCTTCTCCTTGGTGGCGTAGTCGAGCTTCAGAGAGAGGTCATTTCCCGTTCCCACCTGCTTGGCGGTGGAGACGGACTTGCCGACCGTCTCGGGGGTTAGCTCGACCGGGCCGGAGCCGGTGTCGATCGCAGCCATGCCGAGCTTGTTCTGCGTGATGTAGGACCACTCGAGGTAGGAGATCGAGCCCTCCTGCGACTTCGTGGCGCTCGCGACGCCGGCGTTCTGCGGCTTCCCCTCACCCACCGGGCCGTTCCACTTCTTCGCCGCCTCCACGTTCCAGGCGCCGTTGCTCGCGGCCTTGAGGTACTTCGTGAAGTTCTCCGTCGTGCCGGACTCGTCCGAACGGAAGAACACGGTGATGTCCTTGTCGGGAAGCTTCGCACCGCTGTTGAGGGCAGCGATCGCTGGGTCGTTCCACTTCTTGATCGCCCCCGTGAAGATCTTGGCGGCAACCTCGCCGTTGAGCACGAGCTTGTCGAGGCCCGGAAGGTTGTACGCGACTCCGAGCGGTCCGGTGACCATCGGGACGTTCCACGCCGGCGAACCGCAGACCTGCTCGGCGGTCTTGGCCTCGTCGGCCTTGAGCGCCGAGTCCGAGCCGGCAAAGTCGACCTGACCAGCGAGGAACTGCTTGATTCCGGCACCGGAGCCTGACGCGTTGTAGTTGACCGTGGCGTCGGCGCACTTGCTCTGGAACGACTTGATGGCCGCCTCGATCGCGTTCTTCTGCGCCGACGAGCCCTCGGCCTTCAACGTACCGCTGGGACAGCTGCCGGCGGCACTGCCGCCCGCGTTGCCGGTGGAGCCGCTGCCGCCCGCGTTGCCGGTGGAGCCGCTGCCGGGCTGGTTGGTGCTGTTGTTGTCGCTGCCGCAGGCGGACAGCACCAGGACGCCCGTCAGGGCAGCTGCGCCGAGGGCGCTGGTACGGAGAAGTCGCACGGGGTTCTTCCCTCTCGAGAGGTGACGTCGGGTGGGGCCGCCCGGCCTCGATGCAGCGCGGGCCCCGTGAGCGAAGATAGGTGCGTCGGGTGAAGGAACATCCCTACGGGGTTAACGCCCGGTGAACGCCGGTCGACGGTCTGGGGCCATCGGGTTGGCCCGAGAACAGACAGCGGCCAAAGCCCCGGCGGGGGAAGGCCTTCGCCGGCACCTGCACCGGACGTATGCCGGCCGGGACGCCCCGGCCGTCAGCTGCGGTGCCGCTCCACGGCGACGACCCGCGCGGCGTCGCCGGTGCCGACGACGTGGCAGACCAGCACCTCGCCCTTGGACATCGCCTCGTCCGCGGCTTCTCGCAGGCAGGCGTCCGCTGCGACGCCCTCGTCAGAGGTCACGTCGACGTGCTGGCGCAGCGTCTCGAGGAGGGCCGGAACCAGCGGGCCGTGGCTGCAGACGGCAACCGGGGTGCCTCGTTCGAGGGCGCGGCGCAGGTGTCGTCCGGCGCGTTCGGGCCTGGCGGCAAAGCCCTCCTCCGACAGACCCTTCTTGAGCCGGATGGGAAGCTCCTTCGCCGCGGCATACGGGCGGAGCGTGTCGGTGCAGCGGCGCGCCGGCGAGGAGAGAAGGCGCTGGACGCGGAAGGCCGCCAGAAGCGGCACGAGGGCCCCCGCCTGCGCCAGACCGCGGGTGTCGAGGGGACGGAGCTGGTCCTCGTCGGGCCAGGAGGAGCGCGAGCGGGCCCTGGCGTGCCGGACGATGAGCACCGGCCAGGTCGTCAAGCCGCCCGAGTGGTGGGCCCGCACGAGCGCCCGCAGCTGCTCACGGTCGCGCGCGTAGTCGAGCTGCTCGTGGGCCTGGACGACGTCGAGCCAGGTCACCTCGTCGATCTCGTTCTGCAGCTCGCCGGTGCCGCCGTCGACCTCTGCGGCCCAGTAGCGGACCTCCTTGGTCGCGGGCAGGCCGGACGGGTCGAGCACGGTATAGGTCGTCGTGGGGAGCGGCAGACCGAGTCGGACCTCGAGCCCCGTCTCCTCCTGCGTCTCCCGCACGGCGGCCACGGGCCAGTCCTCGCCGGGGTCGAGCTTGCCCTTGGCCCACGACCAGTCGTCGTACCGGGGTCGGTGGACCATGGCGACCTCGAGGCTTCCACGACGCTGGCGCCAGGGCAAGGTCCCGGCCGCAGGGATCACGGTCATCCGCGGAACCTACCGGCGCCGGGCCTTGCGGCGCCGCCTGAGGTGCATCTCGATCAAGGCGGACTGGATGTCGCTGAGCGGCTCCCCGTCCGCTCCCCGGTGGTGGCGGGCCCACCGGCCGTCTCCGCCGAGCTCCCAGCGCGCGGACGAGTCGGAGCTGCCCCGATCGAGGAGTGAACCGAGGTCGGCCAGGTGCGCCGGGTCGGTGATCCGCACGAGCGCCTCGACACGTCGGTCGAGGTTGCGGTGCATCAGGTCGGCGCTGCCGAGAAACACCTGCGGGTCCCCGCCCCCACCGAACGAGAAGACCCGCGAGTGCTCGAGGAAGCGGCCGAGGGTCGAGCGGACGCTGATCGTCTCGCTCAGCCCCGCGACACCGGGGCGGAGGGCGCAGATCCCGCGGACCCACACGTCGACCCGGACGCCGGCCTGCGACGCGCGGTAGAGGGCGTCGATGAGCTGCTCGTCGACGATGGAGTTGACCTTGAAGGCGATGTGGCCGTTGCCGGACTTCTCGTGGCGCTCGGTCTCGGCCTCGATCTGCTCGAGGAGTCCCGTGCGGACCGTCCGTGGTGCCACGAGGAGCCGCTTGAACCGGCTGCGCGGCGCGATCCCGGACAGCTGGTTGAACAGCCGGGTCATGTCCTCGGCGACCTGGGAGTCGCAGGTGAGCACCCCGAGGTCCTCGTAGTGGCGCGCTGTCTTCGGGTTGTAGTTGCCGGTGCCGATGTGGCAGTAGCGCACCAGGCCCTCGGCCTCCTGCCGGACGACGAGGCAGAGCTTGGCGTGGGTCTTCAGCCCGACGATGCCGTAGACGACGTGGACACCGGCCTGCTCGAGCTTGCGCGCCCAGCTGATGTTGTTGACCTCGTCGAAGCGCGCCTTGATCTCCACGACGGCCAGGACCTGCTTGCCGGCCTCGGCGGCGTCGATAAGGGCATCGACGATGGGTGAGTCGCCCGAGGTGCGGTAGAGGGTCTGCTTGATTGCAAGCACATGGGGATCGACGGCGGCCTGCTCGATGAAGGCCTGGACCGACGTCGAGAAGGAGTCGTAGGGGTGGTGGAGCAGGATGTCCTTGGCCCGCACCGCGGCGAAGACGTCGGCGGCCTTGGAGCTCTCGGTGAGCGAGAGCTCGGGCGGGGTCAGCGGCACGAAGGGCTCGTACCTGAGGTCCGAGCGTTCGAGGTCGCCGATGACGAACAGGCTGCGCAGGTCGAGGGGGGCCGGCAGCCGGTAGACCTCGCTCCTGGTGACCTGCAGCTCGCGGCTGAGCAGGTCGAGGACGTGCTCGTCGATGTCCTCCTCGACCTCCAGGCGCACCGGCGGGCCGAACCGACGCCGGGTCAGCTCCTTCTCCAGTGCAGTGAGGAGGTTCTCGGCGTCGTCCTCCTCGACCTCCAGGTCCTCGTTGCGGGTGACCCGGAACGTCGTGTGCTCGTGGACCTCCATGCCGGTGAAGAGCTGGTCGAGGTGTGCCGCGATGACGTCCTCGAGCGGCACGAACCGCACGGCATACTCCCCGTCGTGGTGCTCTCCGCCCACCTGCAGCAGCCGCGGCAGGGACGGGGGCACCTTGACCCGGGCGAAGTGCTCGTGGCCGGTCTTGGGGTTGACGAGCGTCACGGCGAGGTTGAGCGAGAGCCCGGAGATGTAGGGGAAGGGGTGCGCCGGGTCGACGGACAGCGGCGTGAGCACGGGAAAGATCTGCTGGGTGAAGAGCTGGTGCAGCGGTTCGCGCTCTGCGTCACTGAGCTCGCCCCAGTGGGCGATGGTGATGCCCTCCTCCGCCAGGGCGGGGCGCAGCTGGTCGATAAAGACCTGGGCCTGCAGCGCCATGAGCTGCTGGGCGACCTCACCCACCTGCTCGAGCACCTCACGCGGCTCGAGCCCGGACGCCGAGCGGACGGCCAGACCGGTGGCGATCCGCCGCTTGAGACCTGCGACGCGCACCATGAAGAACTCGTCGAGGTTGTTGGAGAAGATGGCCAGGAACTTCACCCGTTCGAGGAGCGGCACCTCCTCGTCCATGGCCAGCTGCAGGACCCGCTCGTTGAACTGCAGCCACGAGATCTCCCGCTCGAGAAAGCGGTCCGCGGGCAGCTGGCCAGGCTCCGTCGTGCGGACGAACTGTCCGTTGGCCCCCCGGGGCTGGAAGCCGCGGTGGGCCGGGATGGCGCTTGCGAGCGACCGCACGGAGGCGTCCGGGAACGGGGCGCTCTCGAGCTCGCGCCGTCTTGCGTTCGCGGTCATGCGGCTCATCGTTCCACGGCCCGGTGTACACCGTGTGAATACATCCGGTCGATCCCCCGGGTGGTGAAGCCGAGGTCCCCGTAGATCTTCAGCGCCGCGGGGTTGTCACCGTCGACGTAGAGGGTGACGTCCGATACTCCCGCCCGCCTGAGGTGGTGCAGGCCGAGGAGGGTGACGGGCCGGCCGAGCCCCTTGCCCTGGTATGCCGGGTCGATCCCGACGACATAGACCTCACCTGTCCCCCGCGCGCGGTGGGTCTTGGTCCAGTGGAACGCGGCGATCGAGTCCTGCTGGTCGGTCGGCACGACGAGAAGGAATCCCGAGCTGTCGAACCAGGACTCGGTCATCCGCGCGTCGAGGTCGGCCCGGGTGAGCCGGCCCTGCTCGACGTGGTGGCGAAACGCGGCCGCGTTGACCCGGAGCCACTCGTCCTCGTCGCGGCCCGGTTCGAAGGTGCGCACGGTCAGGCCGCCGGGCAGCACGGGCTGGTCCAGCAGCGCTTGGTCGTCGACGGATCGGCCGAGGAGGTACAGCTCACGGACCACCTCGAGGCCGCGGGCCTGCGCGAAGGCGGCCGCCTGCGGCAGGTCGCCGTGAGCCCAGATGCGGACCTGCGCGGGGAGTGACTCCAGAAGAGCCGTCCCGAGGCCCTGCCGCCGGGCCACCGGCAGCACGACGAGCTCTGCGGCCCCGTCGCTGAGCTGGGCGTACCCGACAAGGTCCGGTCCGGCATACGCAAGGGCGTGAGCCGCCGCCGACCCGGGCCGCAGGTCGAGGAGGAACTGCTCGGAGAGGGGCGCGGGCCCGTCCGCGTCCGTGGCCGCCGCGACGAGCCGCAGGACGTCGGCCCGGGCGGGCTCCGGCAGCTCCGTCGTCGTGGACAGCGTGGCGGGGCTCATGGGGAGATTTCACCACGCTCCCGCAGCTCCGACTTTCCACACTCTTCTCCAACTGGGGATGTGCTTCTCGCCGTCTACGTCGTTCACGGCCGGTAGCCTGCGGGCGCTCAGCTGGGCAGGATCGTGTTGTTCGTCTCGCCGTACTTCATGTTCGCCAGCTGGGGCGGTGACCGGCCGCGTCGAGCTGGGCGGTGTCGCCATCGACAAGGGGACGTCCTACCGGATCGTCACGAACAACTTCCTCTCCGACGGTGGCGACGGCTTCCCGGCCTTCACCAAGGGCGCCGGCAAGTACTTCGGCGGTCTGGACATCGACGCCTTCGCGAGCCGCCTGTGCGCTGCGTCAACCACCCGGAGTGGCGCCGCGTCAGGCCTCGGCGCCGACTTCCAGCTCTCGGGCCCGTTCGGCGACGAAGCGGTAGCCGACGTTGCGGATGGTGCCGATCAGCGACTCGTGCTCGTTGCCGAGCTTGGCGCGCAGCCGCCGGATGTGGACGTCAACGGTGCGGGTGCCCCCGAAGTAGTCGTAGCCCCAGACCTCCTGGAGCAGCTGGGCCCGGCCGAAGACCCGGCCCGGGTGCTGGGCGAGGAACTTCAGCAGCTCGAACTCCTTGTAGGTCAGGTCGAGGACCCGGCCACGGACCCGCGCCGAGTAGGTGAACTCGTCGATGGTCAGCTCGCCCGCCCGGATCGGCCCGGTCTCCTCCTCGCCGGCGTCGGAGCGGGTCATGGCCAGCCGCAGCCGGGCGTCGACCTCCGCGGGGCCGGCGCGCTCGAGCAGGACGTCGTCCAGCCCCCACTCGCTCGTGAGGCCGGCCAGCCCGCCCTCGGTCAGGACGGCCATGAGGGGACTCGACAGGCCGGTGGCCCGCAGCACGCGGCACAGCGACCTGGCCTGGGCCAGGTCGGTGCGGGCGTCGACGATGACCACGTCGCCGGACGGCGCGTCCACCAGCGCGGTCGCCTCGGCCGGCAGGATGCGGACCTGGTGGCTCAGCAGGCCGAGCGCCGGCAGGACCTCGGCGCTGGGAGCCAGCGCGTTGGTCAGCAGCAGCAGGTGGGCCATCCTTCGAGGATAATCGAGCGGTGCTCGTGCCGAACGGGTCGTCTGCAGCGTGAGACCTTCGCTGAGGCCGCTCCGGGAGGTCGCCGCACGGTCCGTCCACAGCGAGAGGAACCACCCGACATGCCGTCTCCGCAGGCCATTGCCCCGCTCGTCACCGTCCGCTACTGGGCGGGTGCCCGCGCCGCCGCCGGGGTCGGGTCGGACGAGGTGGCCGGTGACTCGGTCGCGGCCGTCGCGGCGGCCGTCGCGGAGCTGCACCCGGCGCTGGGTCCCGTCCTGGCCGTGGCATCCTTCCTCCTCGACGGCGCAGCGGCCCGGCCGGAGGACCCGGTCCCGATGGGAGCCACGGTCGAGATTCTCCCGCCCTTCGCCGGGGGGTAATGCGAGGATGCCTGACGTGCTCCCTGACGACGACGGCCAGGCCGCCGCCCTGTCGTCCGGGGAGCCCGTCGAGCCCACCACGCGGGCCGGCCGCCGTGCCGCGCGTGAGGCAGCGCGCCGTGACGGCTCCAGTCCGGAGACGCTCGCACCCACTCGCCCGTCGGTCACGCTCGCGACCGTTGTGCTGGCGCTCCTCGTCGCCGTCTCCGCCGCCTCCGGGCAGCCGCAGACCGGGCTGGCGCTCGCTGCCATCGGGCTCGTCCTCGCGTGGGGCTGGCCGGTCCTGCTCGGAGCACCGAGCCCGTCCGTCGCCTCCGTCGTCATCGGCCTGGGCGCGGTCGCCATCGCCGGCACCGCGGGCCTGACCCGCACGGAGCCCTTCCTGCGCTGGGTCGCCGTCGCCGTGGCGGTCAGCGTCATCGCCGGCTTCTTCGCCCAGCTCCTGCGTCGGGACGGGCGGCTCCGGCTGACCCAGGGCGCGGCGACGACGGTCTCCGGACTGGCCCTTGCCGCGGCCGGGGCTCCGCTCGCCGTGCTCCCGGCCTACCGGCTGGGCAGCCACTACGTCCTGGCCGCCGGTGCGGCCCTCGGCCTCGCCGCCCTCGCCGAGCTCCCCGGCCGGTGGTCCGGTGGACATCGCTGGAGGCTCGCCGTCGTCGTCGCGGCCGGCGCCGCGGGCTCGGTCGGCGTCTCCGCCGCCGTGGACGGCATACCCGTCGTGGCGGCCGTTCTCCTCGGCGTGCTCGTCGCGGCCATCTCGCACGCCCTGCGGCGGGTCCTCACGGCGCTTCCGGGGGCGGGCGCCCTCCGGGCGCGGATGGCCGTGGCAGCCGCGTCGGTGCTCGTCGTGGGCGTCGTCGTCTACCTCCTCACCCGGCTGTATGCCGCTCAGACGTCCTGAGCACGCCGGCGTCAGACGAGCTCGACGACGAGCCGGCGAGGGCGCGTCCCGGAGGCGGTTGGAAGGTCCTGCGACGAGCAATGGGTCACGGGCCTCAGGCTACGATCCTGTCGTGCTGACCAACCGCCCGGGCGCGCCCTGATGTTCGAGCTCGACATCACCCTGCCCGAGCGCCTGCGCCCGCTGGCCTGGCTCATCGGGCGGTGGGAGGGGGCCGGGGTCGTCGGCTACCCTACGATCGAGTCGGTCAACTTCGGGCAGGAGGTCGTCTGCTCGCACGACGGCCGGGGCTTCCTCGAGTGGCACAGCCACACCTGGCTGCTCGACGCCGCCAGCGGGGAGCGGGTCCGGCCCCTCGCCACCGAGCTGGGCTTCTGGCGCCCGGCGGAGGACGGCACCGAGGTCGAGCTGCTGCTGGCGCACCCGACCGGCGTGATCGAGATGTACCACGGGAGCATGGAGCCGGCGAAGATCTCGATCCGGACCGACAGCGTCTTGCGCAGCTCCAGCGCCAAGGAGTACAACGCCGGGAGCCGGCTCTACGGCCTCGTGGAGTCGCAGCTCATGTGGGTCATGGACATGGCCGCCGTGGGCCAGGAGCTGCAGAGCCACGTCTCGGCCCAGCTCAAGCGGGTGGGCTGAGCGGTCGTGGAGGTGGTTGCCGGCCGCGCACCGATGCGTCGCGGGCTACCCTTTGCCGTGATGAGTGATCTCGGTTCGGCCCTGCGGGCCCGGGGCATGCGGCTGACACCCCAGCGCCGCCGGGTCATGGCCGCCCTGTCGCAGCTCGAGCACGGGACGCCGGACGCCATCGCGGCCATGGTCGGTGGCGACGGCGGTTCACCCCTCCCCCTGTCGACGATCTACCGGGGGCTCGAGGCCCTCGAGGAGCTCGGTGTCGTCTCGCACACCCACCTCGACCACCGGGCCCCGACCTACCACCTGGCCGACCACGCCACCCACATCCACCTCGTCTGCCTCGGCTGCGGGTCCATCAGCGAGACTCCGGTCGGGGTGGCCGCCGGCTTCGCCGGGAATCTTCGCGACGCCGCGGGCTTTGAAGCAGACGTGACCCACATGGCAGTCCACGGATGGTGCGACCTGTGCTCGGCGAACCGCCCATGACGGCGACCCTCGCCTCGCCGTTGCTCGACCGGCCGGGAGCCGTCGCCGGGGAGGGCGTCGACCACCCCGTGGCGGCACACTACGGCGACCCGATGCGGGAGCAGCGGCTCCTCGTCGAGCGGCTGGCCGCGGTCGACCTGTCGCACCGCCCGGTGCTCACCGTGACCGGGGCCGACCGGATCTCGTGGCTGCACTCCCTGACGACGCAGCAGCTCACGGGCCTGGCTCCTCGGACGTCTCGCGAGTCGCTCATCCTCAGTCCCAAGGGCCACATCGAGCACAACCTCCATCTCGTGGACGACGGCGCCACGACGTGGGTCACCACCGAGCCGGGCGCGAGCGAGGCACTCCTCGCCTGGCTCGAGTCGATGCGCTTCATGCTGCGGGTCGAGGTCGCCGACGTGAGCGCGGAGTATGCCGTGCTCGGCGAGCCGCACGCCGCGGAGTCAGTTGAGGGGGAGCCACTGGCCTGGCGCGACCCGTGGCCGGACCTCGTCGGCGACACCACGGCATACGGGCCGGAGAATGACCACCCGGGCGCGGAGCGGCGCTGGCGCGAGCTCATCGTCCCTCGCGCCGATCTCGTTGCAGCCGTGGGGGATCGGCCGCTGGCCGGCATGTGGGCCGCGGAGGCGCTGCGCGTCGCTGCGTGGCGGCCACGGCTCGGGTTCGAGACCGACCACCGCACGATCGTGCACGAGGTCGACTGGCTGAGGACCGCCGTCCACCTGCACAAGGGCTGTTACCGCGGCCAGGAGACCGTGGCCAGGGTGCACAACCTCGGCCGCCCCCCGAGGCGGCTGACCTTCCTGCACCTCGACGGGTCGGGCCACGTGTTGCCGGCCCGCGGGAGCGAGATCGCGCTCGAGGGCCGGGCCGTCGGCTTCCTCACCTCCGTCGGCCGGCACTACGAGGACGGCCCGATCGGGCTGGCCCTGCTCAAGCGCAACCTCCCGGCCGACGCCGTGCTCACCGTCGACGGGCTCCAGGCGGCGCAGGAAGTCATCGTCGCGCCCTGACCTGCGGCGTCGACCGCCGCGCTGACATCATCGAAGCATGGCCGCTCACATCACGAAGCACGGGCGCTTGACCGCTGGTCGCAGCCACAGCACAGCGTCGACCACCCTTATCACCGTGGCCCCCACAGGGGCGGAGAGCGCCAAGGCCGACGTGCCGCAGCTGCCGACCACCCTGGACGAGCTGGTCGAGACCGCGGTGCTCTGCGAGCAGGCCGGCGCCTCGTTGATCCACCTGCACATCCGGGACGGTGAGCACCGGCCGACCCTCGACCGCGGGCTGCTCCGGGCCAGCGTCGAGGCGGTCCGCGAGTCGGGCGACCTCATCGTGCAGCTCTCCACCGGCGGCAGCGTGCATGACCCCCTCGAGCAGCGACTCACGGTGCTCGACGCCGAGCCGGACTCCTGCTCACTGACCTGCGGCACGACGAACTTCGGCGACGACGTCTTCGTCAACCCGTGGCCCTTCGTCGTCGAGCTCTACCGGCAGAGCATCGAGCGCGAGATCGTCCCGGAGTTCGAGCTCATCGACCTCGGTCACGTCCAGGCCCTGCGGCGGCTGCTGGGGCAGGAGGGGCTGCCCTTCGGCGGCAAGGTGCACGTCGACCTCGTGACGGGAGTGCCGGGAGGTATGCCGGGCAGCCCAGCTGCGCTCCTGGCGGCGGTCGCGCTGCTTCCGGAGGAGGTGACGAGCTGGTCGGCGACCGGGATCGGGCGGACCCACCTGCCGATCCTCGCCACCGCGCTCGGCGCCGGGGGCCACCTGAGGGTCGGGATGGAGGACAACCTCATCTTCGCCAAGGGGCGCCCCGTGCAGCACAACGAGGAGCTCGTCGCCCGCGCGGCGCAGATCGCGACGGTGCTGCAACGCCCGCCGATGTCGACCGCGCAGGCCCGGGAGCTGCTGAACGTCAAGCGCCGCCACGCCTCCTGAGGCGTCCACCCCACTCGGGCGCTCTCGTGGGTCAGAGGTGGCCTGCTTCCTGGGCCGTCGTCGCCCACGGCGGCCAGAGCTTCGGCGGCCCGTCGACCTGGACGGCCGCCGGCTCGGTCTCTCGGCCGGGGACGAACGACGGGAGCGAAGCCGCCTTCGGTATGCCAGCGAGCGTGAGCCGCGGAACCGGTCCCGTCATTCGTCCCCGGGTCGTCCCCGGGCCGTCCTGGGATGTCTTCGGTTCTCTGCGGCGCGGCTGCAAGGTGCCGCGGTAGGTGAGCGGTGATCCGGCATACCGGTGGTGCCTGCATCTGCTCGGACGCTTTCCGGATGTGTTCATCGTCACGCTGGCCGCAGTTTGCAATATGCTAACTACAGCAAGCATCATGGAGGTATGAGCAAACTGACCGCGCCCGACCTGGGAGCCTTCCTGCGCGAGCAGCGACAGTCCGCCCGGCTCTCGCTGCGCCAGCTCTCGGACCTGGCCGGCATCTCCAACCCCTACCTCTCGCAGATCGAGCGGGGACTGAAGCGGCCCAGCGCCGAGATCCTCCAGGGGCTCGCCCGGGGTCTTCAGGTCTCGGCCGAGACGCTCTACGTGCACGCCGGCATCCTCGACGAGGCCCCGCCGCCCTCGTCGGACGCGACCGGGGTGCTCGACGCCATCTGCGCGGACCCGCAGCTGACCGACCGGCAGCGCGCGGTCCTCGCCGACGTGTACGCGTCGTTCGTCGGCACCGTCGGCACCGTCGGCACCGTCGGCACCGTCGGCACCGTCGGCACCGCCCGCACCGCCCGGAAGACCGTTCCCAACGTCGCGCCGCGCCAGCGGACCACCAAGCAACCGCGACAGCAACCGCAGAAGTAACCAAAGGAGCACTGTGATGGCATTTGTCCAGGAACTGAGGAAGACCGTCTCGGAGGCCAGCCCCGTCCTCGCCGCCGTCGGGGTGACCGACCTTGCGATCGAGAAGGTCCGCCACGCCCGCACCCAGGCCGGGGCCACCCGACGGGCCGTCTCGGCCGTCGACGCCCGAGCCCTCCGGGTGGAGCTCACCGCCCAGGCGGAGAAGGCGGCCGAGCAGGTCCAGGGCGCCCCCGCGCACCTCCTCGGTCGCGGCCTGCAGATCGCCGGCCAGGCGCAGCAGCAGTACGACGCGCTTGCGGCGCGCGGCGAGGAGCTCGTCAGGAGGATCCGCGAGCAGCGGTCCACCCAGGACCTGCTGGCCCAGGTCGACCAGACCGTGGCTGTGGGCAAGGGCGCGGTCACCACCGCTCGGCATGCGGTCGCCGCGACCCAGCAGTCGGCTCTCGCCACCTTCGCGACCGGCCGCCAGGAGGTCGCGAAGACGGCCGACACCCTTGTCGGGACGATCCAGGAGGACGTCGACACGACGACCGCCCAGGGCAAGGAGTCCGTCAGGCGCACCCGCTCCGCCGCCCGGAAGACCGCGACGACCGCTCGCCAGGGCGCCGCGGCCAGCACCTCGCGCGCCAGGGCCACCAGCACCACGGCCCGCAAGACGGCAACCCGGGCCCGTAAGGCGTCGGTCGCCGGCGCCGACAAGGTCGGCAGCTGACCGGCGCTGCCGACCCTCTGGCACACTGACGCCGTGCCCGCCGAGACCGCCCTGCCCAGCCCGCGCACCGACCTGTCGCCGGCCCTGACGGAGGCACCGGTCCTGGCCCACGTCGTGCGCTCCGGGTTCGTCGAGAGCGTCCACCGGGGGACCGCCGTCGTCACCGCGCCCGGCGGCGACGTCGAGTGGGCCCACGGCGACCCGTCCGGCCCGGTCTTCGCCCGCTCCGCCAACAAGCCCCTCCAGGCGCTCGCCATGGTGGGTGCCGGCCTCGACCTGCCGGACGACGAGCTCGCCCTCGCCTGCGCCAGCCACTCGGGCGAGCCCTTCCACCTCGAGGCGGCCCGGCGGATCCTCGCGGGAGCGGGCCTGGACGAGAGCGACCTGCAGAACACGCCCGACTACCCCGTCGACGAGGCCGAGCGGCAGGCGTGGGTCGTCGCCCGGCAGCCGAGGTCGTCAGTGGCCCAGAACTGCTCCGGCAAGCACTCGGCGATGCTCGCGACCTGCGTGGTCAACGGGTGGGACGTCGCCACCTACCGCGACCCCGGGCACCCCCTCCAGCAGGACATCGGCCGGGTGATCGAGCAGCTCAGCGGCGAACGCGTCGTCGCCGTCGGCGTCGACGGCTGCGGCGCTCCCGCCCATGGCTTCGCACTGACCGGCCTGGCCCGCGCCTTCGGTCGGATCGCCTCGGCGCCGGCTGGTACGCCCGCCGCGCGCGTCGCCCACGCGATCCGGGCCCGTCCGGCATACCTCGGCGGCACCCGTCGGGAGGTCACCGCGCTGATCCGTGAGGTGCCGGGCCTCATCGCCAAGGACGGCGCAGAGTCGGTGTATGCCGTGGGGCTGGCGGACGGGCGCGGTATCGCCGTCAAGATCGCCGACGGCAGCCCCCGCGCGAAGGGCGTCGTCCTCGCCGCAGCGTTGCGGCGACTCGGCGTCGAGGCACCGACCGCGCTCTCCCAGCTCCAGTCGGCACCAGTGCTGGGTCACGGGGAACCCGTCGGCGCTGTTGTCGCGGCCGGCGTCTAGTCCGAAGGTCGGCCGGTGCGCACCGTGCTCCAACGGGTCACGTCGGCCCGGGTCGACGTCGACGGCGACGTGGTGGGTGAGATCACCCGTCCCGGGCTGGTCGCCCTGGTCGGGGTGACCCACGGCGACGGGCCCGAGCAGGTCGGGCGCACGGCCCGCGAGATCGCGGAGCTGCGGATCCTGCGCGCGGAGCAGGCGGTCGTCGATGTCGGCGCTCCGGTCCTCGTCGTCAGCCAGTTCACGCTCTACGGCGACGCCCGCAAGGGGCGCCGTCCGTCGTGGACGGCTGCTGCGCCGGGGCCGGTGGCAGAGCCGCTCGTGCAGGCGCTCGTCGACGCGTTGCGCGAGCGGGGCCTCGAGGTCGCGACGGGAACTTTCGGGGCCGACATGACGGTTTCCATGGTGAACGACGGTCCGGTCACCCTCATCGTCGACGCTTGACCCGCTCGGGACGGACACCGGTCGGGCCACCTCGAACTAGGCTGGTCAGTATGGCGATCTTCGGCAGCATCCAGAGCACGCTCATGCTCGTCCTCGGCGTCCTTGCGCTGGGCTGCGAGGTCTTTGCCCTTCTCGACGTGCTGCGGCACCGGCCGGACGCCTTCGTCGCCGCAGGGAAGCGGACCAAGACCTTCTGGACCATCGTGCTCGCGGTGGCGTTGGCCGTCGGCGTCATCTTCGTCCTCAACGTCCTGAACTTCATCGGCATCATCGCGTTCGTGGCGGCAGCCGTCTACCTCGTCGACGTCCGGCCCGCCCTTCGTCAGGTGTCCGGACGGGGCCGATCCAAGCAGGGTCCTTACGGCCCTTGGTGACCGGCTGACCCTCACTGACCCTCATCGTGCGGCACACTGTGGTGTCCCAGCCCGACCGCTCGAGGGGAACCATGACGCAACCGCCTGACCTGCGGCCTGCCGCAAGCCACAGCCCGGACGAGGACGAGCACGGCACCCGCAACCCGGCGCTCGACATCTTTGTCGCCGAGCGCCCGTGGGGCAGGTTCCAGCAGCTGGTCTCCAACGAGGCGGTGACGGTCAAGATCATCACCGTCGAGCCGGGGCACCGCCTGTCCCTCCAGCGGCACGAGCACCGCGGGGAGATGTGGCAGGTCCTCGACGTCCCCATCGACATCTGGGTCGGCGACCAGCACTGGACGGCCCAGCCCGGAGAGGTCGTCTGGGTGCGGCACGAGGCGCTGCACCGGATGGGCAACAGCGGCACGGTTCCCGGTCGGCTGCTCGAGGTCGCGTTCGGTCACTTCGACGAGTCGGACATCGAGCGGCTCGAGGACGACTACACCCGCGAGGACGGCCGCGACCAGCCAGCGTCCCCGTCGACGACCTGAGGTCTACGGGCGCTGTGTCGCAACGTGGCCACCTCTACCTCTCCACGGTCGGAAGTCCCATGGGTATGTCACACGGACACGATCTCGATCAGGTTCTCGGTGCCGGCAAGGTCGCCCGGGTTGCGTGTGTAGAGCCGCGCGGAGTAGGCGTGCGCGGTAGCTGCGATCAGCAGATCCATCACTCGAGCGCGAGGCTGGCGGCCCGCAGCCACGACCGCGGCAGCAAGCTGTCCGTAGCTGGTGGCCACCGCTTCGTCGACCGGTAGCGCCGTGAACCTGCGCTGAAGCTCCGACAGCCTGCGCAGCCGCTCAGCCCGAACCGCTGCATCGGCGGTCACGAGGACGCCGAGGTGCAGCTCGGCGAGGGCTGCGGCGCTGATCGCCAAGTCTCCCTCCAACGGTGGAATGTCCGCGGCGATTCAAGACACTTGTGTCGAGGATCGCCTTCAACGTCGGCGGTCCCATGGACGGAGGATGGACTGGTCGATCAGGTTGCGGCCACGCTCCCCGTCCGGGTCCGGCCGGCCACGGAAGGCATCGGCGATGTCCTCCCACCGCTGCCACCGCTTCGGCGTGACAGGGACCAGGCGTGCCGCGAGCCGGCCCGAGACGGTGATGTCGATCT